>OGII01001889.1_pt1 | contig 13332 bp, 17 predicted proteins | sample 1571701 | NCBI WGS metagenome assembly OGII01 (sample SAMEA2581950, study PRJEB24529) | metagenome | biome: Human gut stool | place: China | collected 2011
GCTGGACCGGGCCGGAGAGCTGTACCGGCTGCTGAGCCTGCCGGTGCGGTGGGGGATGAGGGGCTGCAAAAAAATTGCTGAAGCGGCAAAAAACCTCTTTTATTTTTGGAAGAAATACGTTACAATATTATGGATTCATCGGGATAGGGTATCCCGGCGCAAAGGAGGCGGGCCTCATGGCAAAAAAAGCGGCCGGGGCCGCAAAAAAAAGAAGCGGCAGTCTGTCGGTACATCTGGTGCTTCTGCTGGTGCTGGCGGTGTTGGGCTGGCGGCTGTACGTGCAGCAGGGCGAAAACGAGAAGGCCCGGGCGGAGCATGACGCCTACGCGCAGCAGGTGGAGACGCTGAAGCAGGACAATGAGGCGCTGCGCGCCGATATTGCCGAGGGCGCCACCGACGAGAAAATGGAGGAGCTGGCCCGGAACGAGTTGGGCTGGACGGACAGCAACGAATACGTCTTCTACGATAAATCCAACTGAGCATTTCCGGCAGAGCCGGTGCAGATATTGAAATCAAAAAGGAGTTATACAGCATTTATGGAACTTGAGGTCGGAACGATTTTAGAGGGCAAGGTCACCAGCATCACAAAATTCGGCGCCTTCGTAGCCTTGGAGGGCGGCAGGTCCGGCCTTGTACATATCTCCGAGATCGCCAACACCTATGTCAATGATGTCCACGATTTTCTTCAGGAGGGGCAGACGGTCAAGGTCAAGCTGCTGGCCATCAAAGACGGAAAGCTGGACCTTTCCATTAAAAAGGCGCTTCCCGCGCCGGAGCGGCCCGCGCAGCGGTCCTTCCAGCCCCGGACATCTCCCCGCCCTGCCGCGCCCCAGCATCGTGCACCCGTGCAGGCAGCGGATACCACGCCCTCCGGCGATTTGGACTTTGAGGATAAGCTCAAGCAGTTTTTGTCCTCCTCCGAGCGGAAGATGGCGGACCTGAACCGGAATATCTCCGGCAAGCAGGGCGGGCGCAGAAGACGCTGAGTCCGTTGCCGGAAGTGAAACGGAGCATAGACAGGCGGCACACGAAACCGTGTGCCGCCTGTTTTTGGGCATTGAGGGACGTTGCTTTTGAAGCGGCCCGGGTAGGCGGAATATTTGGAGAGCCGCCAAGACTGCGGCGGGCAGCTCTGCCGTTATGAGACCTTGATGAAGAAGGCCAACTCCTGCCAATTTGGAAATTTTTGTGAATTTACACAGATTGCTATGGAAATCCGAAACGGTGCATGGTATAATTACCACAAAGAGAGGGCCATACCCCTCTTTCACGAAAGGAGCGAGCCTTATGAAGTATACCTACACCTGCAAGAAGATCCCCCTGAGCGATTCCATTAAGACCTATGCCGAAAAGCGGCTGGAAAAGCTGGAAAAGTATTTTCATCGGGAGGATACCTCTGCCTTCGTGACCTTTAACGTAGAAAAGGACAAGCTGTGCACTGCGGAGATCACCATCCGGGATGGGTCCACCATCCTGCGGGCGCAGACCACGGAGCCTGACGGGGATATGCGGGGCGCTATTGATGCCGCCGTGAGCTATATTGAGCGCCAGATTTTGAAGAACAAGACCCGCCTTTCCAAGCGGCTGCGGACAGAGGGCCTGCCCGCTGAGTCGGCGGACGATTTCTCCGTGGCGGAGGAGGCGGAATTCCGCATCGTGCGGACGAAGCGCTTTTCCGTAAAGCCCATGAGTCCGGAGGAGGCCATTTTGCAGATGAATCTGCTGGACCATGACTTCTATGTGTTCCGCAACAGCGATGATGACAGCATTTCCATTGTGTACCACCGCAAAAAGGGCGGCTACGGCCTGATCGTCACGGATGACGAAGAATAAGGAATGATGAGCGGGGCGCCGAAAGCGCCCCGCTCCATGTGTCAAGACAGCATTTGGAGCGAAAAAAGATATGAAAAAATCCGGGGCTGAGGTGTACATCTCAGCCCCGGATTTATCATAGGATGCTTTATTCCTGATGGTCTACATGGTACATGTGGGCCATGAGGTCCAGTAGCTTGCTGGTGTAGCCCCATTCGTTAGATTGTCCCCATCAGTAGAATTCCCCATCAAACGCTTGAAAATACATCGTTTTCGATATGATAGCCTTACATTTTTTGCTTTAGTTTATTATCAGGGTTCTTAACAGATTTTACCCTGCTTTCTAAAGTTTATTATATGCCGTTTTTATAGAGTTCGCAATAGTTTTTCCTGATTTGTCTACTAAGTTATCCACCAATGTTTGCATTTTTGTTACATTTGCTCACTAAATTATTCTACATCCGCTTTATGAATTTCTACCCACAAATCACTAGATAGTTTATTCGCGATGTCTGCTGCCAATGTCTTTGCGATTGCAGTGCCTGCACCATTTGGGACTTCTTTTACTCCAAACTTGTATATATCATAATCTGCGTTGTAAAAACAACAACGCGTTTTCTTATATGCGTAATCAAAAAACAATTCATGTCCGCATTCATATTTGTGTTTTTCTTTCTCAGAGGCCCTTTCATATTTTGCTGATGCTGTAAATATCCCGGCACAAATATCTGCGATCTGCAACCCAGGGCATTGGTTTGAAAAATCAATATACATTCCTTTTTTGATATTTGTGTATTGCACATAATCCCCAGCTAAAGTCATATCATAAATGGCTTCTTTGAGGACCTTTGTTTTATCGTTAAGGTCATCAGCAACAACAATTGCAAATCCATCGTGCTCAGAAACCGTTGATTGTACTCGCTGATATGCATTTTGAAGGTGCATCTTAAGTAATGCAGTTTCGTTTACTTGTCGTATCTCGTTGTTATCAGTAAGCGTATAATATACCATTGCAGATTTTAAGGTTATTAGTAGACCTAACACTTGGACATAGTAATCCTTTAATTGTGCTGCTGTTAATCTGTGGGGAATCTTGCCATAGTTTCCTTTCAAAGCACTCCCAAAGTGTGACCACTTTATCTCTGTATCTGGTTGCAAGCCAAAAGAGACTTTAATTTTATCCATTTCATTTTGTAAGACTAAATAGTCAGAAACTGACATAATTGCTGTTGCGCGCACGTAAAAGGGATGCGTTTTATTAAACTTTTCTGTGCGGATTTTCTGGTAACTTCCGCATTCATCAGTAAATGCAAAATAAGCCTCCATCATTTCTCCTTTGTCATTCCAACTAACTTATAAAAGCTTGTTCGCTTTAGTTCAGTTTGTTCCATGGCAGTCTTTGCGGTTATCTCCCCGGCTTTCCAAGAAGTGTAGACGCTGTTCCAGTTCTCAGGAAAAACAAGAGCGGGACGCCCTAATTTTTTACCGTTCTGCTTTGCTGCTTCAATGCCCTCCGCTTGCCGCTTGCGAATGGTTTCGCGCTCCTGCTCTGCAATCGTTCCCAGCACTTCAATGAGGATATTGTTGACCATTTCAAATACCCATTCTTGACCTTCAGGTAATTCCATCATCGTTGTTGGGAGGTCAATGACTTTCAGCCGAATACCGTTGTCTTTGAAGTATTGCAGTTCGTTTTTAATATCGCATTTGTTCCGGCTTAAACGGTCAAGGGATTTCACAACAAGAGTATCACCCCGCCGCAACATGGCGTTTTTCAAGGCTGCGTAACCCGCTCGATTCAAGTCCTTGCCGCTTTCCTTATCGGTAATGATTTCCCGCTCCTGTGCTCCAAGAGCCTTAAAAGCTGCGATTTGACGGTCAAGGTTTTGCTCTTTACTTGATACTCTGGCGTAGTAGTAAGTGCGGTTATCCATGACATATCCCCCTTTGCTCGGTCTACTCGTATTCTATTACATGCATTCGTAAAAGTCAATATATTTGCGAACATATTTGTGAATCTGATTTCATGTTTTACGAACAGCGAATGATGGCCGTTTAGAAGTGTCCATAAAGGTACACTTTTGCGAACGCCTAAGGGGAGAGCACAGGTCATAGATATGTATATTCCCTCTTGACTTCAGTAACTTATATAGGAAAAAACGCCCCAGAATCGCTCGGAGCTCGTGAGGAGGATAAATTATACCTCCCCGGCTCCAAGGCACTTTCTGGGGCGTTATGTAAAGCAAATATTAGGAGTATGTTATTTTTCTACTTTGTAGTAACCATCAGCATAGAGTTTTCCGTTATATACAAAGAATCTGTCCGTACATCCAGAGTCGCTCTCCAAGGTAATTAAGTTTCCATCTCGTGTATATCTTCCTTTAGCTGGAACCATAAGAGTCTGTGTATGTTCAAATGTACCATCTTTATGAAACGTATATTTAACATCGTCACTTAATGAATCGCTTCTTGTAAATGTTGCATCAAATTGTTCTCCATCGGGGGCTGGTTCGTTAAATACACTCTTTAAATCAATTAAGTAGTGATAATCGTCAGTAATGTTATAGGTAGTTCCATCATAATATTCGGTAAAATCCTTTCCTGCGGAAGTGTATAGTTCTGCAATGTAATCATCCACTAATGTGACTTGTTCATCAGCTACTATCCATTTCCCGGTTAATATTATTGGATCATCTGGGTCTAATTCTTCTTCATACGTCCCCATATTTTCATTTTTAGAGTCCGGAATAAATGTATATGCAGTGTAGCCCCTAAAAGAATTATACTTCCCGGAAAGCGTATCTATCATTAACCCTTTTCTCGCTATAAAGATGGCACTAACCGCAATTATAATAATTAAAACGATAGAACTACATATAACTATCCATCTCATAGGCTTCTTAGCCTGCACACGAGTTTCTGCACATATTGTAAGGTTACGGTCGATCCTTGCACCGCAATTCATGCAAAATTCAAATTCATCACTAATTACTTTGCCACATTTTGGACAATATTTCATATACTCACTTCCTTAATTAACTTCCTTAATGTAGAGCTTTATTTTGCTATATTTTGAGTTGTTTTTATGCATAGTAGAGAACTCCTTCGACTCTCCCGATCCCAAATCACTTCCATTTGTATAAGAAGAATCAACTACGTTACCCTGATTATCTAAAAATTTGATTCCAATTTCATAATAACGAATTTCTTTATTGCTACTATTTTTGACACTTCCTTCAATGTAAATATAGTTTCCTTTAACATAATGCTGCCAACCGGGAACGATTTCTATATCCGCCGTTGTGGGCGTTGTCCTGTACTCCTCGATGGCCCGTGCGTATTGCCCTTCTTTGATAGCATCTTGCTGTCTCTTTAATAGCATTTGCTCATGGAGAGTTAGAAAAGCAACTATAATCAGTACAAGTCCAATTAAATAGACAATCGTCTTTTTTGAACTATTGGCTCCGTTCTTTTTGCCTAAAAGTCGACCACACTCAGGGCAAAACTCATATTCCTCACTGTAGTCTTTTAAGCAGTTATTACAGTGTTTCATATAAATTATCCTTTTATTCCCAAATAAGCTAAAACAGAGGCAAAGAAAATACCAGTAGCACGAACAATAGTTGCATATCCCGTATAAACCAATCCAGAATATTGATAATATGCTTCCTCCAATGTTTTTCCCCCAACAGACTCGATACTGCTAATGTTCAAACCACCGGAAGCAATACAGTGTGCACTATATAGAGACATTATGAGAACTATCCCCGCAAGGATAAAAAAGATTGTTCTGATAGCCGAATTGTGTTGAACGGTTGTTTTGCTTGGAGATTCTGCAACTGCATCTTTGCCTTTAATAATCTGCGGAGTAATTTCATAGCCTTCTGGTAGTTCATATCCACAATTCTGACAACACTTCTCATTCTCTGCAAACTGACTTCCACATTTAGGGCAAAACATAACTTCCCTCCTCATTAATTAGTACAACACTATGGTCAATTGTGGATCATAACTTTTTCCCTCAGAAGAATACAGGCACTCATAAGTATATCTGCATTTCTCCTCACAGCTACAGCCATAACTAAACATAGTTCCCCGTTTCCCACATTTACCCATAGGCTGAGTTACTATCTTGCTTGAAAAAATTGTTACTACACTTTTTAGTATCGGGCAATATCTTAGATCTTCCATAGGCCACCTCACAACATATTCGTTTTAATTCGCTATTTTCTATTGTTACCTCTCGCTATATATCCATACGGATATCATACGTTCATTTTGGCATATACTACGGCTATTGTCAAGATATCCATTCGGATATTGAGAGGTGCATGAATGGCTTGTTATAGAAGAATACGGGAATTACGCGAAGATCACGATTTAACCCAGCGGCAAGTTGCCGTTATGTTAAAAATGCCGCAGCCACAATATTTTCGATATGAACAGGGCTACCGGGATATCCCTACGGATATTTTAATTGCTTTGGCCGACTACTACAAAACATCAACAGACTATATTTTAGGGCGGACAAATAATCCGGCCCCATATAAAAAATAAGAGAATCCGCAGAGAGGAATTAACCTCCCTGCGGATTTTTACTAGTCTACATTTTGTAGCTTTTTTAATTGAAAACAGGTGCCTTTTCGCTTTTTAGGCACATAAGCAAGTTCATAACCGAACTTATTCAAAAACCGATTGCATTGATTAACAGGAATCTTTATATCCAATGCTCCATAATCAAATGGCCAACTAGATAAGGCGTCATTAAGTGCTGCAAGGAACTCTTGTTTTTCGCTCTTAGAGAGCATTTTCCCACAATAAGCACTATTTTCTAGAAATTCTCTAACATTACTTTTGAGATTTTCATCATCCCCTTGTAATCTTGTTTTTGTTGGATACCAACACGAAACTTTTGAATAAGGGAACCATTGCTCAAAACATCTGAAGCCTCTTCCTTTTGAAATTCCAGAATCGTCATTTTCTACTATGGGAGGCCAATCCCATTCTTCAATACATTTTTTCAAAAATCTCGCATCCGCTCTAGCCTGCTCAATTCCAAGTTCGCGTCCCAAATAATAGAAAAAGTTCTTTTTGAAGTAGCTATACCGTATGTTGTCGAACTTTTTTTCTATATCCTGTATTCCTTTAGATAAATCAGTAATGCAAGCAATTTCCCAAAAATCTCTGACACCATCTAAGCAGCAATAATCCAATAACATGGATGTTTCTGTAATTCTCGACGAATGTTGTCTTGCGTCATAGATTATCGCCAAAATGTCTACTCCTTTCCGAACACGTCCGGCCATTTGAATCAATGATGACCGTTCAGAACTTTCTGAAAACATGATATTTATGTCATCATCCTCAATATTAACTCCTTCTTTATTTTGGCTTGTGGTTAAAAATATTTTAATTTCTTGTGGTATTTTCTTTTCATTAAGCAATGCTTGACGTATGACCTCCTTCTTTTCAAGCAAGGAGGCCGGAAAGTTTCGTGGGCTGGGGTCGGAATATGCTATTCCAATGCAAGTTTCATCTATTCCTTGTTTGATAAGCGCAGTTACTAACTCTGTCATTCGCGTAATACTATTTGCAAAATAAACCATTCGACTTCCCGCTCTTATCTCATCTGCAATGTTTTCATCAATCCAAGTCGATGGCCATAGATACACATTTTTAGGGTCGACATGATTACATTCAGCATATAAATTCAGGTAATTAAAATTAGGGCTTTGTTTTGTTTTTTCCGAAAACATTTCCTCAATAGGTTCAGGTGTTCCGGTCATAAGTATTATTTTGCAATGCTTATCATGCCTGTATACCCAATTCAAGAAATCCATAACGTAGAATGGGGAGTCTGTAAAAGTCGCGTCAGTAACCAAAGAATGTGCTTCGTCAAGTATTATTAGGTCAAAATACTTCCATATATGAGTTTTTTCATTATTGGGGTCATACTTTTCTTTCACAAATTTTTCAAGCCCAGCATTAGTTACAACTACCTTTTTTTGACTCTTTATTCCTATTCCTTGGCAACTCAATCTTTCGGAGTTTATCCATCTATCCCCATCAATCTCATTTGCTTGTGCTTGCGCTGTTGCTTTACGAGATGTAATCAATAGTATGCTTTTACCTTGTTGCTCAACAAGATCTGTTACCCAGTGGTTTTTTCCTGCGCCTACTCCGGCATAGATTTCAATAAGACTATATGGCTCGATATCTCGTTCATAGTCGATCACTTCAGAAAGATACTTCTTGCCCATAACAAATACTCCTAACATTGGTATTTGGGGGGATTTTACATTTTTCCCTTATAAAGAATGCGAAACTCCCCCCCTTTCTTTGAGGGATAAAATGGAGCTTTTATGCCGCGAAAGTCATCTTGGCATGAACGGGCGGTGTGTTAGGCTCTGCCTGCCATGCAGCCCATCAGGCCGCAGGCCGTTGTGGGGTGCGGCGGCTGCCTAAAAACACACTGCCCAAAGCGTCATGTCAAGATGAACCGTGGAATAAATGCGGAATGGTGCTTATATAGTCCTTTACATATTTTTATATATCAATTATACAATACTTTCCCGGGGATGCAAGTTGCTTAAATCCAATTTAACTTGCAAATAGAACTGTTTTTATAGAAAAGTGATTGTTTTCCAGATATAAATTACAGTAGATTTCTATAGAGTATTATGAATTTACAGGATGTTGCCTTGCTTCACATATTACGCGGCCCTTCGGCGTTTGTGCAACATAAGTCCTATTTATCCGCTCAGGTTCCATGCTCCAATATTACCCCCATCTCCCCACCTATAAAAAGGCAAGGCTTGCGCCCTGCCTTTAGCTAATCAGATGTTCATAAGCAGACTTGTGTGCTGTGCTTGATGCAGCACTTCTTCATCTCTCATGCCGTTCAAATAGGTCTGGGTAATAGATATATTCTCATGCCCCAGCAAGCGGGACAGGGAGTAAATATCCAAGCCTGCCTTTAGTTGGAACTGTGCATATGTATGACGGAAAGTATGAGCGGATACCCGCACATCTGGTGAAATATTACAAGCCGCTCCTGCATTTTTTATGACTCTATCTATCATGGAACTATTCAATGGTTTACCATTCCGACTTAGGAAAATGTTATTCGGTACAATTTGATATGCAAAATAAGACTTCCGTACAGTCAGAAATTTCAGCAGCCATTTGCTCAACGTAGGAGATTTGGGTACAACGCGTTCTTTGTTGCCTTTGCCGCGAATTAAAATATAATCATACTTTAACTGTTCCACGGTCAGTCCTATCAATTCACTCATACGGATGCCTGTATCGATCAAAAGCAAGAGCATGACTCGGTTTCGCAGTTGCAAATATGTGTAGCCTTGGTAGTAATTAGATAGCCGTTTGAGTTCCGCCTCTGAGAATGTGCGGATAAGAACTTTAGGCTTTTTCATATTGGAGATTTTCTCTGTCACTAAGGTATCGGTGTATCCTTCTGCATGGGCATATTTGAAGAACACCTTGAACGCTTTCAGTAGGTCATTGATATAGTTCACTTTATGCGAGACTTTCATTTTTACAAGAAAAGTTTTGATATGCTCCGGCTTGACATCTTCAATATGGGTCACTTGGTATTCAGCGGCAAGGTAATTCAAAAGATATTCAATTTGTTTACGATAATTTTTCGTGGTTTTAGGCGATAGATTCCGGCTCTGGCAATGGAACACAAACTCATCCTTCACAGTAGACAACAACATAAAAAACACTCCTTTTCCGGCTATACAATACCGAAAAAAGAGTGTTTTCACTGCTTGTGGGGAATTCACCTGATGGAACAACGAAAAAATTCGCTATTCCACTTGGCACAGTCTTTTCCATCCACACACTTTTCTTGAGTAAAGAAGCAGCAAGAAAAAGTTGCGAAATAGATGGCTTTTCCCGTATTTACTGGTGGTCCACCTCATACATGTGGGCCATCAGGTCCAGCAGCTTGCTGGTGTAGCCCCATTCGTTATCGTACCATGCGATGAGCTTGACAAAATCGTTGTCCAGCATGATACCGGCGGTCTCATCGAAGATGCAGGTCTCGGAAAAGCCGGTGAGGTCGGAGGAGACTACCTGATCCGTGGTGCAGGTGATGATGCCCTTCATGCTGTTTTTAGAGGCATTCCGCATGGCCACGCACACATCATGGTAACTGGCGGGGTGGATGAGGCGGGCGGTGAGGTCCACCACGGAAACGTCATTGGTGGGGACCCGGAAGCTCATGCCGGTCATGCGGCCCTTCAGCTCCGGGATGACCTGACCGACAGCCTTGGCGGCACCGGTGGTGGAGGGGATGATGTTGCCCAGCACGCTGCGGCCTGTTCGCCAGTCCCGGCCCGCGCGGGCGTCCACAGCCTTCTGCTTGGCCGTTGCGGAGTGGATAGTGCTCATCAAAGCCTGCCTGATGCCGAAGGTATCGTTGATGACCTTGGTCATGGGGGCCAGACAGTTGGTGGTGCAGGAGGCGTTGGAGACCACATCCATATCCGGCGTATAGTTCTTGTGGTTGACGCCCATGACGAAGGTGGGCATGATGTCATCCTTGGAAGGGGCTGAGATGATGACCTTTTTCGCGCCGTTTTGCAGATGGGCGCTGGCCTTTTCCACGGTGTTGAACACGCCGGTGGATTCGATGATATACTCCGCGCCGCAGTCATCCCACGGAATCCGGGAGGCGTCATCCTCGCTGTAGACCCTGATTTTCTTGCCGTTGATGATGAGGTGGCGGTCATCATGCTCCACGCTGTCCCGGAACGTGCGGAACACGGAATCATATTTCACCTGATAGACCATGTAATCCAAGTCCGCGTGCCGCAGATTGATGCCGCAGATCTGATAGGTGCTGCTGCCCCGCTCCACCATGATACGCAGCGCCACGCGGCCGATGCGGCCGAAGCCGTTGATGCCTACTTTGATCGCCATAATCGTTCCTCCTGCCCGTTGGGCTATATTATGTGAATCCATTATAGCCTGATTTTCCGCAAGGTGAAATGGGAAATTCGTAAAATTACGTTGAAATTTTCGCAGACTCCTTGGCCCCTTTGCATAGCATATCGTTTACGCCTGTGGACAGGGAAATGCAGAATCAGGAAACGCGGTGTTATATGCTTTCCACCGCAGAGCCTATAGATTTGTAATTTTTTTACAAAACCTTGCTTTTTTCGATGGGATTTGTTATGCTGACCGTAAGCTAAAGTTTACCATGGGTAATTTCGCTTAGAACGCTTATGCTACTGAAAATAAAAGCGAACTGCTTTGGAAAGGGGACGAGGCTATGGAGGAACAGCCCACCGATCTGGCGGCGCTGCTGCCGGGCATTGCCGGGCAGATGCGCGGCCTGCTGAGCAATCTGTATCTGGCGGCGGCACAGGCCATTCCGGCGGAGCGCCGGGAGCAGGACGCTGTGCTGGATTCCAAGGCCGCCGTACTGGAGCAGAGCTTTTACCGTTTGCTGCGGATGGTGAACGGTATATCTGCAACGGAATATCTTTCGGAAAAGAGCACCCTGTCCCTGCGGGACACGGACATCGTGCAGTTAGTGAGCGCGGTGTGCGAGGCGTCCGGCGATTTGGCGGAGATGCTGGGGATTCGGCTGCGCTTTGTCTGCGCCATGGAGCGGTGCATCTGCGCCGCAGATGCCGCCGCTCTGGAACAGGCGCTCTATCAGCTTTTATCCAACGCGCTGAAGTATACGCCGAAAAATGGAACGGTGACGGTGGAGCTGAAAAGGAGCGGGAAGCAGTTACTGCTCTCTGTGGCGGACACCGGCTGCGGTATCCCATCGGAGCAGATGGGGCATTTGTTTGACCGCTGCCTCCGTCCCGCCGCGCCTGCCGGACCGGGGCACGGTCTGGGACTGGGACTGCTGCTGTGCCGGAGCATCGCGCAAAAGCACGGCGGCGGGTTGCTGGCAGAGTCCGTCCCCGGAAAGGGGAGCCGGTTTACGCTGTCCCTGCCGGAGCGTATTTCCGGCAATCGGGTCTCCGATGTCCCCACGGCATACAACAGTGGATTTAACCGTACACTGCTGGGACTGGCGGACGCGCTGCCGGCGGCCGCCTATACGGTTCGCAATCTGGATTGAGCTTGATCGGGAAGCGGCGCGACCGCTTCCTTTTTCATCCATAACCATAAAGAGGAAAGCGTATGACAAAGGTTTTTTTGGGAATGAGCGGCGGCGTGGACAGCTCGACTGCCGCGGTTTTGCTGCGGGAGCAGGGCTATACGGTACACGGGCTGCACCTATCGCTGCTGCGGGGGCTTCCGTTGTCCACAGAGCACCCGGTGGAGGACGGCGCGGCGGCTGCCGCAGCGGCGGCGCAGTTAGGGATTCCGTTTCATGACGCCGACCTTTCCGGGCAATTTCGGGAGGCGGTCATTTCGTATTTCGTTCGCACGTATCAGGAGGGCCAGACGCCGAATCCCTGTGTGGTCTGCAATCGCCGCATCAAGTTCGGTGCCATGTGGGATACGGCTCGTGCCATGGGCGCGGACTGCCTCGCCACCGGGCATTATGCTAAGATCGGACGGGACCGTGCTACCGGCCGGTACGTGCTGCGGCGGGGGGCCGACCGGGCCAAGGACCAGAGCTACTTTCTCTGCCGGCTGACACAGGAGCAGCTTTCCCGGACGCTTTTCCCCTTGGGAACGCTGACAAAGCCGGAGGTGCGCTGCTTGGCGGAGGCGCACGGTCTTGTCAGTGCCCATAAGCGGGACAGTCAGGATATCTGCTTTATCCCGGACGGAGATTATGCCGGATTCATTGACCGCTGCGTGGGGGAGGCGTCCCCCACCGGACCGTTTTTAGATGAGGCGGGCCGCGTGCTGGGGCAGCATAAGGGCTTTGTCCGCTATACAAAGGGGCAGCATAAGGGACTGGGCCTTGCCATTGAGCCGCCGCTGTATGTCACAAAAAAGGATTCGGCGACCCACGCCATTTACGTAGGCCCCAGCGGGGCGCTGTTTACAACGGAGCTGACCGCCGGGGAGTGGAACGGCATCGCCCTTGCGGAGTTGACCGCGCCGGTGACGGTCAGCGTAAAGACCCGGTACAGCCAGCGGGAGGCGGAGGCCACGGCGGAGCCGCTGCTTGGCGGGCGGTTCCGTCTGCGCTTCCGGGAGCCGCAGCGGGCGGTGACACCGGGGCAGTTCGCCGTTCTCTATGACGGGGAGGACGTTGTGGGCAGCGGCGTGATTTTGGAATGATTTTTCTTTCATGTTTGCGGACACTCCGGGCATACTATCCTCAGACCGAAAAAGGAGTGACGTATGATGAAAGGCTGTGCCGGATTTTGGGTCGGCATGAGCGCCGGTCTGCTGGCCGGCGCCGCGATGGGTATGATGTCGCCCTACGGACGGGACCCCATGAAAACACAGGTGGGGAAAAGCATCCACAAGCTGGGTGTCGCGGTGGATCATGCCGTGGACAACATCGTATCTGATCTGCGCTGAGCAAAGGCGGGAGCTGTAGATACAGCTCCCGCCTGAGACTGTCGA
>OGII01001899.1_pt1 | contig 13246 bp, 9 predicted proteins | sample 1571701 | NCBI WGS metagenome assembly OGII01 (sample SAMEA2581950, study PRJEB24529) | metagenome | biome: Human gut stool | place: China | collected 2011
CCCCCCCGCCTCACTCTTGCGAACTTTTCTTTGCATCGTTGATTCCTATAAGACTAAAACACGTGGCAACGGAGGCAACCCACCGGTACACGTGTCAGAGAGATTTTTATTGAGATTCGACCTTGACATCAAAAGAACAGCAGATGCATGTCCGTAGAGACCCCTGGAGTCAGCATTTTGCCAAGGTGAGCAAAGTCTTGATTATAAGAAAAACTTGTTTCGACACATGCTGAACACCAATGCAACCGGCATCTCCAACAATCCCTCTGAAAAAATCTTCTCTGTTCTGAGAGGACAGTTGCGCAAACCGTACGAGACGATTCAAAAACATGGTCGTCAAAGCGGATCATGCCACCGATAGCCCTGCTGCTCAAACTTTCTTCGTGCTTGGCCAGATTTTTAAATCAACAGCTTTGTAACTTTGCAAAAGGCGAAGAGCCGAGCAATCTGCAGTTCCATTGGCTCCTTTGCCTTCATCGTTTTGCGCATTTGCAAGGGTTATCCCTCACGCCAAAAATGTCAGTCAAGAGAGTGACCTATGGGGGCTTCCTTATGTCCTCAGGTATCAACAGCTTAAGCAACGCTTCATTGCTTACGATCAAGTCACACATCCATAACCCACATGAAAAACGCCCGACTCCCATCTTCCGAGAATCGAGCGTTCTGTCGCTAGACAGCTTTTGTCAAGTCAGCCAATGCCCGGCTATAAGCCCCGCCACCATCAGCATTGAGAACATCAGCTGCGTTTTAGCGGTCGAAGCGTCGAGCGTTGCGATGCTCTCCGTATTGACGCCATCAAATCGTCCGACCTGCTTGCACAGGGCCATCACACCCACGGCAACAGGCAGAGTCAACAGCACTGTCAACGGCAAAATCCCGAGCCAAACAGTTGCCAACAAAATTGCAAACGGCACGAGCATCTCAAACTGATACAGCCACACCGACCGTTTTTGTCCCAAGACTGAGGCAAGCGTACGAATACCTGCCTCCGTATCCGTCTGAGCATCTCGCAAATTATTGGCATGCAAAATGCCGACCGTGAGAATTCCGGTGGGCAGTACCGCCCAGATAGCATCAAATGACCACGTCCCCGTCACGATCCACGCCGTAGCAAAAAGCGGCGTGAGCGTATAGGCGATAAAGATGACCGCGTCACCGCCGACGCGATACTTCAAAGGCGGATACACCAGCGCCGCCGCAATGCCCGCAAAAGTCACCGCCAGAAACGGCAACCCCGTTCGCCAAACGAGAAAGAGCGCACACAGCGTTCCAGCGGCAAAAAGGAAAATTGCAAACCCGAGGAACTCCCGGGCCACGAACTTACCGTCGACAAGCTGGCGAACTCCCAAAGTGTTTTGGTTGTCGACGCCGTACCGAAAGTCAAAATAGTCGCTCCAAACGTTGCCTGCCGCATGGAAAATGACGATGTTCACAAGCGCCCAGACGGCATTGACCGGATCAACGGCAACCCCGTCGGCGAAATAGTAGGCAAGGACCAAAGCCACCGGCATTGTCGAAGCCGGATACGACCACGGGCGAGTCGCCAGGAACCAGTCTGCCAAAGTGCGCTTATTTGTCATGTAATACAACTTTCCTCTACACGGTTAATGGAAACCCGCAGTATACCCATTAGTAGTGTCCCGAATACGCTCTGACACCAACAGTCAAACAAGCGGTCACGAAAGCAAACCAAAAAATTACCGGCAACCATCACTCCAGTCAGAAGAACAGGCGGCCCAGGCGGAATCCCTCTCCTACTTCTTTGCCATTTATCGAGTCGACACGCCCTGAGATCATGGCCACGCCGATCGGCGATTGAAAGAACTCCAGTGCCTGATCGAGATCCATTTCGAGGCTGACTTTGTTGCTCGAAACCGGGTACGTCTTGATCGTCGTATCTTTTTGCAAGTCACAGTAGTTGCGCTTCAAGTCAAAATGGCCATGGGTGATGCCAAGCATGATCTGCATCTCCTCATCGCTGCCGTTGGAACGCTCCAGCAGAAGATCCAGGCGACGTCTTTCGAGCCTGAACTCCGCCTTTACAATGGCCCCCTCCTCGAGGTAATGAACGTTCACGCAAAACACCGAGCCGGCCTGGGTATTGACGATGATCCACTGCGGAGCCGGACATCCGGACTCGTTCAGTGTGATGCACCAAGTCTTGCCGTAATTGAGCTCAGGATCGGGAATCACGCGCCGCACGTAGGTCGTGATCAGAAGAAGCGCTTCATGGGAAAACCGAGACTCGCGAAAGTTCATGTAGCGCTCCCAGTCACTTGCAGTAGCCTTGTTCTTGGCTTCCTCGAGCGTTTCAAGCCAGCCGCCTTGACCAAACTGAAAGACGGCGTACTCGTCCATGCGATCGAGCTTCTGAACGGCGGCAGAAACCGAGAGATATTCCTTGCGACGATTGAGTTCTTCGGCAAGCTTGACCTTGGATTTGTTCGCAAGACGCAGTCCCCTCTTCTGCGCCGAAGCAATCACGGACGTCTCCAGATTCTTTCGTCCCTGCATATCCATCATGTCGGTCGGAAGAATCGCAAGTGCAGCCAGTTTGACACCGTTGTGTAAATGTTCCTTTTGTCGATCCAGAATGTCGCAGGCCTCGCCGATATAGATTTCACCTCGCTTTCGCAATTGAATATAGACGCCGGGTAAGCCTTTTTTCAATTTGACATCAAGACAATGCGGCAAATTCTCCTGAATAATTAATGTACAACCGACTTCGAGTGCAAACGATCGAAATACGGTCAATTTGTTTTCTGTAATTTTTCCCTTAGATTCTTCCATTTTCAAAATCAGCCAGATATAATAAAATCGCTTATGTAATTTTTAGCCAAAAAGCAGCTCTCGAGAGGTCATTTATTTGATTTTGTAACACTCAATCTGCTTTTTCATCCGAGTCGATATCATGCGAAATACATCTTTTTTCTACACGGCACCTTTCCATCGAATCTCCCATCACTCCCTTTCTTTTATTTGATTTAACGTCAAAGGTGTCGCCATGCGCAAACTCAATCCAATCACGGCTTTGTATTTGAAGATTCTGGAGTTCATCAGCATTCTTCTTATTGATGTAGGAGGAAAAATCGATGATTTATTCGCACCTCGCCACCTAAACATCGAAGAAAAACGACGCTATATTGCTCATTCTCACAAAATGCATCGTTACTGGGCAAGAATGAATGCATTCCGTCGTTTCTACAAAAGATGAATTCTTTAAACCTCATCACTGCCTGCTATCTCAAAATCCTTGAAGTTGTCAGTGTCATCATGGTCGCGGTCGGAGAAAAGCTTGATTCACTTTTCTCCTCCCAACGGCTTGCCGCAGAGCATTCCCGGCGTCTTCGTCATCAGTCCCCATGGTGGCCCGACGACAATCAACGCCCTGATTTCCACCAATGGCATTCGTCTTCAGACTCGGAGCCGATTGACTCCGGTCTTCCCGACTACTACTTCAATCATTTCGATCCTCGCAGTCCGTTTTACAAGCCTTTCCCGGATTCCGATGGCTGGCATGACTCCTTCACCGATCCGGACATTCATCACGACACAGATCCGTTCGATTCCTACTGAGAACTTCATGGCAGTCTGATTCCCTTCGGCTGACGCGCGATCTCCACCAAATGCTCCCAATCTGACGGGGACACATAATCCCTGTCACTGGCACCGATCTGCTCAAGACGGTCATTCAAGATTGGATTGTTTGCCGCCCAAGACCGCAGGTCTTCCTGGATCTGGTCACCGTTTCGATAGCCCCATCCGCCCATAAAGGCGTTTCGCAAGGCAAAGTTCTTGTCTTGATGTTCCATGTTGTAGGCTTCTCGAGCAACAAGCATCACACCTCGATCAAAGTTCATCTGCTTTTCTCGCGCCTGTCGGGTGCTCTGATGTCTCGCAACAAACTGTCCGTGCTGCGCATCGAACTGCTTGACACCTGCGGACGCCCCGGCATTCATAACATCCCCAGCACTCGAAGCATTGAGGGTAGAGCCCGATATTTCGCTGATCTTTGCCGCATTACTGCCAGCCACGCGCTGTACGTTGGCTGAACTGGCTTCAAAGACCTCCGCATTTCTTTCAATGGCAGAAACAACCGTCCCAGGTCCAAATCGATCCGCGGGCGAAACAGCACCACCGGCTCGAACATATTGCTCTCCTGCAAAACTGGCCACTTCCGCGGGCTGATACATCGCTCGCAGGACAGCTTCACCGCTGCCATAACGTTCAACAGCGGAATTCATCAACGGCACAGTGGCATCCGCCGACGTCGTCACCGAACCGGTATCCGACTCGTTTAACGTAGAGACAGCCGACATCGATTCCACATGCGACTGTGTTTGGTCCCGACCAGCTGAATGAGTTGCATCCAACGATTGGACAAAACCTCTAGCGTAATTGCGCACTCGTTCATCTGAGTGGTTATTGGCGACGTTTTCTGCAGCCGCTCGAACAATTTGATAATTGCTATTTCTGGTCTGACTGTCTGTGTTGCCGAATTTTCCTGTTGCTGTATCCACCAAGTTTTGTGCATCAGACGCCGTCCAATTACCGCCAAGAGATCCCGCTGCCATAAGTTTTGGCAGAGCATCGATATCCGAGAGCATCTTTGACTGCGGTACCGTACGCAATGGAGTTCCTCCCCCAAGAACCGAACTTTGCTGATCAGCGAGAACTCCAACAGAATTTGCGGGATTTCTTATATACGGCAACTGAGGCCCAGGATCATCGTCAGGAAGTCTGACACCAGCATTACCGTTTATCTGCAAACCTGCAAGGCTTGAATACGATTGCGATTCAGTAACGCTCGAACTGATTCCCATCTCCGACGACCTCGTCAAAGTCACACTATTACCCCACCCGCTCGTATCCGAATAGTTCGTCGCGAGAGACTTCTGTTCACTCAACGCATCCTTTAAGGCATGCGCAAAACTCTGCTGCGTAAAGTCACTGCTGGATGCCGACTGCGTGAAACTAAACCGCGCAGCGTCGGTACTCACGGTCGAGGTCTGCCCCACGTTCGAAGCCAAATGCCCGCGTACAAGACTTTTCTGCATCTGAGAGTCCACCCCGAAACTCACGGCAGTGCGCTGCAGACCTGTCACCTCGCCCGAAGCGGCTCGCGTCACGGTGCCGTAACCGGACTGAGTCACCGCCATGCCGCTGTCCACGCTTCTTATCGACGCATCGGCTTTGTTGGAAGAAACGTTGTTCGAAGACACGTTTGACACGCTCACGTTGCCCTGCGAGATATTTCCCGCGGCAATTGCGGCACCTTGAGATGTCGCAGCGCTTTGTGCGGGCTGCGTCAAACCTCCCACAAGCTGTCCCACGGCCATGTCGCCGGCTCGCACCAAGGCGTAGGAAATCACGGGAACGGCACAAAGCAAGGCCCCCGCAATCGCCTGAGAGCTTGCTCCCGTCTCGCGGATGAGCGTGGCGGCCTGAAGGCTCGAGCCCCCGAAGTTTTGCGCCAGCAGCGTGAAAGGATGCAGATCATGCGCAATGACAAGGTAGTTGACGACGCTCGACAACGCAGGCCACAGCTGAACGGTCAAAAGAAGCGTGACATAGCTTCGAACGACCCCCGCCATCCCGGAGCCTGACACCAGGGCAATCAGCGCCACCACCGGGAACATCGCAATCACCACAAATTCCAGAGCGTTTCGGATCTTCGGCAAAGCGTCCTCGGCCATCTTTGCCATCGTGCGGTAGTTGATTTCACCGGCAAGATTTCCCTGAGCGCGGGCCAAGGTGGACGCCATCGCCGCAGGACCGGCCACCGTCACGGCGTGGCCCGACATCACCTTGGGCAAAGCGGTGAGCAGGAGCGAATGCTTCAAGGAGCTCTCGGCCGATCGCGAAATCCCCAGAAGCAGACTTTCCGTCTGCGTGATGCTTGCGGCAATCGACGTCGACGGATTCACGGCTTGCGGATCAAGCTTTACGTGCACCCAACGCTTTAGGGCGGGAATTTCCACGTTGACCAGCACCTGCTCAAGTTCCGCAACGGCGGCAGGGCACTTGAGCACCGAACCGTCGGGCATCACCGCAAGGCGCGCGGGATTGACCCAGCCGTCGCTTTTAATGAGCGTCCAAAGGTCGCTCGAAGCCATCGCTTCATCGGCCTTGCGGCCATCCAACACAACTTCCGGCAAGACGCAGTTTTTGAGAACCGCCTGCAGGGTTTCACGTCCCTGCACCGTCACCGGACCCGTGCGCTGCAGCACCTCCATCACGCGCTGCGGATAGACGGCCCCGAAACTCGAATACTTCGCCACGTCGGCCGGAATGAACGCGGTCTCATAGGCCTGAGTCAGCCAATGCCCGATGCGGCTGGAAGCGGACGCAAAAAAGGCCATCGACAAAGGTACGTTGTCGACGTTGTAAACCGTTTGACTCCTGACGTCTTCAATGACGACCGTCGCCTTGGGAACGATCGCCACAAACCAAAAGAGCACCGCACAGGCAAAGTAGGAAATCACGCTTCTGCCTTCGCCCTTGACCGCGCCGATCAGAAGGCACGCGACCATGCCGGTCACCACCAAGAAGGCCGCAAGCTGCACAAAGCCCGAGCCGTTGGTGACAGACACCAACCCCTCGAACAAATCCCGAATCTGATTGCCGTTCCAATAGGCGTAGAAAACAAACGCGTCGTCCATCACTTGAACTCCTTGGAGCTTTCGGGCCACGCCTCGATCGTGGGCGTCACTTGGTTGACCGCCAGACTCTTTTCGATGTGCTCAAGCTGGAGAATCAAATTCGAGGCGCGTGCCATGCCCTGAAGAAGCTTGTCCTGTCGCTGATAGACACCCTGCTGCACGGCTTCGATTCTCTCTTCCAGACGCCGCACGTGTTCGACATGCTGTGCGGAATGGTCCTTGGCGCTTGACCCCGACAATGCGGCCCTGATGTCACCCGCCAGGGAATTGACCGCGGAGGCGAGCAATTCGTAGGCCGCCGCATCCACGTAGATGCGCACCAAGTCGTCAGCAATGCCCTGATAGCGTGAAGTCGCGGCAAGGTTCAGGACTCGCAGCAGAGGCACACCCGTCGTGCCGCCCAAGAGCATCAGCTCCCGGTCGCTCACCAAGGAAGCGTTTCGCTCCCTTACCGCACGGCGATAATTGGCTGCGGCGTCGTGCAGTTGATCGACGAGACTTGCGTCGCTCGTTTCCGCGGGCGAAACCTTCAAGCAGCGCTTGGGTTCGTCGCAATGCAGCCGTTCAATCTTGACGTCGCCCCGTACTTCCCCGAAGAGAATAGGCAGCAGATCCGCTCCCGCGTAGTGAGTGCTCGTCAAGACGGCGTCCTTGCCCGAGCCCGACTTTCTCAGAATCGTCGTGCCCACGAGCGTCATCATCACTTCCTTCAATTCCTGACTGTTGCCCTTGGAAAAGTTTCCGCTGTTGATAAGCGCCCAGGTGAGGTTGATTTCAGGAGCCGAGACAACGTTGCCCGAAGCGTCCTTTTGCACCGGGGCCTTGTCGATCGCCTTTTCGCCGTCGTCACGCACCTGGCGGTCGGCTTCGGACTGATCCGAGGCAGCGCCGCTTGCGCGCAAGGCGTTCTTGGCTCCGAAGACAGCCTTTTGCAGGGCGCCGTTTGCCCCCGTATCCTCCATGATTGACTGCGCTGCGGTGCAGGCGTCCGTATAGCGGTTGGTGTAGCCTCGGATCAGATCCGAATAGCGACCCACGATCTCATTTAAGTCCGGCGCCATGTACTGAAGCGCCATCTGAAAGGCGACGCCGGGCAGAGCCGTACCCACGCTTTTTAAGAAACTCACGAACTCCTCGCGGCTCGGAATCGAAAACGCCCCTAAAAAGACATCGATGCCCCCGCAATTGGCGCGTAGCGACGGCGGCGTGATCGCAAAGGGCGAAAACTCCTTTCTCGGCGCCTTAAAGACAAAGCCCCCGCCCGTGACCACATTCATGCCGCCGGCCTGCAGAACACCGGATTGCGTCACGTTGACGTTTGCCTGCGCTTCATCCAAGAAATCGTCCACAAAACCCGCGTGAACATTGACCGCCCCGCAAAAAACGAGGGCCGCCGCAAGTCGCACACCCAGCCCTTTACTCAAATTCTTCGCTTTCACTCTTCTTATCCTTCGTCGTTATTCACCCGAACCGCGCAGGGCGCCTTCTGCTGCGGTCTGCCCCGCCTTCAAGCCTGCTGCAACCGAATCCCCCGCCGCAGAGGCCCTGTCGCGCAGCATTTCATTGGCCGCCGCATACGTGTTGCGCACCAACGTCATCGCATCGGCCGCACCGGTGGCAATGAGCTTTGCCTTCGTCAAATCCTTTTCAAAACGGCTCACGAGCACCAAAGCCGGAAACTGTCGAACGCCCTGCGCGACGAACGCGCTCAAGCCCTTGTCTTCCCGGGCCTGCGGCATCAGAGGGTTGTCGGCGCCCGACACCGAGACGAACGCCGCGTCAAACCCGTACTCGGCCTGAAAGGCTCGTACCTGTTCGAGCATGTGCCGGGTCTTCAGCGTGTCGTCACCGAAGAAAATGAAGCCGTGATCCTTGGCCATCAGCCTGACCTCACGCATCATCCGACCCTCGCGTTCGCGCGACATGCCCGTAGAGACAACGTTTACCGCGGGCCTCACGGCCGTCCAGTCAAACTGCGGGTTGTCGACCAAGGCTCGTCTCCAGCTCTCGGCAAAGACGCCGGCCTTTTGCATCAAAAAGGCATTGGCCTGCAGGTAAAGACCGATTGCGGCCGGAGTCGGATTCATCACGGCCGCATCCATCCGGCGGTCCACCTCCTCTCGCAGCTCCTTTACCGTCTTAAGACTCCTGAGCTTTTCAAGACCGGCGGCCTCCGCTTCGCGCGTCAAGGATTCCCCCGCCGCGGCACGATCGAGCCCGTCGGCCGGAAAGATTGCCAATTGCCCGTCGCTCACGTGCGAGGCAGACTTCTTCACTTCCCCGCCGGCCTTCGACCGATCCTTCCTTTCAACCGCTCTCTTTTCCGTCGGGGACTTCACCTCATCCTCCCGTTTCTCCCCGTAAAAGAGAAAGGGCCTTGAGGGATCGGCCCAGACGTCCTGCGTCCAGAAGCCCTCGACTCTGCGTGCCGTGGCTTGCGAGGCGCCGGGATCTTCCGATGAAACGCCGCTTGCGCCCGCGCTCAGGCTCACTTGAATCAAACCGAGAAAGGCCGCAGCCACCGCCGCAACCAGCGCCCGACTTTTCCGCACCCCGATCACGGCGCCTCTCCCCGTGCGCCGCAAACCGACGCTTCATCGCGACACTCGCCGTGTCCCGTCACGCCGCCCGCCCAAGCGGTGAATTCGGGGAAAATCAGTACGCTCACCAGTCCCGAGAGCACCAACACAATGGAGGTGCGCAGCAGCAGTTGTTTGCGTTTCATCACTTCGTCTCCTTTGATAATTTCTCTTTTTCTTCATTTGTCGCGTCAGAGTCCCTCAGGCAGCAGAAGCGAGGACCGACGCCCCGATCTCTCGCCTTTTTTATGGCTTCTCATCGGTTTTTCGTAACCTTGAATCAGCGCGTACACGGCCGTGCAGTCCGTCCCCGCGCCCGTCTCGCCCATGAAGCATTTCCCTTCGATCGTGTTGACTTCGGTGTAGTGGTCCGACGACGCGGCAGCCTCCTTCACGCGCGCCCGGGCGCGCTCGGTGACGGCGGCCGGGTTCACCTTGTTTCCGGCAAGCGTGCCGTCCTTCATCGACTGCTCGGCAATTTCCGCGACCACTGGTCTCAAATCCATCTTGGTGAAGTCCAGACTCTGAAACTCCTCCAAGGTGAAACCGCGCGTCACCGGGCGCTCGGGCGTACCCCAGCCGATTCCGAGTTGCTTGCGTCCTTCCTCCTGCACGGTACGTGCGAGTTTCGAGTTGAAGCACACCCAGGTCTCGCGCTTTTCCAGGCACCCCGCACCCGACTCCTTGTCGCAGAAACTGCCCACGTAATGACAAAGCCCGCTGGACTTTCTCAAGGCGTGCATGCGGTCTTCGTCGGTGCAGGAAAAGTATTCGGCGGCCATCTCCAAAGCGATCGAGGCCAAAAATGCCGTCGGCGAAAACTCAAGCGTCAGGCTTCCGGCCGACGAAATTCCCACCGACACCCCGTAGTAGGAAAACGACGGCGAATACACGCCGCTGCCCGCACTTCCGTAGAGGGCCTGCAAGACGCCCTGCGTGGACTCAAAGGAATTGAGGATGTCGTAGACGTAGGGGCTTCCGAGCCACTTGATGAGTTCGGTGCCGGCGTCGAGCCCCACCTCAAGACCGATGGAAAGCGCCGAATTGCTCATGCTGCCCGCCGTCCCCTCCACGTCGTTTCTGCAGCACGAAAAGCCCATCATCTTGACGATGCAGCCCGAGTCGGTCCCCTTGAAGATCATGTCGCCTTCGACTTCCCCGTAGATGCCCGCCTGACGCAGGATCTCCCATACGGCAATGCCTTCCAGGAAGTCCTCGCTTGTCTCCGGTTTCGAGGGCTCGCAAATCCCCGCGATACAAAGTTCCCCGTCGCAGTCCTTGCCTGTGACGATCTCTTGCGTGCCGCCACCGCACACAAAGGTCTTGGTGAGCATCGTGCAGTTGCCGGATTCATCGCGCCCCAGACACTTGGATTCGGTGAGCTTGCAGTCTTCCCGCTGCTCGAGTCCCTCGCAGCCGTCGTCGGTGACGGCCTCCCCGCTGCCGGAGCCGCATGTGTAGGTGATCGCGGTAGCCCAGCAGTCCTTGGTGACGGGCACGCCGTTGACGATCTTCGTGCCGCCGGGTTGCGTACAGACTTCCGAAGTCTTGCGGCAGATCGAGTCGGATTCCAAGTCTGAGCAGGAATCCACCTCCACGATTCCGACGACCTCGTCGCTTGACTCAATCAATTCGGCCTCGCCCGGATCAACCTCCTCGACCTTGCCGCAGTTGTAGACGACGCGCTCGGCCTCGCACCCGGTCTCGCCCTGCCTGACGCACGTGCGCTCGACTTCCTTGCAGCCGGGACTGGCTTCGAGCCCCTTGCAGGTCGAGGCGGGTTCGGTTCGCTCGCAGCGATACGTGCGCTCATATCCCCAGCACGAGGCTCGATACGCAATGCCGTTGATGACGCGTACGGGCGGGTCCTTGTCAACGCACACCTGAGAAATCTGCGTGCAGGACATGCCGGACGCCAAAAAGTCCTCGGTCATGGTCTTGCAGGAGGCGAGATCGGGCGTGGGCTGACCGACGTTGACGGTCTCTTCGTCTTCGATATTTGCGTCTCCGTCTTCCACCACGCCTTCCGGGAGTTTTCCCTTGCAGACTGCCTCACCCACCTTCACAAGGCACGTCGGGTCGTAGTCAGGGTCGCAAACCGGTTCCTTCGTGATCGTGCAGCCGCCCGAGGCCAAATCCGAGCACCCCGTCGCGTTTTTCGCACCGCAGTATAAGACGCGCTCGCAGCCGGCCTGCGTACACTTCACCTCGCCTTTGACGCAGTCCTGCCGATCGAGCAAATCCCCGCAGGCCGACTCGTCGACGTCGTCCTCCGTCTCCACGGTTGACTTCGTCCACTCGGCGTTGATCGGCGGCAGTTCAATCTTCTTGTCGCAAACCCAGGTCTCCTTGTAGGAAAGACAGACCGCGTTGCCTGCGGTATCGGCGACTTCTTCCGAACACGTTCTTTCTTTTAAAACGCACTTTCCAGGTCCCGATTCGTCCGCATCGGCCTGAAGTGTCGAGCAGCCGTTTACAGACTGCGTATCGGGCGCAAGGCACGCGTAGGTGTCGCGATAGCTCCAGCAGTCACGCGTCACCGGTACGCCGTCAATGAGGCGCGTGCCGCCTTCTTCCACGCACACGCGCCCGGTGACGATGCAGTTTTCCTGCGAAGCGTCCGCGGCCGGGGCCTTACCCGAAACCGCCGAGAACAAGACCGAGCACAAAGCGGCAGACAGGATCGTCACATTCACACGCCCGTGCATGTCTCGCTCCAATGGTCCGTCTCGGCGTTCTTGATGAATCGCACGAAGGGAAAACGCAGAAACACTTCGCCCTGATAGACGTGGCTCGTGCCCGAACTTCGGTAGACGGTCATCTTCAGCTGTGCAATGCAGTCGGCCTTCGTGCAGGAGACGTCTCCGGCAAGGCGCGCCTGTCCTCCGGTGATGTTCACCACCGTCTCAAAGATGTTGGTGCGCGCCGTCACCGTCACTTCGGGCTGACTGTTCACGGTCAATCGAAGTTCCAGGCCGTCAGCCGAACACACGCTCGTCGCCGTCAATGTGTCGGCTCCGGGCACCGCATCTTCCCCGAGGCCACCGAAGTCGCTGTTGGAAGCGGTTTGCGTCTCGCCCACGCGGCATGAGGCCTCGGCCGTCACCACCAGACGCCGCGTGCAGGTCTTCGTCACCGACCGGTAGACGGGCTTAAAGCAAGCCGCGTAATGCTTTTCCTTTTGACCGGGCGTGACGGTCACCGGACACGTCTCGGCCGTCGCATCCTTACTGCCCTCAAGGCAGGCAAGCGTGGTCGTCGTCTCCTGACGCACCACGACGGGAATCGAACAGATGGCGTCCTTTTCTTCCTTCATCTTGTTTTCGCAAGCCCAGAGGCTCGTTTCCGACAAAATCTCATCAAAGCGCTTCTCGCAGGACTCCTGCCTGCTGCCTCCGGGTTCTCTGTTGGTGCGCACTTCGCAGGTCATGGTTTCCTCCGGCTTCGGGATCACCGTGACATGGTCCTCGCAGTTGCCGGCAGAACTTCCGTTTCCGCCCACATCCACCCAATCGTCGGCGTTGTCGATCACGTCGTTGCGACCGCCCAGAATCTTGTCCTCCTCGTCGGGATCCAAAACGGGGCGGTTGGCGGAGCCTTTGTCGACCATCTGCACCGCCAGACACTTGGGATCGTTGCGGTTGCGGCAGGCGTCGGCTTCGCTTCGGCCCGGGTCGTAGAGCACGCCCTGGCCGTTTTGCCGCAGAGCCTCCATTTCCGCGGTACTCCCGGTATTCGACGAAATAAAGTCGTTGACGTCCGCGCCCTTCGTGATCTCGTCAAACTCCGGTATCGGCATGTTCCTGCCTGCGTTGACAGCATCCTCGACACCCGCAGGGACATCGCCGTCCGCGTTTGCCGTCGGCGACGAAAGCCCCAAACCAAGCGCTGCGGACAAAAGAACAAACGCGGTCTTGCTACTCACAGGCTTCTCCCATGAAGGACAACCCCGCAAGCGTTCCCGCACTCAGAGCGCAACCGGCTTTCAACACGGCTTCCTTGGCT
>OGII01001900.1_pt1 | contig 13228 bp, 11 predicted proteins | sample 1571701 | NCBI WGS metagenome assembly OGII01 (sample SAMEA2581950, study PRJEB24529) | metagenome | biome: Human gut stool | place: China | collected 2011
GCCGTTCTCAACGGCGGTGATGCTGGCACCCTGCTCCTCCAGCAGGGCTGTGGCGATCTCACTGTTCAGCTCGTTATCCTCGGCCAGCAGCAGGTGCAGCCCGGCCAGCGGCAGCACAGTTTCCGCTGCAGCGGGGGCAGCCGCGGCAGTCTCTGCCCCCGCGGCGGGGGCATCGTCCCAACTGCTGCCGGACGCGGCTGCCGATGCGGCATGCCGCACGACCACGGACGGCTCGGCCTTGGGCGGTGTGCCCAAGGGCAGCGACAGCCGCACAATGAAGGTAGAACCCTTGCCGGGCTCACTCTCGACATCGAGCGAGCCGTGCATCTGGTCAACGAGCTTCTTTGTGATGGCCATGCCCAGACCCGTGCCCTTGTAGTGGGTGCGGCTCGAGCGCTGCTCCTGCGTGAACGGCTCAAAAATATGCTGCAGGAATTCCTCGCTCATACCGATGCCGTTGTCCTTGATCTCCATCCGCAGGTGGACAAGACCTTCTTCAAACAGCGTTTCCTTGGCGCGGAAGTTGATCTCGCCGCCGTCGGGCGTGTACTTGACGGCGTTGGAAAGGATGTTGATAAGCACCTGCCGGATATGCAGCTCACTGCCGATCAGGTACGGGTGCCAGAACGGGCCGATCTGCTTTGTGAAGGTCATGTGCCGGTCCACGATCTGGCCCTCCACGATGGAGCAGCAGGAATCCAGCAGCGCCCGCAGATCAAACGATGTGTCCAGCATCTGCATATTGCCGGATTCGATTTTGGTCATGTCCAGCACGTCGTTGATGAGGGAGAGCAGGTGGGACGCCGCACCGCGCATCTTGGTCATGCAGTCCCGCACGCGGGCCTTGTTGTCAAAGTTGTCCTCGGCAATGTCCAGCATACCCATAATGCCGTTGATGGGCGTGCGGATGTCGTGGGACATGTTGGACAGGAACTCCGTCTTGGCGACGCTGGCTTCCTCGGCCTTGCGCAGGGCTTTTTCGGTCTCGGTGCGGAACCGTTGGGAGCGGATGACCAGTGCGATGCAGACCGCGGTAACCAGAACGCACAGGCAGGTCAGCACGATAATGGCCGGGTACTGATAGGCCAGCCGCGTCAGGGAGAACGGCTGCTGCCCCAGGTTGATGTAGGCGTTGGTGATGGTGCTGATCTCGGCGCGGGTCAGGCTGTCGATGCTCTTGTTCAGCACAGTGCGCAGCAGCACATCGTAGTCCTGCCGGACGCCGATGCAGAAATTGCGCTGCTCGTCGCTCAGCATCGAGCGCAGCTCGTTGTGCGTGTCGTCAAAGACCGTGCGCTCGGCCTGGTAGGTGTAGGTATAGTAAGCATCGACAGTTCGTCGCGCTCCGCGGTCCTTCGCAGCACCGGGATCAGGTCGATCTGCCCGGCAGCCAGCTGCTGCATGGCCTGTTGGTTGTTGCCGTTCAGGCAGGAGTATGCAAAGGTGACGTTCTCATGCTGGGCAATGTCCTGCAGCAGCTCATAGGCGTAGCCGCTGCGGCTGCCGTCTGCAGCGGTGGCCATGTAGCCGGTGTAGGGGTAGAAGCCGACGCGCAGGGTGCGCAGGGTGGTCCGGCCACCGTCTGCGGCATGCACAGGCATGGCAAAGCCAAGCAGAACGCTGACAGCCAGGCTGAACAACAGCAGCATGGCTGCCCCGCGTCTGCTTACGCCGGGATTCTCCTTCTTATTCATCGAAAACAGCTCCGGTCTTTTTAGCGCGGCAGCCGGGCAGGGATGCAGGGCCCGCGGCGCCGCACGTATATTTTGCAGGCATGGCCCGGGCAGCTTTCGGTGTCGTCTGCCGCGGGCATCATCTCGGATGTTTTTACAGCTCCCGGATCGCGGCCAGCACTTCCTCATGCGCGGCCACCACCGGCGGCCAGAGGCTGGCATCCTCCAGAGGCTTCGGGCCGCGGACGGCGTCGCAGAGCGTGGCGGCGGTCTTATACAGGCGGTCCATGCCAAGGTTCTGGGCCACGCCCTTCAGCGTGTGGCTGGCACGGAAGGCCAGCTCCCAGTCCTGGGCGGCCAGCGCGTCCTTCAGCTGGCTGAAGCTGGGGTCGCCGGGGTATTTCAGCACAAACTTTTTGATGAGTGCCTCGCTGGGCAGTCGGCTGATGGTTGCCTTGTAATCGCCGCCGATGCGGTCATAAAATTCCTGCAATGTCATAGGGGACCTTCTTCTTTCTTACAATTTATCGGATTCCTGATTTGGCTTTGTTTTTTCTGCTTCTTCTGCGGAAAATGCTGCGGTGATACATTTGTTCCGGCACTCCTTGGCCTGATACAGCAGCTTGTCCGCCTGACGGATGCCGGGGTCAAGGGTGCAGGCACCGTACACACCGCCGATGCTGACCGTCAGATGCAGGTCGGGGTATTCGATCATGTGCAGCGCCTGCACCGTCACGCGGATCTGCTCAAGCCGCTTTGTAAAGACATGCTCCGGGATATGCGGGAAAATCAGCAAAAACTCATCGCCGCCGTACCGCACCAGTGCATCGTTGCGGTTGCGCACGCAGGCCGTTACCGCACTCACCAGAATGCGCAGCGCGTCGTCGCCGGCCTGATGGCCGTAGACGTCGTTGATCTGCTTGAACTGGTCAAGGTCCAGCATGGCTATGGCATCCACTTCCATGAGCTTCCGCAGCTGCTTCTCAAAGAAGCGGCGGTTATAGGCGTTGGTCAGGACATCATGGTAGAGGTCATGATGGTAGTCAAAAAACTGCTCTGCAGGGTCGGCCTGCCCGGCAGCGCCGATATACGCGGGTACGCTGTCATCGCTCCAAAGGGAGCACAGGCGCACGTGATGCCAGCGAAGCTCGCCGTCAACGGGCAGCAGCATCGAAAGCTCAGTGTAAGGGTGTTCCGCGCTGGTGGCGCGCAGCGCCTTCTGGATGCGCGCAATATCCGCAGGGGCAAGCCCGGTTTCCTCGATTTCATCGGGCAGGTGCAGATCTTTGGGCACGCCTATGTGCTCCGCCGCCCACGCCGAGAAGGAAAGATGACCGGTGGGCTCGTCATAGTCAAACTGTATGCAGCGGACGCTCTGGTTAAAGAACCGCCCCTTCTGCTGCAGGCGGGACAGCGACTGCGCTATATGCTCCTGCCCGGGCAGTGCGTTCTCCCGCAGGAGGGCATCGGAAATATGCTGTGCGTCAACAAGCAGCACATCATGCTGATGCTGGTGATGCTGCCCATGTGGATGAACTTCCTGCTCCGTACCTACGCATGGATGGGTCTGCTGAGCATCAACGGCCCTGTGAATGCCGTTCTGGGCGTCTTCGGCCTCGGACCCTACAACATGCTGAATACCTCCGGCGCTGTGGTGCTGGGCATGGTGTACAACTATGTGCCGTATATGATCCTGCCCCTCTACACCAGCATGACCAAAATCGACCAGAGCATCGTGGAGGCAGCGCAGGATCTGGGCGCTTCCACCACCAAGACTCTGTTCCGGGTGCTCATCCCCATGAGCATCCCCGGCATCAGCACCGGCATCACGATGGTGTTCGTCCCGGCGGTGTCCACCTTCGTCATCAGCCGTATGCTGGGCGGCGGTTCCAACCTGCTCATCGGCGATTTGATCGAGATGCAGTTCCTCGGCAACAGCTACAACCTCAATGTCGGCTCTGCCATGAGTCTCGTGCTGATGGTCATCGTGTTGCTCTGCATGAGCTTTACGTCCAGCTTCGACGAGGATGAGATGGAGGGTGTGTCCTGATGAAAACGAAACATCTGCGTCTGATGCAGCGCGCCTACGTCATCCTGTTCTTCTGCTTCATGTACCTGCCCATCGCGTACATGGTCGTGTTCAGCTTCAACCAGAGCAAGGGCTACGCCCTCTTTACCGGCTTTACCTTTAAGTGGTACACCAGCCTGCTCCACAACGAGTCCATCCTGCACGCGCTGTGGGTGTCGCTGTATCTGGCACTGTTCTCGGCGGTCATCGCCACCGTGCTGGGGACTGCGGCGTCTCTGGGCATCGCCTCCATGGGCCGCAAGAGCCGCCTGCTGGTGACGAATATCACCTATATCACCACGGTCAACCCCGAGATCATCACCGGTATCTCCCTGATGATGCTCTTTGTGGCATACCAGCGCTTTGCGTCTGAGCTGGACTTCCTGCCCGACAACATCATGGGCTTCCCCACGCTGCTCATCGCCCATATCGCATTCAATGTGCCATATGTCATCTTCAATGTCACACCCAAGCTCAAACAGCTGGACATCAAGCTGTTTGAGGCGGCGCTGGACCTCGGCTGTGACCCCCGGCAGGCATTTTTCAAGGTCATCCTGCCCGAGATCAGTCCGGCCATCCTGTCGGGCTTCCTTATCAGCCTGACCTACTCCATCGACGACTTCATGATCTCCTACTTCAACTGCGGTACGGTGGAGACACTGCCCATCGCCATCTACTCCATGACCCGCAAGAAGGTCAGTCCGGAGATCTACGCGCTGTCCACCATCATGTTCGTGGTCATTCTGAGCATCATCCTCATCTCCAACGCCATGGAGAGCCGCGGTTACCGCCGCGACCAGCGCGCACTGAGAGGGGGAGATGTCAAATGAAGCGTTTCGTCATTCTTCTGCTGACGGCTGTGCTGGCGCTGACCATGCCGCTGTCGGCTCTGGCCGCGGGACAGATCGAGGTCACAGAGGACATTTCTGTTTCAGATGACTACGACTGGACCCGCTTCAAGGGCCAGAACGTCACCCTGAATGTCTATAACTGGGGCGAGTATATCTCCAACGGTTCCGACGACAGCGTGGACGTGGTGGCGGCCTTTGAAAAGCTGACCGGCATCAAGGTCAACTATACTACCTTCGACTCCAACGAGTCCCTCTACGCCAAGCTGAAGTCCGGCGCGGCCAACTACGATGTCATCATCCCGTCGGACTACATGGTCGCCAAGATGATAAGCGAAGGGATGCTGATGCCGCTGGACTACAGCAACATCCCGAACTTCCAGAACATCGACGAGGAGTACCGCAACGGGGACTATGACCCCGAGAATGCCTACACCGTGCCTTACACCCTCTGCACCACTGGCATCATCTACAATACAAAGATGGTAGACGAGGCCCCCACCAGCTGGGCAGACCTGTGGGACGAGAAGTATGCAGGCAACATCCTGATGTTCAACAACAGCCGCGACGCCTACGCCATCGGTGCGTTCAAGAGCGGCAGCAGCGTCAACCCTCAGACCACGGAGGATGTGGATGCTGTGGTGGACGAGCTGAAAGCCCAGAAGCCTCTGGTGCAGGCCTATGTCATGGACGAGATCTTCGATAAGATGATCGGCAGCGAGGCAGCCGTCGGCGTCTACTACTCCGGCGACGCCATCACCATGATCGACGACAACCCCGACCTGGCCTGGGTGTTCCCTGAGGAGGGAACGGTGCTGTCGGTGGACAGCATGGCCATCCCCGCCACCAGTGAGCACGAGGAAGCCGCAGAGATGTTCATCAACTTCATGTGTGAGCCGGACGTCGGCAAGGCCAATATCGAGTATATCGGCTACACCACCCCTATGCACTGTGTGTGGGATATTCTGGATGAAGACCTCAAGTACAGCGAGATCGCGTACCCCTCCGAGGACGTTGCGGCCAAAGAAGAGGTGTTCACTGCCCTGAGTGATGAGGTCAACAGCGAGCTGGACGTGAAGTGGAGCGAGATGAAGAGCTACGACGAGGGTGGCAGCGGGTATCTGTTCCTGATGCTGCTGGCGGCGATGCTGGCTTTGGCCTGCTTCAATATCTGGCGCAAGGTGCGCAGGAAAACGCGCAATATGTATTGAACCTGAGGGGGCTGTGCGGAGGCGTACAGCCCCTTTTTATAGGAAAGGGAAAGAATATGAGTGAATACAGAAGCTATACGGAGCAGATGACCGTGCTGGACGGCGACAGCGACTTCCGCCGCTGCCTGAAGCCCAGCGCTCTGTTCCGGTATGTGGAGCAGGTGTCGGCAGACCATGCCCGGGCTTACGGCATGGACCACGCCTTTTTCAGGGAGCGCCACAACGCGTTCCTCGTGGGCAAGCAGGCCCTCAGGGTCTGGCGGATGCCGGGCCGTGCGGAGAAGATCGACCTGACTACGGCCTGCGAGGTGTTCAAGAAAGGCACGATGAAACGGCTGACTACCATCACCAGCGAAACAGGGGAGAAGCTGGCCCTCGTGGACTGCCGCTGGATGATCGTGGATACTGAGACAGGGCGCATCCTGCGCACCCCCGGCTGGACGATGCCGGACTTCCAGAACGACGACCTGCCCGAAGAACTGCCCCAGATCGTCCACAAGAGCCAGCCGCTGACGGCGGCAGGGGAGCGCCGCGCCAGCTACTCCATGTGTGACCTCAACGGCCATATCAACAACTCCCTCTATCTGGACATCGCCTGCGACGCCCTGCCGCAGGAGGTCGTGGAGGCTGCGCCGCTGTCCTTCGCTTCCATCAAGTACCACCGTGAGGTGCCGATGGGCCAGAGCGTGCAGGTGTTCTATGCCCCCTCAGGAAACGGCTGGTATGTGCTGGGCCGGAGGGAGGAGCACGCAGCCTTTGAGTGCTATCTGGAATTCGGCGGGTCTGTCACAGAATCTTTACAAAAATAATTACAGAAAAATTACAAAAGCTATTGCAAAAGTCCTTCAAAAGAGTTACAATATGGTTACAGAAAGGGCAAGACCCTTCTGGATCATGAAATCTTTTTCTTCTTGTTTTTTGGAATATCGGGTGTCCGCCATCCTCCTCCGGCTGTTCTCCTTCGCAGCTGCCGGCCGACACCGCACAGGCGATATTCCACTTCGTGTGCAAAAGAGCCCGTCTGGTTTCAGACGGGCTTTTTTGCGTCCAAAAATCCGGAGAAATCGGCCCACAGCGAGGGAAAGTATGACCTTAGGTCAATTTGCCTGTTTTTCTGCAAAGGACATTTATAAAGTTTGGCGGGGCAGGGGTTTGTATTCCGCGTGGGTTTGTGGTAAAGTATATACAATCAATTCCTAAGTCGAAAACATGAAATTGTTTTGATGTTGTTTGATATGATCCGTTGCGGATGCGTTAAGAGAAAAGGAGTTTGAATATGGCTTATTTTTACGAAGAACCCTCCCGTACCTTTGGCGAGTACCTGCTGGTGCCGGGCTACTCTTCTGCTGAGAATGTCCCCACAGCTGTCAGCCTCAAGACCCCGCTGGTCAAGTACCGCAAGGGTGAGGAGAACTGCCCGCTGGAAATGAATATCCCCATGATCAGCGCCATCATGCAGTCTGTCTCCGGCGATAAGCTGGCCATCGCGCTGGCCCGTCAGGGCGGCGTCTCCTTCATCTACGGCTCCCAGAGCATCGAGAACGAGGCCGCTATGGTTCGCCGCGTCAAGAGCTTCAAGGCCGGTTACGTCGTTTCCGACTCCAACCTGGCCCCCACTGCCACCCTGCACGATGTGCTGGAACTGAAAGCCCGCACCGGCCACTCCACCATCGCCATCACCGCCGACGGCACTCCTAACAGCAAGCTTCTGGGCATCGTGGCCTCCCGCGATTACCGCGTCAACCATACCCCTGATGACGCTCCCGTCACCACCTTTATGACCCCCATCGAGAAGCTGGTCACTGCTCCGGAGAACACCTCTCTGCACGACTGCAACAACATCATCTGGGATAACAAGATCAACACCCTGCCTCTGGTGGACGCCGAGGGCAACCTGAAGTATATCGTCTTCCGCAAGGATTACGACTCCCATAAGAAGAATGCCAACGAGCTGCTGGACAAGAACAAGAGCTATGTCGTCGGTGCCGGCATCAACACCCGCGACTACGCCCAGCGCGTGCCTGCTCTGGTGGAGGCCGGTGTGGATGTCCTCTGCATCGACTCCTCTGAGGGCTACTCCGAGTGGCAGAGCCGCACCATCGGCTGGATCCGTGAGCACTACGGCGACACCGTGAAGGTGGGCGCAGGTAATGTCGTGGATGCCGAGGGCTTCCGCTTCCTCGCAAAGGCTGGCGCTGACTTCGTGAAGATCGGCATCGGCGGCGGCTCCATCTGCATCACCCGCGAGACCAAGGGCATCGGCCGCGGTCAGGCCACCGCAGTCATCGACGTGGCCGCCGAGCGGGACAAGTATTTTGAGGAAACCGGCATCTATGTCCCCATCTGCGCCGATGGTGGCATCGTGCAGGATTACCACATCACGCTGGCACTGGCCATGGGCGCGGATTTCTGTATGCTGGGCCGCTACTTCTCCCGGTTTGACGAATCCCCCACCAGCAAGATTTTGGTGGGCGGCAGCTATATGAAGGAATACTGGGGCGAGGGCAGCGCCCGCGCCCGGAACTGGCAGCGCTATGATCTGGGCGGCGCCGCCAAGCTGAGCTTTGAAGAAGGCGTGGATTCCTACGTTCCCTATGCCGGTGCACTGGCAGACGGTATGGCCACCACACTGGCCAAGGTCCGCTCCACCATGTGCAACTGCGGCGCGCTCACCATTCCCGAGCTGCGGGAAAAGGCCAAGCTGACGCTGGTTTCCGCCACCTCTATTGTCGAGGGCGGCGCACACGATGTGCTCCTGAAGGATACCTCCAACAGCGGCGGGAGAAGCTAACTGGTTCTCCCCGCAAATACTAAATTCATAACAAATCTCCGGGTGCTTTGGCACTCGGAGATTTGCTTTTTATGATACGGCGGTAAACTCCGCTTTTCATTTTACGGCGAATATGATATGATAGCTCCATTGTTGACTGGCAAGGAGATGAGCACACGTGCAGGCTGCGGAGCTGGCGATTTTGAATTGGATACAGGCGTATCTGCGCTGCGGGCTTTTAGACACAATGCTCCCATGGGTAACGCACCTGTGTGACCATGGGGAGATTTGGATTCTGCTGGCCGCTATGCTGCTGGCATTTCCGAAAACCAGACGAGCCGGGGCCTGCGTGGCCTGTGCGCTGGTGCTGGACTTGCTGCTGTGCAACATCTGGCTCAAGCCCATGATCGGCCGGATACGGCCCTTTGCGGTCAATCCGGCGGTGTCGCTGCTGATTGCACCGCCTACAGATGCCTCGTTCCCCTCCGGGCATACGGCGGCGTCCTTTGCCGCCATGCTGGCACTGAACCGAGCGGGCAGCAGCCTCTGGAGGCCCGCGCTGGTGCTGGCGCTTCTCATCGCCTTCTCCCGGTTGTACCTTTACGCTCACTGGCCCACCGATGTACTGGGCGGTGCCGCAGTCGGCGCGCTGGCAGGCTGGCTGGGAGCAAGGCTGGTACAATTTTTGTCTGAAAAGTACCGAACACGCAGACTGTGATTTTTATTGGTGGAGGTCATCATGGCTTTTGATTTCAAGAAGGCATACAAAGCGCTTTATATGCCCCAAAATGTACCGGAGCTGATTACCGTTCCTCCGGCCAACTATATCGCTGTCCGGGGCCACGGCGACCCCAATGAGGAGGGCGGCGCGTACAAACAGGCGATTGAAATTTTGTATTCCGTTGCCTATACCCTGAAAATGAGCTATAAAACAGAGCATCAGATTGAGGGCTTCTTTGAGTATGTTGTCCCGCCGCTGGAGGGCTTTTGGTGGCAGGAGGGCACGGACAGCACGGATTATACGAATAAATCCGCATTCAACTGGATTTCCGTGCTCCGTCTGCCGGCTTTTGTGACGGAGGCAGATGTCCACTGGGCTGTGGAGACGGCGTCTAAAAAGAAAAAGTTAGACTGCTCCCCGGTGGAATTTATGACCATAGACGAGGGGCTGTGTGTTCAGATGATGCACCTCGGCTCTTATGACGATGAACCGGCAAGCGTTGCGAAAATGGACGCATTTCTATCTGAAAACGGTCTTGTCAACGATTTCAGCTCCGAGCGACTTCATCATGAAATTTATCTATCCGACGCAAGAAGGGTTGCCCCTGAAAAGCGCAAAACCGTGATTCGCCATCCCGTTAAAAGGGGCTGATTTTCCCACCGGACAGCAAACCGATAACAGCATAAACGGCATGACCCCCTTTTGGGTCATGCCGTTTATCTATTGGTTCTTTATAAATACTCCCGGCAATGCCGCCAAAACGCCGCTGGCATCATTTGCGGCTCAGCAGTGTGCGGAATTTTCTCGCGGGGGATGTCCGCACACAGTCCCACACCTCCCGTGTGGCGCAGATTTTATCCGCACAGGTGACCACTACGCTCTCCTTATACTTCGGCGGCATAGGGTTCAGAGGGAACATATGCCGGTGGATGATATTCGCCTCAATGGGATTTAAGCCGAAATCCCGCTCTGCATTCTCCATGGCTCTCCGGGCATGGTAAAAGCCGTGGAGCCTATGGTCATCGTTGTGCTCCCGCCAATTATACAAAAAATAATCGTGGAGCAGCGCACCGCGAACCAGACTGCGCCAATCCACGTCCCAGCCCCATTTTCGGGCCAGACGGATACTGCAAAGCGCCACGGCCACGGAATGATCGAAGCAGGTGGTACTGCCGTGCTGAGGAATTTCCCGCTCCCGGGCCATGGTAGGCGAACGCAGGATGTCCCCGCCGTATTCCCAGAGCATTTCCTGATCGGTCATATCCATCGCCTCCTTTCACTCTGTTCCTGATTATAGAGGGCGGCTCACGGATTGTCCAGAGAAAAAGCAGACAGAGCTGACCTGTTTTCCGCCTCTATTCTTGTGCACTTTATTCATTATTTTTCTTATATCCTTTAAAAAATTCTGTTTTTTGGATAAACTTGCAAAATCAGTCTTGACAAATGTCCGCGTCAGGCGTAAACTGCGCTCAAGTTCAAAGCAAAACCGATGACACGGAGTAAGTACACAGAAGTGCGTTCCCCGCAGCGAGCTGCCGGCAGTGAGAGGGCAGCGGGAGGGTATCTGTGGAATGGACCGTGGAGGGCGGGCCGAACAGCGCAGCTTAGTAGGCACCGACGGGCTTTTCCCCCGTTACCAAGGAAGGATGTGTGTTGGCACATCGCCGAGCGGACGTTTATCGTCAATTTGGGTGGCACCGCAGAAGTTTCAGACTTTTGTCCCAAAAGAACCTATTCATGAGGTCCTTTTGTGGATGGAGGTCTTTTTTTGATGCCTTCTCCGCCCGGACCCGTTACGAGTTATGAAAGGAGAACGCACTATGGCAGCCGAAAAGAACAACATTCCCTACAAGATTTACCTCTCTGAAGATGAGATGCCCAAGGCATGGTACAATGTCCGGGCGGATATGAAGGTCAAGCCCGCTCCTCTGCTGAACCCCGGCACCGGAAAGCCCATGAGCTTTGACGATCTGCGCCCGGTATTCTGCGATGAGCTGATTCGCCAGGAGCTGGACAACGATGACCGGGAGATCCCCATTCCCCAGGAAATCCTGGATTTCTACAAGATGTACCGTCCCTCTCCCCTTGTACGGGCCTACTGCTTGGAAAAGGCGCTTGGGACCCCTGCTAAAATTTACTACAAATTCGAGGGCAACAACACCTCCGGCTCCCACAAGCTGAACTCCGCCATCGCGCAGGCCTATTACGCCAAGCAGCAGGGCCTCAAGGGCGTCACCACCGAGACCGGTGCCGGTCAGTGGGGCACGGCCCTGTCCATGGCCTGCGCGTATCTGGGGCTGGACTGCAAGGTGTTCATGGTAAAGGTCAGCTACGAGCAAAAGCCCTTCCGCCGGGAGGTCATGCGGACCTACGGCGCCGCCGTCACCCCCTCCCCCTCCGATACCACCAGCGTAGGCCGGGCCATTCTGAAGGAGCACCCGGGTACCACCGGCTCCCTGGGCTGTGCCATTTCCGAGGCAGTGGAAGCCGCCGCCAGCCAGCCCGGCTACCGCTATGTGCTGGGCAGCGTGCTCAATCAGGTGCTGCTGCACCAGAGCGTTATCGGCCTTGAGACCAAGGCGGCACTGGATAAGTACAACATCGTGCCGGACATCATCATCGGCTGTGCCGGCGGCGGCAGCAACCTCGGCGGCCTCATCTCCCCCTTCATGGGCGAAAAGCTCCGGGGTGAGAAGGACTACCGCTTCATCGCCGTGGAGCCCGCCTCCTGCCCCAGCTTCACCCGCGGCAAATTCGCATACGACTTCTGTGACACCGGCAAGGTCTGCCCCCTGGCCAAAATGTACACTCTGGGCAGCAACTTCATTCCCTCCGCCAACCACGCCGGAGGTCTGCGGTACCACGGCATGAGCCCCGTGCTCTCCGAGCTGTACCATGAGGGGCTGATGGAGGCCCGTGCGGTAGAGCAGACAAAGGTCTTTGAGGCGGCGGAGCAGTTCGCCCGGGGGGAGGGCATCCTTCCGGCGCCGGAGTCCAGTCACGCCATCCGGGTAGCCATCGACGAGGCTATGAAGTGCAAGGAGACCGGCGAAGAGAAGACCATTGTCTTTGGCCTCACCGGCACCGGCTACTTCGATATGGTGGCCTATGAGAAGTTCCACAACGGCCAGATGACCGACTATATCCCCACTGACGCAGAACTGGAGGCCAGCTTCGCCCAGCTGCCCAAGGTGCCGGGACAAGATTGACCCTAGTCACGAAGACAGCGGAGGACATGTTGTCCTCCGCTATTTTCTCTGTTCCGGTGGTTTTTCTGCATAAATGTCGCCGGTCTGCGCAAACTGGATCCGAATCCATTTGCCCAGACTGGAGGAATGTCTTGTGTCCAATCCCAACCGCCGCGGCGCCATGGCGCTGGTGTCCGCCTCCCTGTGCCTGACGCTCGCCGCGCTGTTTTATTTCACTGCCCCGGCACCGGCCCTCACCGCCTCCGCCCCCATCGCGGTCCCTGCGGCTGCGGACTGGGGGCTATCCTTCCCCACAGAGGGGGAATCCCCAGTGGGCAATGCCTCTGCGGAGGACCTGGCCCAATACGGCGCCTACTACCTGGGGGATACCAGCCAAAAGGTCCTCTACCTCACCTTTGACTGCGGATATGAAAATGGCAATACTGAAATCATTTTAGATGCTTTAAAAAAGCACAATGCCCCTGCGACCTTTTTTGTCGTTGGAAATTTTCTCTCCACAAGTCCTGAAATTGTCAAACGCATGATTTCCGACGGACATATCGTAGGCAATCATTCTTATCACCATCCGGATATGTCTCAGATTTCTTCCATTGATTCCTTCTCAAAAGAATTACAGGAACTTTCTGATTTATACAAAGAGGCTACCGGACAGGAAATGAAAAAATATTATCGCCCTCCTCAAGGCAAATACAGCGAAACCAACTTAAAAATGGCAAAAGATTTAGGTT
>OGII01001915.1_pt1 | contig 13152 bp, 9 predicted proteins | sample 1571701 | NCBI WGS metagenome assembly OGII01 (sample SAMEA2581950, study PRJEB24529) | metagenome | biome: Human gut stool | place: China | collected 2011
TAGATAGCGCCAACACATTTCCCCGCAGAGTTTTCGCTCTGCGGGGAGTTTTTTTGTGCTCAGACTCAGTGGAAATTGGATATATGCAGAAGACTGTCTACAGAAAGGTATGCTTGCACTCAGTGCGAGTTGTAAGTCGATATATGAGGATGAGAAACAAGGTATTGCCAGATGGCACATAGAAAATGTGGAAGCAGAACGGAAACTATTAGGTTGTTAGTTCCGTTTTTACCATCTTGTTTGCTGATTAGAAAAGACGAGAGGTAAAAGCGTCCGAATGGAAGCTGCCTGACCAATAAACCCCTTGAGCTATAAGGCTTTAGGGGTTCTTTTCTGTCATCGAGAGCAAATTTAACCTTATTTTCAGCCTTACCAGGTCAGGAGGTTTCTGTAGCACAGGAACTACAGGGTCTGCTTTGTACCTTCGCTTTATCCCATGGAAACTGTTTTTCTATATGGGCTGCACTGACTTCTTTCATCTGCATTGTAACATGGCCGTAAACATCCTGTGTAAAGGTGGCTGTGGCATGACCTAAATTCCCCTGTACGGTCTTAATATCGTCCCCGGAGCGAAGCGTCGCCACAGTGTAGCCCTCAGGTCATAAAAACGCGCATCCAGTCTGCCAATGGATGCAGTAGCTCTCTTAAATGCTCTATATAGGGTCGGCTTTGTGATGTGGTTTCCAGTTGCGTCTGTAAATACAAGGCCGCTCTGCTGCCTCAATGGGCAGTAAGAAGCCGTTCCTTTGTCTGCTCCACTTTTCGATGCTTCAGCCGTTCCATAACAAAGGGGGCCGCCGTAATAATTGTCCGGGCCTTGCTGTTTTTCGTAGAAACAAGCTGGTATGCTTTCATGTCCTTATCCTGATGAAGCTGCATCTGCTTATTGATTGTCAGAACACCGTTATCAAAATCCACACAATCCCATGTCAGCCCGAGAATCTCACCCTCACGAACTCCTGTAAACAGAGTGACAACAAAGAGGGTTTCAAAGCGGTTCCCGCGAGCTTCTTTTATAAAAGGCGAAATCTGTGCATCATCACAAGGTGCAACCTTTGCCTTTTCAACACGTGGAAGAATGCAGGTATCCGCCGGATTAAACCGGATATATCCAATCAGAACAGCCTGCTGCAATGCTTTATGAAGAACTCTATGGACATTTTTGATTGTCTTGGGAGAAAACCCCTTTGGATGCTTTCCAGAAGGCCTCAGAAGATTGATGTAAGCTCCCTGTATCGTTGGAGCATCCAGCATATCTAAGCGGATCGCTCTCAGCAATGGTTTGATGTGGAGCCGAATGTCGGACTTATAAATATCAAGTGTGCGGGGCTTGATATTCAGCAATCAGTATCCATCCAAGTATCTAACCACTGCCCAAGTGTCTGCTTATTGGGCTCTATATAAGAGCCGCAGTCGATCTGTGGTAATGACTTTTAGTTTTTCTGCGACCACTTTCTGCGTCTTTCCTGATATGGAACGTTGAATCTGCTTTCCTGTACCGGGGTCATACCCAACTGTATACCCAACCTGCCAGTAAGTATATTCTTTACCATTTTTGATATTCCCCTTCATGTTAAGGCCCGGCTGGACACATTCCCGGCAGGGAGCATCACTTCTGATGGGACCGAGGACATGGCGGCCCTTGGGCTGGTAGCGGACGATGCCTTTGCGGCCCGTCTGGCAGATATGGACTTGGTTTCCAAAAGTCTCCGCCTCCGCTTTGATTTAGATGGGACAGACGCGGAGAAGCTGAATTGCGCGGAAGCGCTTTTGGCCGTTTCCGATGGGGCGTTCAGTGTCAGGAGCCATCAGGACATGGCGGTGGAATTTTATACCATGTACGGCGGCTTCCTGTTTTTGGGAATTTTCTTGGGCCTGCTGTTCCTGCTGGACACTGTGCTCATCATTTACTATAAGCAGGTGTCCGAGGGCTATGAGGACCAGCGGCGCTACCAAATCATGCAGCAGGTAGGCATGAGCCCCGGAGAGGTGGCCCTGTCCATCCGGGGGCAGATTCTGCTGGTATTTTTCCTGCCGCTGCTGACAGCGGGACTTCATATCTTAGTGGCATTTCCCATGATCTGCTGTATTTTGGAGCTGTTCAGCCTGTATGACACGCGGCTGTTTGCCCTCTGCACGGCGGGGACGCTGGCGATGTTTGCCGCTGTGTATGCCATGGTGTACGGCCTGACAGCCCGCACCTACGAGCGCATTGTGGGCGGCATCGGGTAAGCGGCCGAACGCATGACCTGCACGAACAGGATTTTGCCGCAAATTTTCAGATGCCTCTTGACAAGTAATCGATCGGTAGCTAAACTATAAGTTACCGATTGGTTACTTCTTTTTTTGGGGGACATGATAGCAGTGGAGACAAAAGAGAGGATTCTGGAAACGGCGCTGGAATTGTTCGCGCAGAACGGCTATCTCGGAACATCCATGAGCATGATCGCGGAGCGGTTGGGAATCACAAAGGCCGCGTTATATAAGCACTACACCGGTAAGCAGGAAATTTTAGACCGAATTGTGGAACGGATGAACGAGCTGGATTGTGAGCGGGCCGCGCAATACCAAATGCCGCAGGCAGAGGCAGCGCAGTTTGCAAAGGCGTATTTAAGTGCGCCTGCCGAAAGGATTTTGGCCTACAGCACGGCGCAGTTCAACCATTGGACACAGGAGCCCTTTCCCGCAGATTTTCGCAAAATGCTGACGCTGGAGCAGTACCGGGACCCGGCCCTTGCGCGGCTTTATCAGAAGTATCTTGCAGCCGGACCCCTTGATTATATAGCGGCGATTTTCCGGGAATTGACAGGGGATGATAAGACCGGTATGCAGCTGGCCTTGGAGTTTTATGGGCCGATCTACCTGCTCTACAGCATCTATGACGGTGCGGAGGACAAAATTCCCGTGTCGGCCTTGCTGAATACACACATTGACCGGTTTATCGCTCAGGTTGAAGCCAGCTATCGAAAGAAGCCGGAAATCAAAGAAACGCACCGGTGAAGACCGGTGCGAAAAGGGGGGGAAGGGTATGAATATCACCGTCATTTATGCCACTGGCAGAAGGGCGCAGTCCAGTACATACAATCTCGCCCGGCTGCTGATCTGTGAGCTTTTGGACAACGGGCGGCTCTTTGAATTTCAGCTTCCAAAGGATATGCCCCATATCTGTATGGGGTGCTATGCCTGCATCAGGGGACAGGAGCAGAAATGCGGCGGCTCTGCCGCGCTTGCCCCGATTCTTGCCGCTATGGAGCAGTCCGAATTGCTCATTTTCTGTGCACCGACGTATGTGTTCCACGTTCCGGGGCAGATGAAAACACTGCTGGACCACTTCGCTTACCGCTGGATGGTCCACCGCCCGGACCTGTCCTTTATGAAAAAGCAGGCGGTCATCATCAACACAGCCGCAGGCGGCGGCACACGCTCAACGACCCGCGAGCTCAAGGACAGCACCGATTACTGGGGGATTGCCCGGACCCATATTCTCTCCCAGAAGGTGTGGAATTACGATTGGACGAACCTGCCCGCGTCCTTCCGTACATCGGCGGAAGCCAAGGTCCGGCGAACGGCCCGGCGTGTCCGGCGGTGTGCGGCGAATTTGACCCCATCTTTCAAGGTAAAATGCCTGTTTACGCTCTATCAATTCCTGCACAGAAAGCAGAAAATGTCCGCCGTTGACGATGCCTATTGGCAGGAGCAGGGGTATACCACGGGAAAGCCGTGGCAGTAGGCGGCAGGAAAGGGAAGTCCCTTACTGCGCGGCGCGGGCCGGTATACACAGGAGGTGCTTGAGTAAAAATACGATCCCGCGTACCAGAAGATTGATGGTAAGGATAAAAAAGGACAGAACGGCCGCCCCCTCCGGGTTGATCTGGTCGCTGTACTGCGTGACCAGCATGGAAAGCGGGCGGGTCTGGGCGGTGGCCAGAAACGATACCGCCGAGATCGTGACCATGGCATTTAAAAAGAAATAGGAAAACATATCCAGCAGCGTTTCGGCACACTGGGGCAGAAATACGTTTGCAAACAGGCGGAAGGGAGGGACTCCGAGCACCCGGCCGGTGCCCTCCAGATTGGCATTCAGCTTGCCGAAGGTCTGATAGAGCATCAGGTAGGGCGTTGTGAAGAAATGGATGATGCTGGAGAAGATCAGGATTCCCATGGTCTCATAAAGCGCAGTCCGCTTGAAGGCCAGCACATAGGCAAGGCCCAGCACCAAGCCGGGAATCGACAGCGTCAGGGTGGAAAGCAAATGGACCGATCTTGCAAGGCTGCCCCTGTGTCTTGCCGCGGCATACGCCGCAAAGGCTGCAATCACTGTCCCGCCCAGCGCGGTGCCTGCGGAGAGCAGCAGGGAGTTCTTTAACCCCAGTACGCCCCGGGCATTCAGGCAGTCCCGGATGTGCCGCAATGTCAGTTCCATGTGCAGCGGATAATCCTCTAACAGCATGGTGAAAAGAAAGGCTAAAATAGGCAGGACAAATAGAAGTCCGATGACACAGCACAGGCAGAAAGCGGCTGCGTCGGCCGCCGGGCGACGCGGAACGAAAAATTCCTTGCGCGTTGTGCCGGAGGCGCTTTGTCTGCGCCCGGAATCAAAGAGAAAGGCCAGCAGGGCCGGAATTAGCAGGCAGACGCCGATGATACAGCCCTTGCCGAATTGCTGCTGCCCGGCAACGCTGGCATATAGAACCGTAGCCAGCGTTTTCACCTTGCCGCCCACGGCCAGCGGGATGCCGTAATCCGTGACCGCCATGGAAAAGACCAGAAAGGCGGCGGCAATGCTCTCGCGCCGGAGATGTCCCAGCGTGAGACTGGCAAAGCGGCTGCGTGCAGGCACGCCCAGCACCATAGCCGCCTCATGGGGGGTATAATCCTCATACCGCAAAATGTTGCAAAGAAGCAAAAAGGCCACCGGGGCCGTGTATAGGACCTGCCCTAAAACAATGCCGTGGAGGCCGTAGATACTGCCGGAGAGATGCAGGAGCCGGGTCAAAAAGCCGTTGGCCCCCAGCAGCAGTACCAGCCCTGTACCCAGCGAGACCGAGGGGACCAGCATGGGAAGAATGAACACCACCTGCCAGACAGCCCCGCCCGCATGGGTCCTGCATACCAAAAGCGCCATTAAGAGCGCCAACAGCATGGAAAAGACCGTTGTGAAAGAAGCGGAAACAAGGGAAGAACAAAGCGCCTTACGGAAAACAGGGGAGGAAAACACCTCCATAGCGCTCTGACAGGTGATCGAGGAAAACATGCGCCCCACCGGCCAGACTACAAAGCAGGCGAAAAAGAGCAGCAGCAAGCAAACGGAATTTCTGACAAAAGTAGATTTGTTCTCCATTTTGTCACTGTTCCTCCGCCATATTGGTATACTGCTGTAGATCCCGCAGCCGGCGCAGCAGATTTTGCCCCACGAATTGTTCTACATAGCTGTCCGCCGGGTGATGCAGCAGGTTTTCCGGTGTGTCTAACTGATGAATACGGCCCTGCTCCAAAACCATAATGCGGTCGGAGAGGGCAAATGCCTCCTCCTGGTCATGGGTAACATAGAGGATGGTGGAGTCAAAGCTGTGCTGCAGCTTTTTGATCTCGTCCCGCAGTGTCAGGCGGTTTTCCGCGTCCAGCGCGGCCATGGGCTCGTCAAAGAGAATGACGTCCGGCTTCATGACCAGCGTCCGGGCAATGGCCGTTCTCTGCTGCTGCCCGCCGGAGAGCTGCGCGGGATACTTGTCCAGCGCGTCCCCCATGCCGACCCGCTCCAAAATGTCCTTGGCCATGGCGGCTTCCTTTCCGCGGAAGGCAGCGTGAAAACGCAGTGCGTAAGCAACATTTTTCAGCACGGTCATGTTCTCAAACAGCGCGTAGTTCTGAAACACGATGCCGATTTTCCGTTGGTCCGGCGGCAGGTGGGTGATGTCCTGCCCGTCCTTGAGAATCGTGCCGCTGTCAGGGGAGACGAGACCGGTCAAAATTCGCAGCAGTGTGGTCTTTCCGCAGCCGGAGGGGCCCAGGATGGAGAGGAACTCTCCATCCCGGACGGTAAAGCTGATGTCCTGTAGAATCGGCTGGCCGCTGTACGCCTTGCTGCAATGAAGGACGCAGAGCTTGCTGTCGGGGTTTAATGCTCCCATTTTGCCAGCAGAGCCTCTTTCACATCCGGCGTATTGTTGGACATATCGGCGTAGGGAATATCCGTGGGGTAATTTTCAACGCTGTTGACCTGATCCACCTTTACCTTTTCGGGCAGATAGGTGCTCAGGTAATCGTCGATCACATCACTGTAGAAATACGTGACAACGTCGATCACCGGCTGCCGGGTCTCGTGACCGGCGATGATGGACAATCCGGCAGGGGTATAGGGCGCGCCCTCTTTGAAGAACAGGATGTCCAGATCGGCCCCCTCGTTGATCAGGTCCACGGCCTTGAAGGTCAGGCTCAGGGCGATGGCACATTCCCCGGCCACTGCGTCTTTCACCGGTGCGGAGCCGCCGCCGGTATATTGCAGGATATTTTCATCCAGCTTGTCGAAGTAGGCCAGAGCTTCCTCCTCGCCCCATGCGTTGGCAAGGCTTTTCAGGAAAAGATAGCCGGTGGAGGACTGGGTGGGGTCCGGCATTTCGATCAGTCCGCGGTACTCGCTGGCTAAAAGATCGTCATAGCTCTGGGGAATAGGCAGGCCCTTTTCCTCCAACAGGTCGGGACGGACAATGACAGAGCCGCTGTAGCGGTCCACAGGCATATACTTGTTGTCCGGAGAGCGCATATCCTCTACAAACTGGTCAGGGTCAATGAAATCGATCACCGCCAGATTGTCGCTGAGGCTTTCCAGATAGCCGTATTCGCAGTCAAAAATAATATCGCAGGAGGTGTCGGCGCCCTCGGCTTTCAGCTTGGCCGCCAGATCGCCGGAATGGTAGTATTCCAGAGAGATGTCATACTGGGGGAACTGCTCGTCCAACCGCTGCTGCATATATTCAATGAGATAGTCCTCGGTGGGGGTGTAGATCACAACCTTTTCGCGGTCGGCCCCATCGGCTGCCGGGGAATCGGGCGTCTCCTGCTTGGAGCCGCAGGCAGTCAGCCCCAGCACCATGGCTGCGGCGAGACCCAACGCTCCCAGCCGCTTGAAGCGGTGCTCTGTGCGGGGGGTGTGCAGGGATGGTGTGCCGGCAATGGTGAGAGACTTATTCTCCATACCGACACCTTTGCCGCTATGCTTCGCGGCAATGCTGAATGCGTTTTTCATTGTCATTCTCCTTTTTCTGCATTCGTTTTTTATAGCGGTGGAAGGTGGTGTCCCCGATCCGCCGCTGCAAACGCGCCCAAGCGCGCTGCGAACAATAAAAAAGAATATGCATAACTGCATATTCGTAGGTCAAACCGTTTATTTCCCTACGTTGGCATTACCCAAATCAGGTCGCGGGTCCCGGCAAAGGCAGCCGTATCTCAGCCTGCTGACGCAGGCACCCCGTTGTTGTGGATTTATTAAAGCATATCTGACGCAAAAATGCAATCCCTGTTTTATAAAGTAAACGGTTTGGTGTTGGTACGATTTCGTTTGTCGGGTGCGGAAAGCAGGATTTTGTTGGATCAATATAATTGAACAAAAACAAATTTTTGTTCAATTATGAGTGGAGGGACATATAAATACAAGATTTGGTGCTGGATTTGTAATAATTTTTTTAATTGGTCGAATATAGCCGAAGCCGAAGGAAATGGGTGCACGCCTACGACGTGTACCCACTTCCTCCGGTACCGCGGGACCTGCAAAAAAGCGAAGGTTTGGCATTTTATGGTAATAAATAGCGGAACACAGAAAGGATTCCATGCTCAAGCTCAATGACGCCATCGTATCTGTGGTAAAGCAGTCCCTTTCCCGAAAGGACATTATTTGATGGTCAGCAGCAGCTGGCCGCCCTTGACGGTGTCACCCTCCTTGACCTCCACGGTGTCCACCGTGCCGTCCATCCGGGCGGTAATGGCGGTCTCCATCTTCATGGCTTCGATGGTGACCAGCGTCTGGTTCTTTTCCACCCGGTCACCGGCCTTTACGGCGATCTTACTCACCGCGCCGGGGATGGACGCGCCTACCTGACTCTTATCCTCCGGATCGGCCATGGGGACTTTGACGATATTCTTCTGCGCAGCCTCGTCCGGCACCTGCACTTCCCGGCGGATGCCGTTGAGCTCAAAGCTGACGGTGCGCATGCCCTCTTTGTCCACTTCGCCCAACCCTAAGTACTTGATGACCAGGGTCTTGCCGTCGGCGATGTTGACCTTGTTGGTCTCGCCCACCGCCAGACCGTGGAAGAACACATGGCTGCCCAGCCGCATGATGTAGCCGTATTCTTTCTGTTGCTTGACGAACGCCTCCACTACCTTGGGATAGAGGCAGTAACTCAGCACGGCACGCCGGCTGGGATCGGGGTCGAACGCCTGCATCTCTTTTTTCTTGGCGTCAAAATCCACCGGGGGAAGCAGTTGGCCGGGACGGCAGGTGATGGGCTGCTTTCCCTTAAGGACTACCTTTTGCAGCTCCTTTGGAAAACCGCAGGCCGGCTGTCCCATCATGCCGGAGAAGTAGCTGACAACGCTGTCGGGGAAAGCGAGGCCCTCGCCCTTTTCCACGATGGTCTCCGGAGTCAGATCGTTCTGGGTCATGAAGATGGCCAAATCGCCCACCATTTTGCTGGAGGGGGTCACCTTTACAATGTCGCCCAGCATTTGGTTGACCAACCGGTAGTTTTCCTTGACCTCTGTGAAACGGCTGCCGAGACCCAGTGACTCTACCTGCGGCTTGAGGTTGGTATACTGGCCGCCGGGAATCTCATAGCGGTAGATGTCCGCGTTGTTGCACTGAAGGCCGCCTTCGAAGGAGTCATAGCGCTTGCGCACATCCTCCCAGTAGTTCGTGAGGAACTGCAAACGCTCCAAATCCAGTCCAGTGTCCCGTTCAGTGCCCTGCAGGGCCGCCGCCACGGCGTTCATGGAGGGCTGGCTGGTCATGCCGGCCATGGAGCTGATTGCCAGATCTACCACATCTACTCCGGCCTCCGCTGCCAGCAGGCAGGCAGCTACCTGGTTGCCGGAGGTGTCATGCGTGTGGAGCTGGATGGGAATGCCGATTTCCTGCTTGAGGGTGGAGACCAGCTTTTTAGCGGCATAGGGCTTGAGGATGCCGGACATATCTTTGATGCAGAGCATATGGGCGCCCCGGTGCTCCAGCTCCTTGGCCATTTTCACATAGTAATTCAGGGTGTATTTGTCCCGCTTGGGATCCAGAATGTCGCCGGTGTAGCAAATGGCGGCCTGACAGATCTTATCCTGCTTGAGCACCTCGTCCATGGCAACCTCCATGCCGGGCAGCCAGTTCAGAGAGTCGAATACGCGGAACACATCAATGCCGGAGCGGGCAGCTTCCTTGATGAACTCCCGGATCACGTTATCGGGATAGTTGGTATAGCCCACGGCGTTAGCGCCCCGCAGCAGCATCTGCAGCAGCAGGTTGGGCGCTTTTTGGCGGATGAGGTCCAGCCGCTCCCAGGGGGACTCATGGAGGAAGCGGTAAGCAACGTCGAAAGTTGCGCCGCCCCAGCACTCCAGAGAGAAGGCGTCGGACAGAATCTCACTGGTGCCGTCCATGCCCTTGACGATGTCCCGGGTACGGACGCGGGTGGCCAGCAGGGACTGGTGGGCATCGCGGCAGGTGGTGTCAGTGATAAGCAGCTTCTTCTGAGCCAGCACCCAGTCCGCTACCGCTTTGGGGCCCTTGGCGTCCAGCAACTGCTTCAGACCGTCTGGACGGTTGCCGGTCACCGGCGGGAACCGGGGCGCATCGTAGAACTTATGACCGTCCCGCTCCTTTACCACGATATTGCCGATATACTTGAGCATCTTGGTGGCCCGATCCTGACTCTCACCCAACTGGAACAGCTCCGGTGTCTCGTCGATAAACTTTGTATGGCAGCCGCCGGCGATGAAAGTGGGATTTTTCAGGATATTGGTGATGAATGCGATGTTGGTCTTAACGCCCCGGACATGCACCTCGTTGATGGCACGGGCGGCCTTCCGGCAGACGCCGGCGAAGGTGTTGTCCCAAGTGGTGACCTTTACCAGCAGAGAGTCATAATAGGGGGAGATCACCGCGCCGGTGTAGGCATTGCCGCCGTCCAGACGAATGCCGAAACCGCCGGAGGAGCGGTAAGAGGTGATCTTTCCGGTGTCCGGCGCGAAGTTGTTGGCCGGGTCCTCGGTGGTAATGCGGCACTGGATGGCGTAGCCGTTTTGATGGATGTCCTCTTGGGAGGTGATGCCGATCTCCGGGTCGCTGAGAGGCTTGCCCTCGGCAATGAGAATCTGAGAGCGTACCAGATCGATGCCCGTTACCACCTCCGTGACCGTGTGCTCTACCTGAATGCGGGGATTCATCTCGATAAAGTAATGGTGGCCGTCCTTGTCCACAAGGAATTCCAGCGTTCCGGCGTTGACATAGCCTACGTGCCGGGCAATCTTCACTGCGTCATCACACAGCGCCTGCCGCACCTCCGGTGCGACGGAGAAAGCAGGGGTGAATTCCACTACTTTTTGATAGCGCCGCTGCAAAGAGCAATCACGCTCGTAAAGATGCACCACATTGCCGTATTCATCGCCCAGCACCTGAATCTCGATGTGCTTAGGCTCCACCAGAAATTTCTCCATGAAGATGTCGTCATTGCCGAAGGCCTTTTTTGCTTCAGCCTTCACCAGATCGAAATTTACGCCCACATCTTCCACGGTGTCGCAGCGGCGCATACCTCGCCCGCCGCCTCCTGCGGCGGCTTTCAAAATCACAGGGAAGCCGAACTCCACGGCCAGCTTCTGTGCCTCTGCCCGGTCTTTCAGCGGCTCTGCCGTGCCGGGGGTGGTGGGCACGCCGCACTCCAGTGCCATCTGCTTGGCCGAGAGCTTGTCGCCCATCATATCGAGAACCCTGGAACTGGGGCCGATGAACTGGATGCCTGCTGCCTCGCAGGCGCGGGCGAAGTCACCATTTTCGCTCAGAAAGCCGTAGCCGGGATGGATGGCATCTGCCCCATGCTTTTTGGCAAGGCGAATGATCCGGTCGATATTCAGATAGGCCCCCAGAGGGCTTTCATTCTCGCCAATGAGATAGGACTCATCCGCCGCTGTGCGGAACAGACTGTATGTATCTTCATTGGAGTAGATCGCTACGGTCTGCAGCCCCAGATCGTGGCAGGCCCGGAAGATCCGCATGGCGATCTCGCCCCGGTTTGCCACCAGGACCTTTTTGAACGTTCTTTCCATATTGTCTCCTCCTGATCAAATGTTCCTCAGCGTTTTAATTTTCCTCAGTATACGCTCCTATATCTGCGAACTGCAACGGTTTTCTTGCCCGCTTTTTTATTTTCAGAAAAACGAACATGATTTACGTAATGTTACTTATTTTCCTTGTTTATTCCACCAACACCATTGTCTTTCTACTGTGGATGTTTTCACAAAAAGCGCCTAAGGTGAATGATCAATAAAGCCCGCCAAATTTTCATTCGGCACATAGAAAGGAATTGTCCGGATGCACCGTTAAAATACAAACATTTGATAACGAAAAACTGTTGCACCGTGTAGGAAAAGTAAAAATGCTGATAAACTCCAACGAATACCTGAATATCGTCGAATCGATAAAGGAATGGGAGGCGCTTGCAAATTCTGCTTGAATTTTGGGGAAAGCTGTGGTATGGTAAACATCGGTTACGGAATGCGGTGCAAAGGGGAGCGCCTTGGCGCCGCGCTCAGATTGATGACGAAACCAGATTGCGAGGGAGCCCGTGTTCCGGGTTGAGAGGATTCCAGTGAGAATCGACCGTCCCATGTCTTCCCCTGATTCGCGGGAGGACTGTCAGCATCTGCTTGAAGTCGCTTCGGTATGTGCTGCAAGGCACATACCTTTTTTGCGCTTCGGGCGGAAAATCAAATCTGGAGGTATCCTTATGAAAAAGTTCCTTGCAACGCTTTTGTCCCTTGCGCTGTGCCTCGGTATCGCCACCGGCTGCGCCGGAAAGGAGACGCCGGCGGCCAATTCCGGCAAAGATGTGGCGGAGACCGGTGTCAAAGAAATTCCCTCTTTGAAGATCGCCTTTTCCCCCTACGCTGACGCGGACCAGATCACCACGGCCACGGAGCCGCTGGAGCAGCTCCTGCAGGCAAAGCTGCTGGAAAAGGGCTATGATGTCAAGGAGATCGACATGACCGTCGGCACCAGCTACACCGCCGTGGGCGAGGCCCTCAGCGCGGGCAGCGCGGACCTGGGCTTCATCTCCGGCGGCAACTATGTGCTCTTCTCCGACGACTGCGATGTGCTGCTGACCGCCCTGCGCTATGCCATCAACAAGGACTCTGAGAACCCCGCCGACTGGAACGACGGCACCATCGAGGAAAACACAGAGGACATGAGCACTTACTACCGCTGTATCCTGCTGGCCGGTCCCAGCGAGAAGGGCCAGGAGCTGCTCTCCAAGGTCAACGCCGGGGAGGAGCTGACCTGGGACGACCTGAACAGCGCCACCTGGGCGGTGCTGAATCCCACCTCCGCCTCCGGGTACATCTATCCCTCCCTGTGGCTGCAGGAGCACTACGGTAAGGGGATCAGCGATCTGGACAATGTGGTGGAGTGCGACTCCCACACCACCTCCGTGGCCCGGCTGGCTGCCGGTCAGGTGGATGTGATGGTGTCCTACGGCCACATCCGCATCAAGAACGCCCCCATCTGGGAATCCGACTTCGGTGGCACAGCCCCCATGGTGGAGCAGACCGGCGTGATCGGTGTGACGGACGGCATCTACAACGACATGATCGCGTACAGCAAGACCTCTGACACCATGGCGGACGAAGCCTTCCGGCAGGCAGTGGGCGAGTCCTTCATCGAGCTGGCCCAGACCGAGGAGGGCCAGGAGATCTTCGGCGTATTCAGCCAGGTGGGCTACGACTGGGGCAGCGACTCCGACTATGACGGAGAGCGGGCGGCCCAGGCGCTTTTGAAATCTATGGAAGCGTGACCATCTTCAGGAGGGATTTCATGCTGCAGGCGATCCATATCCGCAAACAATTTCAGCGTTCCGGCGAGGTGCTGCGGGATGTCAGCTTCACCCTGGGCGACGG
>OGII01001934.1_pt1 | contig 13021 bp, 10 predicted proteins | sample 1571701 | NCBI WGS metagenome assembly OGII01 (sample SAMEA2581950, study PRJEB24529) | metagenome | biome: Human gut stool | place: China | collected 2011
AGCATCCCACCCAGGATACAGGCGCTTCTCTTCTGATTCAGCTCATACGCCTCCTCCAGCGACCCCACCCGGACATAATCCTTAATCTTAATCATACTTACCCTATATCCTCCATTTTTACTCAATATAGAAGCCCATATATTTGATATTATACCCGACCTGCTCCCCCCTTTCAACTTTTTTCTATTTTTTTCAAAAATTGAATCCGGAAGGAAAACTCTTGACATCACGGCATTTCCGGCGTATACTTCGAGCAGATTTTCACTGATATATCAGATGTTTTTTACGCTGTGTGTGCACTCATCACGCACACTCATACAGAAAGGACAGATTGAACCGCCATGACAGATTTTTCTAATTTCGACCGCAAAACCCTCGCCTACGAAACACTAAAGAGACAGATTCTCACCGGCAAACTGCTTCCCGGAACTTTAATCAGTGAGAAAGCACTCGCAGAACAACTTGAAATCAGCCGTACCCCCGTCCACGAGGCCGTTCAGGAACTCGTCCGCGAAAAGCTTCTAAATGTCATGCCACGGCGCGGAACTCTCGTCTCCCCGGTCTCTCTCGAGGATATCCGCCAGCTCTATGAACTTCGCCGGATTTTAGAGCCCCAGCTTTTGATCCTCTCCCTTCCGAATTTAAACCGCACCGAACTCTTAGCCAGCCGTGACTATTATCAGCGCTGTGCCTCCACGCCCGGAATCGAAAACTCCGAGAGCGACCACGATGCCGATTTCCATCTTTTTCTCTCCGGCGGTTGCAGAAATTCCTACGCGATGAAAATTTTAAAACAGCTCATGGAACAAACGCTTCGCATCCGCAGTCTCTCAAACATCTGGGATGAATCGCGCTACCTTTATGCCTGTGAAGAGCATATCGCAATCGCAGATGCCCTGCTCGATAACAATCCTGAGGGCGCATGTCAGGCAATGAACCTGCATTTAAACAACTCGGAGGAAGGCTACCGCCGAATGCTCTCTGAGACTCGCACAAAGGAGGAAGAAGTAAAATGGCTCTGGCAATAATCACTGCAAAACAGGTGTTTCAGCTCCTACTCATGATTTTAGCAGGTGTCCTCTGCTGTAAGACCGGCATCTTCAAACCAGCGGAAAAGTCTGTGCTCTCCAATATCCTGATCTATCTCGTTGTCCCGGCAATGGTCATTCACTCCTATCTCGTCGAATTTGACCCTGCGACCTTTCACAACCTGCTCTCCGCTTTTGTACTCAGCACGCTCGCGCTTCTGATCGGACTGATCTTCGCTTTTCTCGCAACGAGAGGAATCGCAAAGGAGGATCGCGCAATCATCCGCTTCGCCTGCGGATTTTCCAATGCCGCCTACATGGGATTTCCTCTGATCCGCGCGCTGTTCGGAAGCGAAGGTCTTCTCTACGCGAGCGCGTTTGTGACCGTCTTCAACATCCTGCTGTGGACACTCGGCTACGGCATGGTGTCCGGAAAGACACAGATGAAAGAAGTCCTTCACAGCATTTTCACCTGTCCCTGCATCCTTGCCGTGATCGTCGGACTCATCCTGTATCTCGGGCGGATTCCGGTTCCGGAGCTTCTCGCAGGTCCAATCGGCACGATCGGAGATATGAACACTCCGCTCTCGATGCTGATCACCGGTGCGACGATCGCTTCAAGCGATCTCGGACGTCTGCTCAAAAATCGCAGTCTCTTTCTCACCCTCGCCCTGCGCCTCTTCTTCGTGCCCGCTGTGACACTCGCCGTCTTTGCTCTGCTCGGACTGCACGGGACGGTTCCTACGATCGTTCTTCTCCTGGAAGCCTGCCCCTGCGCGGCGATCACAACCCTGTTTGCCATTCAGTTTCACCACGACGAGGAGCTTGGTGCGGGAGCAGTCGTCTTCTCCACACTTGCAAGCATCCTGACGCTCCCGGTCTATGCTTTTGTTTTGACGGTTCTTTTATAAGGTATAACGTTTATTTTTTTAGGAGGAATAGATATGGAATTAAATAAGAAAATGAATAAGGAAAATTTGAAAACCATCCAGAGCTGGATCGATCAGTGCCCGGATGGGGGAACCGTCTCGATCCCTGCCGGAACCTGGCTGAGCGGACCCTTGCATTTAAAGAGCAATCTCACACTCTACTTGGAAGAGGGAAGCAAGATTTTATTCAGCAACCGCCCCGAAGACTATCTTCCTGTCGTCTTTACCCGCTGGGAGGGTGTTGAATGTTTCAACTATTCTCCGCTGATCTATGCAAAGGACTGTGAACACATCACGATCTCCGGTCCGGGAACCCTTGATGGAAACGGAAGCGCATGGTGGCACTGGAAGAAGCTCCAGCAGAATGCCGCTGACCGGCTGATCTGGGCGGAAAGTCGGGGAATTGCACCAAAAGACCGAATCTTTGCGACCGAAGCGGATGCCCTGCGCCCGTCCTTTATGCAGTTCATCGACTGTCATGATCTGATCCTGCGCGATTTCACGATCACAAACGGACCCCAGTGGACGATTCACCCTGTCTACTGCTCTGATGTCACTGCCCGCAATCTTACTGTTTTGACGGAGGGTCCGAACACAGACGGTTTTAACCCGGATTCCTGCGAAAATGTCCTGATCGAGGATTGCACCTTCTCCACCGGTGACGACTGCATCGCAATCAATTCCGGTCTGAATGAGGATGGCTGGCGCGTCAATCGCCCCTGCCGAAACATCGAGATCCGCAACTGCCATTTCAACGGCGGTCATGCCTCAGTTGCGATCGGAAGCGGAATGTCCGGTGGAATCGAAAATATTCATGTGCACGACTGCGAGATCACGCAGAGCGAGCGCGGAATCCGCGTCAAATCCATGCGCGGACGGGGCGGATATGTCAAAAACCTGCGTTTTGAGCGAATCACCATGAAGCAGATCGACGAGGAAGCCATTCAGATCAGCATGAATTACGGCTCAAGCACCTCCATTCCCGCTTCCGACAAGGCTCCTGTATTTGAAGATATTGCATTTTGCGACGTCACCTGCGCTCACGCCAAACGCGGAATTGAGCTGACCGGTCTCCCGGAAAGTCCTCTGCGAAATGTACACCTGACGCGCTGTGCACTTCGCGGTGATCTCCCGGATAAGCGAGAATATGTGGAATCCAAAGAAAAGGAAGTCTAAAGTCAATTATTATTAGGAAAGGTTTCAAGGAACCATAAAATCCCACCACAGAACTTTTCCGTGATGGGATTTTCCTATCTTACTTATCTTATATCGTACTTATTTTTTATTTTTTTATAATTTCATTTTCTTAGCGTTTTACCCTACTTAATTCTTTGCAACCTTGATATTCTTAAGCTCATCAAAGACTACATCGTTCAGAACTTTGATATACGTTCCCTTCATACCGGAGGAACGGGACTCAATAACGCCTGCACTCTCAAACTTGCGGAGCGCATTGACAATCACGGAACGAGTGATGCCGACACGGTCTGCAATCTTACTTGCAACAAGGATACCCTCATTTCCGTCAAGCTCCTCAAAGATGTGGGTGATTGCTTCAAGCTCCGAGAACGACAGCGTGCTGATCGCAGACTTCACGATCTGAATTTTTCTGGTCTCCTCCGCATTCTCCTCGTTGACCGAACGCATCATCTCCAGACCAACTACGGTTGTGCCATACTCGCTCAGAATAATGTCATCGATGTCATACTGCTCGTCACACTTGTAGATAAACAGAGTTCCAAGGCGCTCTCCCGCAATGTCGATCGGGGTGATAATCGCCTGATATTTCTTGACATTCTCCTCTGCAAAGCCGAGAGTTGCAAGGTTTACATTCTCCTTTGTGGACAGAATGCTGAGCAGACGCTCATTGAGCATGCGATCTACGAAACCGCCTACCTGGTCCTCAATCAGCTCCTCAATCCCATCCACACCAGGACAGAGACCTACTCCGAGCACTTTTCCCTTCCGGCTGATGACCAGAATGTTGGATGACAAAATCTCGCTGAGCACTTTGCAGATGTCGTTAAATACGACTTTGTGTGAGTTATTATTATGCAATAACTTGTTGATTTTTCTAGTTTTATCCAGAAGCTGTACGCTCATTTCAAAAAACCTCCTCAATTATCTGTATTTCTGCCACGATACCGATTTGCTGATTAAATCTTAGCACGATACACAAATAATAACAAGAGTTTTTTGAAATTTTTTCATTATTTTTCTAATTTACTTATTTTTTATAATAGTTCAATGTAATCGTTCTTTGTGCAGATTGAAAAAACGCACAAAAACAGCCACCCCGCCGAATGTTTGCGATTTCTTTTGCGAAATTGCAATCCGATTTTTCAGCAGAGTGGCTGAATATCCAAAAACTTGCTTCCTACTATCTACTACTCACGCTACTACTCACGACTTCCTACATTACTACTTACTTTTCTTCGTGCGTCTCTTCTTCACGTTTCTTCTCAACAGTCATGCGATATCCGCACTGCTCATTCGAGCAAAGAAGGTTATTTCCCTTTTCTACCATGTAGCTTCCACACTCCGGACACTTCTTGTCGGAAGGCTTCTGCCAGGACATGAAATCGCACTCCGGATTATTCTCGCATCCATAGTAGCGACGTCCCTTCTTCGTCTTCTTGACCACGACCTCTCCGCCGCACTTCGGGCACTTGACACCAATCTTCTCAAGATACGGCTTCGTGTTCCGGCAATCCGGGAAACCCGGGCAGGCGAGGAACTTGCCATGAGGACCATACTTGATGACCATGTTGCGTCCGCAGACGTCACAGATCACATCCGTCACCTCATCCGCAATCTTAACGGACTCAAGCGTCTTCTCCGCCGTCTTGACTGCCTCATCGAGATCCGGGTAGAAGTTTTCCACAATCGTCTTCCACTTTACAGTGTTGTCTGCAACCTTATCAAGCAAAAGCTCCATGTTTGCCGTGAACTGAAGATCCACAATGCTTGGGAAACACTTCTTCATGATTCCGTTTACTGCCTCGCCAAGCTCGGTCACATAGAGGTTCTTGTTCTCCTTTGTGACATAACGGCGCGCAAGAATCGTCGTGATCGTCGGTGCATAGGTGCTCGGACGACCGATTCCCTGCTCCTCCATCGCTTTTACAAGAGAGGCCTCGGTGTAGTGTGCCGGTGGCTGGGTGAAGTGCTGACTCGGCTCAAGCGCAGAGAGTGTGAGCACATCGCCCTTCTCGAGCTTTCCTGACAGCGTATTCGATGCCTCCGTGTCATCCTCCTGCACATAGACTGTCATAAATCCATCAAAGGAGAGACGGGAAGCTGACATCGTAAACAGGTAATCCCCTGCTCCGATCTTTACAGATGTCGTCTCGTAAATCGCCGGTTGCATACGGCTCGCCGTAAATCGTCTCCAGATCAGCTGATAGAGACGGAACTGATCTCTCGAGAGAGATTCCTTTGCCATCGCCGGAGTCAGCGTAATATCCGTCGGACGAATTGCCTCGTGTGCGTCCTGAATCTTTGCACTCGACTTGCGCGCCTGCTCATTCTGGAGCACATACTTCTCTCCGTAATTGCTGTTGATATACTCGCGCGCCATCGCATCCGCCTCATCCGCAATACGGGTGGAATCGGTACGCAGGTAGGTGATCAGACCGATTGTTCCGCGTCCCTGCACATCCACGCCCTCGTAAAGTTGCTGTGCCAAACGCATCGTCTTCTGTGTGGAGAAGTTGAGCACCTTGGAGGCTTCCTGCTGAAGCGTACTTGTTGTGAACGGGATCGGCGGTTTCTTTGTGCGCTCACCCTTTCGGATATCCTCCACAATAAAGCTCTTGCCCTGAAGATCTGCCACAATTCGCTCTGCCTCTTCTCTGCTGTGGATTGAGAGCTTCTCCTGCTTCGTTCCGTGGAACTTCGCTGTCATGATCTTCTTGCTTCCGCTCTGCTGAAGTTTCGCCTCAAGATTCCAGTACTCCTCCGGAATAAATGCCGAGATCTCATCCTCGCGATCACAGATCATGCGAAGTGCAACAGACTGCACGCGTCCCGCACTCAGTCCGCGCTTCACCTTCGCCCAGAGCAGAGGGCTGATCGTGTATCCAACCATACGGTCAAGAATTCTTCTCGTCTGCTGAGCATCGACAAGTCCCATGTCAATCGCACGCGGATTCTTTAAGGATGTCTTGACTGCATTCTTCGTGATCTCATTGAAACTGATTCGATATACCTTCTTGTCTTTTGCCTCATCCAACTTGAGTGCCTTTGTCAAATGCCAGGAGATTGCCTCTCCCTCACGGTCCGGGTCGGTTGCCAGATAAATCTTATCCGCCTTCTTGACTTCCTTGCGCAGTTTTGCCAGAATATCTCCCTTTCCTCGAATCGTGATGTACTTCGGCTCATAGTCATGCTCCACATCAATACCGAGCGTACTCTTTGGCAGATCCCGCACATGTCCGTTTGAAGCATCCACCACATAATTTGAACCTAAAAATTTTTTGATTGTTTTTACCTTTGCAGGCGACTCTACGATAACCAAACTGTTTGCCATAGTTCCTATCCGTTCTCCCACATATCAGACTTTTTTCCATAATAATGATTTGCAGATCGAAACACATATCCGCCCAGCTCCAGTTCCAGCAAAATCCCCATACAATCGCTGATGCCAAGACCGGTCTGTGCCACAATCTGATCCAGATGTTTCGGTTTGAAATCTAGGCAACTATACACCAATTTTTCTTTCTTTGCAAGACCATTTACATTTTTTTCATGGATTATTAACTTTTTTTGGTACTTTACTCCGAGAAATTGCAGCACATCTTCCGGTGAAGTCACCAAATGTGCGCCCTGCTGGATCAGATGGTTACACCCCTCACTCAGGTGATCGGTGACTCTTCCCGGAAGTGCAAAAATCTCCCTTCCCTGTTCCATTCCAAGATCTGCTGTGATCAGAGATCCGCTCCTTGCACGCGCCTCCACAACGACAATCGCATCCGCCATCCCGCTGATAATCCGATTTCTCATCGGGAAATTCATCGCTTTTGGCGGAGTGTCGGGACCAAACTCAGAGAGAATCCCACCTGTGCGCCCCATCTCCTCATAGATCCGAAAGTTCTCCGACGGATAGCAGATGTTCACCCCACATCCAAGTACCCCAAATGTCGGCTTTCCCGCCCGGAGAGCTCCCCGGTGTGACGCTCCATCGATTCCGGAGGCGAGTCCACTGACAATCTGGACTCCATTCTCGGCAAGTGTCATCGAAAAACGCTCAGCAAGCTGTTCCCCGTATTCGGAACACCCTCGTGCTCCGACGACTGCTACGACCGGATGATTCTGGTCCGGCAATTTTCCTCTCACAAACAAGCCCATCGGATAGTCATAGATTTCCCGAAGTTTCTCTGGATATTCCTCGTCACACCAAATCACAAAGCGCATTCCTCGTTCGGAAAGTTCCTCAAATTCCGCTTTGCAGGTCTCGTAGTTTGCGCGGTGAGAAAGGATTGCCATCTGCTGGCGTTTTGAGAGAAATGGACATTCTCTTTCCAGAAATGCCTCAACTGTACTTTTTTCTTCTATATTATTAACACCTTTCTTGCTCGTGCACGCAAAGCTAAAACCACTCTCAAACATCATCTCATAAAATGCACCCAGACTTCTAAAATGTTCCTGAATCTTCCGGATCGACACGGCTCCCAAAATCACCAGTTTGCTCAGCCAGTAGAGAACCTCCCGCTCTTTCTCCGGATTCTCGTTTTTTTCTTTTCCCATGGCTTATTTCCCTCCCCAGTAAATTTCCTCAATTTCCCGGTAACTCACTGCTTCTGCAAGATGGCTCTGCAAAATTTGCTCTGACTGTTCAAGATCTGCTATTGTCCTTGCCACCTTCAAAATTTTATGACAGCCTCTCGCACTTAAAGACAATCTCTTGTAAATCTTTTCCAAAAATTGTTCTTCCGTCGCTCCAAGTTCACAAAATCTCTCGATCTGTCTGCCTCCCATCTCACTGTTAAAATAGATTCCAGTGCCTGCAAAACGCGCTCTCTGAATTTTGCGTGCCATCTCAACCCGTTTTCGGATTGTCTCAGATGACTCATTTTTCTGTTTCGTCCGGATTTCCTCGAAAGCGACGGAAGAAGCCTCGACGCAGATATCAATTCGGTCTAAAAGCGGTCTGGAGATTCGGTCTGCATACCGTCTGACCTGCATTTTTGAACACCTGCACCGTTTGCGATCAGGATAATAGCCACATGGACATGGATTCATCGCTGAAACAAGCATAAAATGCGCCGGGAATTCAAAACTCCCAGAAATTCTTGCAACGGTTACCCGATGCTCCTCAAGAGGCTGGCGTAGAATTTCAAGCGTCTGACGCTGAAACTCCGGAAGCTCATCGAGAAATAACACTCCGCGGGATGCCAGGGAGATCTCTCCGGGTCTTGGACGGTTTCCACCTCCTGTCAATGCCTGAGCTGTGATCGTGTGATGCGGGGCGCGAAACGGGCGAAGTCCCATCAGTGCCTGTCCCGGAGGCAAAAGTCCGCATATGCTGTAAATCTGTGAAATCTCCATCTGTTCCTCCCGCGAAAGCTTCGGCATGATTGTTGGAATTCTCGATGCCATCATGCTCTTTCCACTTCCTGGTGGTCCGATATAAAGCAGATTGTGTCGACCGGCAACTGCCACCTCGGTCGCACGTCGCATCAAAAGTTGTCCATTTACCTCCGAAAAATCTACGGAGTAGGAAATGGGAGGCTGGGATGTATTCTTATCTGCTTTCTCATACACAATAGAATCTGGATCACGGATAAGACTCACAAGTTCCGCAAGTGTCTGGACTTTAACAATTTCCATCACCTCACCGGCAAGTCCTTCCTGTACATTCTCTTCTGGCAGAAAACAGCGTCTTATTCCGGTCTTTCCCATCGCAAGCACCATTGAGAGCACTCCACGGACAGGTTTGAGGGAACCATCGAGTCCGAGCTCTCCAAGAAAACCCGATGATTCTAAGATTTCACTTTTTATAATTCCATGAGCAGAAAGCACCGCGATCGCTATTGAGAAATCATATCCCGTTCCCTCTTTTCGCAGATTCGCCGGAGAGAGATTGATCGTCACTTTTTTCGGTGGAAGTGTAAAACCGGAATTCTTTATTGCAGTGCGAACTCGCTGTTCTGCCTCTTTTACTTCAGAAGCAAGAAATCCTACCATATGGAATCCGGGTAACCCATCGCTCACATCCGCTTCCACCTGAATCACACAGCCATTTACACCGAGTAGACCTGCACTGAATGCGCGTTTAAACATAGGGATTCGACTCCTTTCGTTTTAAGATTTTGAGGTTTTAATATTTTGATATTTGATTCGATTATAGAAAAACAAACTGATTTCCCAGATTTGTTACCTTGAAATTCAAATGAGATGATAAAGAACTATTGCCATTTAAAAATATAAACATTTAAGAATATTAATAAGTAGTATGAAATATAAACATTTGATTAATCAGATTAAAAAGAGCCTATAAGAAATAAAAATAGATTGTTATAAAGGTTGTCTTAACATCACTTTTCCTGATATGTTTACTATACCTTCTTCTTTCAAAAAATGCAAGAAAAAAGTAGCGATCCGGTAAGAAAAAAGAAATACTCTCAAATCGATTCTTTGTTATAATAAATTCAGAAAAATAATTGTATATTATCCAATAATAGTTTTTATTGAATGTTTTATTCGCGCATCTTAACGAATTTTATATTTCAGGGAGGGATTTTATGAAACGTTATCTCATCGCCGTAGCAACGGCATCCACACTCATTCTCAGTGGTTGTAGCTCCACTGTACAATTTCCAGACACAGTAAAAGTAGAAAATATCGCCAGTGAACGCAACAGTATTTCTGTCTCCGGTCAGGAGGAAGTAAAAGTCACTCCGGATATCGCTGAGATTCGTTATTCTGTATATACAAGAGCTGAGACTCCGTCTGAATGTCAGCAAAAGAATACCACGGATGTTAACTCTACCCTTGAGGTGTTAAAAGGACTTGGCATCAATGAGAATTCCATCCAAACTTCTGCCTATGGTTTGAATCCTATCCGTGACTGGGAGTCTTCCAACGGAGATGTCGTTGGGTACGAGATGACAACCACATTAACTGTCTCAGATATTCCAATCGACCAGGCTGGTACAATCATTTCTCAGTCTGTCTCTGCTGGAATTAATGATATTGATTCCGTCAGCTATTCTGCAAGCAATTACGATGCCAGCTATCAGGAAGCTCTGAAAGGTGCAATGGCAAATGCAAGAGCTAAAGCTGACGCGATCGCTGAAGCTGATGACAAATCGGTTGTCGGTATCATTCATGCAGAAGAAAATGGTTATAATCCGTCAACTCGTTATTCGGTTTATGAGTCCGCAGCTGCCGGTTCTTCCATGAAATCTTCCGCTTCTGTAGAAGATCTGAGTGTAATGCCTGGTCAAGTAAGCATTACCGCTTATGTTCAGGTTGAGTACGAAGTGGAATGACAAAATGATAAAAAATATCGCACCTGAAGATACCGATCCAGATGCGATACGAATAGGTTATATTAATTTCAGTAGACACGTATTAATTTCCTGCAAGCATTGACTTGAATACCTGTTAGCCTAAAGCGACGGAGTGCGAGAAAGTGCAGGCAAACCCGTGTGTGACGTCGGTGCTTAGGCTGTGTATTTTACAGCCTTATGCACCGCTACGTTGCTCTGCATGTCGAGGAAGTGCCAGTGACGCTTCCTCTGACCGAACCCGGAGTGAGAACGAGTTTGCCTGACTTTACTCGCCGGAGGAGCAATGAATACGGAAGAATCACGAATAATAAATATACTTGCAAAACTCTGCTCCAAATCTCCCATTTTTTAATTTTTAAGTGAGATAAGGACTAACACACTTCTAATTGTTTCTATTTATCATTTTTCAAATTGAAAAGGGCATTTCCCCCCTCATCCCAGCCACTTTCCAAACAGCACACTTCCAATAATCAGCACAATCGCGCCTCCAAACCTCGATGAGAACTGTGCATATGCCATCAATCCCATTCTCTTCGATGCACCAAGAACTGCCAAATCACCGGCTCCACCACGGTTTGCCATGCAAAGTCCTGCCGTGATCGCCGCATCGATTGGGAAGAATCCGACAATCTGCCCTACAATCGCCGATCCGATTGTCGCTCCGAGCACAATTGCAATCGCAATCACTACATTCCTCACCGTCAAAAACTCCAGCATCTCCAGAAAATTCGTATCACTTCCGATTCCAACCATAATCACAAGAACCAGATTTCCTCCGAAGAATGCCTGGAGACGTTTCATTGCGACACAAATATTCTCCGGCACAATGCCGAGTGCTGCCGCAAGCACGACAAACACCACCATATAAGCGAGCGGATGGATCGCCACTCCCAAAATCTTCGGCACAATGACATTGGCAAAAAGTCTTCCAAGCGCACAAAATCCCAGTGTCAAAAAGAATGCTCCACCGAGATCTCGCGCTGACACACCAGACTTCTTTTCCTCCTTTACATATCCATTTCCACTTCGCAAAAGCGTCTTTCCATCCCCCGTCCACTCCGGAAGACGTTTTCCAAGATGATTCAGGAGTGCTCCCATAAAGATTGCAAAAACATTTGCGATTGTCAGGATCGTGAGCGCAAACGAATAATATCCGGATGCAGACTGTCCGGTTGCACTCTTATAAATTTGGCTCAGCGGCACAGCTCCCGCTCCATTTCCGCCTCCCATAATCGGAAGCACATAGCGCACCATCGCATCCATCGGTGTCACCCCGTAGAGCATTCCCGCGAAAATTCCAAACAGAGATGCCCCGACAATTCCCCCAAAAATCGTCGGCAGATACCGTGCAAACGAGCGCAAAAGCAATCTCCGATCAAGCGACAAAATCGAGCCCGTCACCAGAAAAATAATGAAAAATGACAGGAAATTCACATCGAGCACGAGAAACTGCATGCTCTCTGCATACTCCTGCGGAATAATCTTGTAAGTAAATAAAATTGCAGATACAAGAAATGCGAGTACCAGACCGCCACCCACATAGCTGTTCCAGATCGGAATCCTCTCCCCGACCTCATTACAAAGAAATCCGATCGCAAGCATTAGCGCCAGACACCCCGTCATATCCGTCGTCAATGCTCCCGTCCAAGCTGACACGATCACCACGAGCGCCAGCCCGGCAGCCAGCCACCACGGCATTCCAAATGTCATGAGTCGCAGTCTCTTCTTTTCCCCCATGCGAATCACTCTCCTCCTTTTTGTCATCTCATATATTTTATAATGGATGCAATTACGTTTTTTCTACTGACTATTATAAAAAAAAATCCGGAGACCGTAAAGTCTCCGGATTTCCAAATTGTCTATGTTCGTAATTTTGAACATAAATATCTGGCATTTATTTATCAGTCTTTGAACTCATACTGCTTGATCTCATGTACAACGTCCATAATCGTACCATCACGACCCTCAATGATGCCGACTACACGATCGCCAAACTGTACCGGGTCCGGCTCTCCTACGATTGCATATGCCTTATCACGCAGTTCCTCAATGGTGCAGAACGGAAGGTTTACACCCTTCATGCACTCGATCAGATCCTGACGTCTCGGGTTGATTGCAATACCGTAATCGGTGATAACAACGTCAACGGTCTCACCCGGGGTGGTTACAGTTGTAACGTTGGTACAGATTGCCGGGATTCTACCCTGAAGAAGCGGTGCGATTACGATGGTGCACTTTGCGCCGGCAGCCGTATCCGGATGTCCGCCCTGGGCTCCGGTGATCATACCGTCGGAACCTACGACTACGTTACAGTTGAAGTTTACATCAACCTCAAGGGATGCCAGGATCACGAAGTCAAGCTTGTTGACGTAAGCACCCTTGTTGAACGGATCTGCATACTCGGATGCGGAGATCTCGATGTGGTTCGGGTTGGTCTTGATGGACTCAATGGCACCCATATCGAAATCCTGGGTATCTACGATCTTGTCGATGAGACCCTTCGCAAGCAGGTTGCACATCGGGGTGGTGATACCGCCGAGGCCAAGTC
>OGII01001970.1_pt1 | contig 12865 bp, 10 predicted proteins | sample 1571701 | NCBI WGS metagenome assembly OGII01 (sample SAMEA2581950, study PRJEB24529) | metagenome | biome: Human gut stool | place: China | collected 2011
GAAAGAAGAAGCACTCTTTTTATTTCAAACAGGAAAATTTAAACAGGCTCTAAAAGTTTGTTTTTTGATTTTGTAACTCTCTTGTCATCCGGATGACAATGCAAAGGTAGGTATCCCCGAAAACAGGGGTGTGCATTATTGCACGTTCGTGCACGTTTCCGTCGGTTTCCGCTTGAAAATGTGCATTTTCGCCTGTTTTCCAAGGTGCTTCCTGCCTATGGATGGCCGGCCTATTCGTGCGGCCACTCGCGGAAGTCGTCGTCCGTCTCCTCCGGTTTGCCGAGGATGTCGATGACCATTTCGTATTGGCGGGGTGTAAAGCTCCGTTGCCAGACACCGAAGTGCAGTGCCGTGAGGCGTGCCCACAGGTCGCGTTCGGCCCGTAATACTTTGAACAACCTCCGTCTCGCGTTCCGTTCGGTGGAGTCGGGAAAATACAATGTGGCCAGTCTCGTCACGTCATACATGTTCTTTTTCATGAGAAATGTGTTTTTGTAAGTTAATAAAAATGTTATAAAATCCGGCCTTGGGAGGCCGGGTGTGTTTCATGTTTAAGGCTTATGGGCCACATGTTTGAGCGTATGGCGGAAATTTAAATATTCCTTTTTATTTGCTCGTGTTGTGTGAATTTCGTAATTTTGGACGATTTTTTACAGTTAAGGCATGGAAAATAAATTGTTCCGTTTTACGGATATATTCAAGGAAACCTTGTGGGGAGGGCATCGCATACTCCCGTTCAAGGGCTTGGAGGCCGATGGACGGCTGATAGGAGAGAGTTGGGAACTGTCCGGCATTCCGGGGAACGAGTCGGTAGTGGCAGGTGGTGCGTACGGCGGGTTGACTCTTACGCAGTTGGTTGAAAAAGGGGGAAGCACTTTGTTGGGCGAGGAGAACTTCAAGCGTTTCGGCACACGTTTTCCCTTGCTCGTCAAATTTATAGATGCGGCCCAACCCCTTTCCGTGCAGGTGCATCCGGATGACGAGTTGGCGCAGCGTCGCCACGGCTGTCCGGGTAAGACGGAGATGTGGTATGTGGTGGACGGGGCACCGGGAGCTTACCTGTTGGATGGGTTCAGCCGGCAGGTGACAGCAGACGAATACGCCGCGAGGGTGGCCGACCAGACCTTGCCCGAAGTGCTCCGGCACTATGACGTGCGTCCGGGAGACGTGTATTATCTGCCCGCCGGGCGGGTGCACAGTATCGGAACGGGTTGTTTTATCTGCGAGATACAGCAAAGCAGCGATGTGACTTACCGGATTTATGATTTCGGACGTGTGGACAGCGAAGGACGGCCGCGCCAACTTCATGTGGAAGAAGCCAAAGAAGCGATAGACTATGCCGTGACGGAGCCTGAGGCGCGCCGCGAAATAGAAGCCAATGTGCCGGCCGAACTGGTAAGAAGCCCGTTTTTCACGACCGGTGCTTATCGGTTGACCGAGCCTATGACGTGCGATTACGCCGACTTGGACAGTTTTGTCATTTTGGTTTGTACGGAGGGGGCTTGTCGTGTAGCCTGCGGTGAGGAGGAAGTGAAGCTTATGGCCGGGCATACGCTTTTGGTGTCGGCCGAAGCGGAGAATGTGGTACTTGTCCCCGAAGGTGAGGCTACGATATTGGAGTCATACGTGTAATTCAAAACCATTTCTATCTTATATGAATAAAATCAGCATGAAAATTTTCACGGTGTGGGCCGTGGCAGTGGTATGGCTTGCCACATCTTGTACTTCTTATAAGACCGTACCTTATATGATAAACAGTGCGGAGGTCAACCTCGATTCGAGTGCCGTGCTTTACGAGGCGCGTATCATGCCCAAAGATGAGTTGACCGTTACGGTAAATTGCCCCGAGGATGCCGAGGCGGTAGTGCCGTTTAACTTGGTTGCTTCACCTGCTTTGGGGCAGGGAAGTAATTCGTTGACTTCTCAACCTACCTTGCAGACTTTTTTGGTGACCAATGAAGGAACTATCAATTATCCAATCCTTGGCACGTTGAAAGTGGGTGGCATGACGGTGGAGCAGGTGGAAGACTTTATAGCTTCCAAGATTGAGGGCACTTATTTGAAGACCCGCCCGGTGGTGACGGTGCGGTTGAGCAATTACAAGATTTCGGTGTTGGGGGAAGTGAACAGTCCAGGCACTTACACTGTGCCGTCTGAGAAGATTTCGGTTTACGGGGCATTGGCCTTGGCCAAGGACATGACCGTTTGGGGGCGTCGCGACAATGTGAAGCTCATCCGTGAGGATGCCACGGGGAAGAAGACTATCCATGAGTTGGATTTGAACGATGCCAATCTCATCCAGTCGCCATACTTCTATTTGCAGCAGAACGACGTGTTGTATGTGACACCCAACAAGACGAAAGCCAAGAATTCTGATATTGGTCAGAGTACGAGTTATTGGGTGAGTGGCACAAGTATCGTGATATCAATAGCTTCACTTTTGTCGAATCTCCTGAAAAAGTAAGTTTGTGGATAAAATTCGGACACTCTAAAGCTCGCTTTATTAATCGGTGCAGAACCGCAAACCAACCTGCGCCAAACGAAAAATCAATCTCAGGCGAACGATTTTTCGTTTGGCGCAGATTGATTTTTCATTTTGAGGGGATTGTTTAACTGTTTGTTATCAGGCATTTCCATTCTTGTTTTTTTTGATTTTTCGTATGTTGGTACTTGATTTTTTTATAACTTTGCAAAATTCACACTAAACACTATAACATTATTTGAATTATCATGAGAAAAGTAGCATTGATTACCGGTATCACGGGGCAGGACGGCTCCTATTTGGCCGAGTTTCTGATTGAAAAGGGATATGAAGTGCATGGCATCATGCGCCGTTCTTCTTCCTTTAACACCGCACGTATCGAACATCTGTATCTGGACGAATGGGTGCGCGACATGAAGAAGAGCCGTCTGGTGAACCTGCATTGGGGCGACATGACGGACAGCAGTTCGCTGATTCGGATTATCAGCGACATCCATCCGACGGAGATTTACAACCTGGCCGCGCAGAGCCACGTGAAGGTGTCGTTCGACGTGCCGGAATACACGGCCGAGGCTGATGCCGTGGGCACGCTCCGCCTCTTGGAGGCCGTGCGCATCTGCGGGTTAGAGAAGACTTGCCGTATCTATCAGGCTTCTACTTCGGAACTCTTCGGTAAGGTGCAGGAAGTGCCGCAACGGGAAACCACGCCTTTCTATCCGCGTTCTCCCTATGGCGTGGCCAAGCAATACGGTTTCTGGATTACGAAAAACTACCGCGAGAGCTACGGCATGTTTGCCGTAAACGGTATCTTGTTCAACCATGAGAGCGAACGCCGGGGCGAGACTTTCGTAACGCGCAAGATTACGTTGGCTGCCGCCCGTATCGTACAGGGTTTCCAGGACAAACTGTATTTGGGTAATCTGGATGCGCGCCGCGACTGGGGATATGCCAAAGATTATGTGGAGTGCATGTGGCTGATTCTGCAACATGAGACACCGGAAGATTTCGTCATCGCCACAGGCGAGATGCACACCGTGCGCGAGTTCTGTACGTTGGCGTTCCAGAACTTGGGTGTGGAACTGAAATGGGAAGGCAGCGGCGTGGACGAAAAAGGTATCGATGCAGCTACGGGCAAGGTGCTCGTGGAAGTCGACCCGAAATATTTCCGTCCGTGCGAGGTGGAACAGCTCCTCGGCGACCCGACGAAGGCCAAGACCCTTTTGGGTTGGAATCCCACGAAGACGACATTCCCCGAACTGGTACGCATCATGGTGGAGCACGACATGAAGTTCGTGAAGAAACTGCACTTGAAAGCTCAGTTGGATAAAGAATAAGACGGCTATGTTGGACAAGAATGCTAAGATATATGTGGCGGGACATCACGGATTGGTGGGTTCCGCCATTTGGAATAACCTGAAGCAGAGAGGCTACACCAATCTGGTGGGCCGTTCGCACCGGGAATTGGATTTGTTGGACGGAGCGGCTGTGAAGGCTTTTTTCGACGAAGAACAGCCGGACGCCGTGGTGTTGGCAGCCGCCCACGTGGGAGGCATCATGGCCAATTTGCAATATCGTGCGGATTTCATCTACCAGAACTTGCAGATACAGCAGAACGTCATCGGCGAGAGTTTCCGCCACGGGGTGAAGAAGTTGCTCTTTTTGGGCAGCACGTGCATTTATCCGCGCGAGGCTCCGCAGCCGATGAAAGAAGAGGTGTTGCTCACGTCGCCATTGGAATATACCAATGAGCCGTATGCCATCGCCAAGATAGCGGGGCTGAAGATGTGTGAGAGTTTCAACCTGCAATACGGGACGAACTACATCGCCGTGATGCCGACAAACCTTTACGGGCCGAACGACAATTTCCATTTGGAGAACAGCCATGTGTTGCCGGCCATGATCCGTAAGGTCCATTTGGCCAAGTGCCTGAACGAAGGGGACTGGGAGGCTGTGCGCAAGGACATCGGCCTGCGTCCCGTGAGCGTGGTGCGCGACGGTGTGAAGCGAGTGGTGGATGCCGCTTCCACAGAAGCGGATATCCTCGACGTGTTGGCGCATTACGGCATCACGCCGGAGGCCGTGACGTTGTGGGGCACCGGCAAACCGTTGCGCGAATTCCTTTGGAGCGAAGAGATGGCGGATGCCAGCGTGCACGTGCTGTTGAACGTGGATTTCAAGGACACGTATGCGCCGGGCGAACGGGACATCCGCAACTGCCACATCAACGTGGGGACGGGCAAGGAACTGACCATCCGCGAAGTGGCAGAGAAGATTATGGCCGAAATCGGTTTCAAGGGTGAGTTGCGTTGGGATGCCTCCAAGCCGGACGGCACGATGCGCAAGCTGACGGACGTGACGAAGCTCCACCGCCTCGGTTGGCACCACACGGTGGAGATAGACGAAGGGGTGCACCGTTTGTATGAATGGTACCTGAAAGGAATCTGTATCAATCATCAGGGACACTAATATATATAATAAGGTATAGGATATGAAAAAGTTGTTGTCGCTTCCGCCGAATCTGGTGGAGTGTTTCCACGAGGTAGAGCGAGCCGACCGGAAAGAGTGGTTTTGTACGTCCGACCCCATCGGGCATAAGTTAGGTTCGGGGGGAGGAACGGCGTGGCTGTTGCAGGCCTGCAAGGAGTCCGAGACGGATGAAGGAGAAACATTTGCTGCATGGCTGTCGCGTGAGAAACGCATCCTGCTGCATGCCGGAGGGCAGAGCCGACGTTTGCCGGCTTACGCGCCTTCGGGGAAAATACTGACTCCGGTACCGGTGTTCCGGTGGAAGCGGGGACAGCGTCTGGATCAAAACCTTTTGTCGCTTCAGTTGCCCCTTTACGAGCAGGTTATGGAGCGTGCGCCGCAGTCGTTGCACACGTTGGTGGCCAGTGGCGACGTGTATATCCGTACCGACCGGCCTTTGCAAGACATCCCCGAAGCCGACGTGGTGTGCTATGGGTTGTGGGTAGACCCGAGCCTGGCTCAAAACCATGGGGTGTTCGTATCGGACCGCCGGTCGCCGGAGAGGTTGGCTTTCATGTTGCAGAAACCCAGTGTGGCCGAGTTGGGCGCACTGATGAGCAAGCATTTGTTCCTGATGGACATCGGGATTTGGTTGCTGAGCGACCGGGCGGTGGAACTGATGGTGAAGCGTTCTTACCGTGACGGGCAGTTGTCGTTTTACGACATGTACTCCGAGTTCGGTCTGGCACTGGGAGACCGTCCTACGTTGGACGACCCGGAGTTGAACAGCCTGACGGTGGCCATCTTGCCTTTGGAAGGGGGGAATTTCTATCATTACGGGACGAGCCGCGAGATGATTTCTTCCACACTGGCCGTGCAGAACATCGTGACGGACCAACGGGAAATCATGCACCGCAAGGCTAAACCCCATCCGGCCATGTTCGTGCAGAATGCCGAAGTGGAAGTGCCTCTGGAGGCCGCGAACTCGGAACTTTGGATAGAAAACAGCTTCGTGGGGCGCGACTGGACATTGGCGTGCCGCAACATCATTACCGGAGTACCTGAAAACCGTTGGCCGCTGAAGTTGGCCGCCGGTTTGTGCATCGACGTGGTGCCGGTGGGCGAGGAGGCTTTTGCCGCCCGTCCTTACGGTTTCAACGATGCCTTCAAGGGCTGCCTGTCGGACAGGGCGGTCCTGTATCAGGGCATGCCTGTGACGGAGTGGTTGGCCGAGCGCGGCCTGAAACCGGAAGACATAGAGGAGAACCATGATTTGCAGGCGGCCCGTTTGTTTCCTTTGTGCGGCAATGTGGAGGACTTGGGATTGGCTATGCGTTGGATGACGACCGAGCCTGAATTGGAGGATGGACGTAAGGTATGGTTCTCGGCCCGCAAAATGTCGGCCGATGAATTGTCGGCATACGCCAACCTGCACCGCCTGACGTGCCAACGTGAGGCGTTCCGGACGAAGAACCTGCCTTTATTGGCAGCCCATTACGAACGTAGCGTGTTCTACCAGTTGAACTTGGATGACGTGGCCCATGAATATGCGGAGGAGGATTTGCCTTTACCGGACGCATTGCCGGAGATGGCGGATGGGTTGACACGTATCAGCGATGCGATGTTCCGTGCCCGTGTGGCCGACCTGAAAGGTGAAGACGGGCGGAAATATGAAGAACAGGCTTTCGGATTGATGCGTAAGATGCTGACCGGCACGGCCTGTGCGGCCCGGCAGTCGCCTCGCTTGTCGGTCTATGCAGACCAGATCGTGTGGGGGCGCAGTCCGGTGCGTATCGACTTGGCCGGCGGATGGACGGACACGCCGCCCTACAGCCTGATGGAGGGAGGGAATGTGGTGAACCTCTCCATCGAACTGAACGGGCAGCCCCCGTTGCAGGTGTACGTGAAACCTTGCCGGGAACGTCATATCGTGATGCGTTCCATTGATTTGGGCGCGATGGAGGTGGTGCGGACATACGACGAACTTGCGGCCTTCAATAAGGTCGGCTCTCCTTTTTCCATTCCGAAGGCGGCGTTGGTACTGGCCGGTTTCCATCCGGATTTCTGTGCGGAAGCCCATGCGTCGTTAGAGGCGCAGTTGGAGGCTTTCGGTGCGGGTATCGAAATCACATTGCTGTCTGCCATTCCGGCCGGTTCCGGACTCGGGACAAGTTCTATTCTGGCTTCTACCGTGTTGGGAGCCGTCAATGACTTCTGCGGGTTGGGATGGGACCGTTATGAGGTGGGCAACCGTACGCTCGTGTTGGAGCAGTTGCTGACCACGGGCGGAGGATGGCAAGACCAATACGGCGGCATCCTGCAAGGCGTGAAATTGCTCCAGACCCAACCGGGGGCTTGTCAACAGCCTTTGGTACGTTGGCTGCCCGACCACGTGTTTACCGCACCTGAGTACCGGGAATGCCATTTGTTGTATTATACCGGCATTACGCGTACGGCCAAGAGCATCTTGGCGGAAATCGTGAAAGGGATGTTCCTGAACGAGACCGGCCGTTTGGAGTTATTGGGGCGGATGAAGGCACATGCCTTGGACATGTACGATGCCATACAGCGGAACAGTTTTGAGGAGACCGGCCGTTTGGTCAGGAGGTCATGGATGCAGAATTGCCGTTTGGACGAGGGGACGAATCCGACGGCTGTCCGTGCGATTATCGGGAAAATAGATGACTTGTGTTTAGGGTATAAGTTGCCCGGTGCGGGTGGCGGTGGCTTCCTTTACATGATGGCCAAGGACGAAGAGGCGGCAGCCCGTATCCGGAAAATCTTGGTACAGGAGGCTGTGAACGACCGTGCCCGTTTTGTAGAGATGAGTTTGTCGGAAAAGGGGTTGGAAGTGAGCCGCAGCTAAGCTTTATCCTTTTTTTCTTGCCGATAGAAAAACGTGCGCCCCCGGAAACAACAAAGGTTTCCGGGGGCGTGTGTCTTCGTGGACAGGATGGCGGATTACCGGTCCTTGTACATGTTTTCGTAATATTTCTGGTAGTCTCCGCTTGTCACGTTGTCCATCCATTCCTGGTTGTCGAGATACCAACGGACGGTTTTCTCGATGCCTTCTTCAAATTGCAGGCTAGGTTCCCATCCCAATTCGTTTTTCAATTTGGTAGAGTCGATGGCATAACGCAAGTCATGTCCCTTGCGGTCGGTCACGTAAGTAATCAGGTCGAGCGAATAGCCTTCCGGGTTGCCGAGCAACCGGTCTACCGTACGGATGACGACTTTGATGATGTCAATGTTCTTCCATTCGTTGAAGCCGCCGATGTTGTACGTCTCTGCCGCCTTTCCCTTGTGGAATATTACGTCGATGGCACGGGCGTGGTCGATGACGTAAAGCCAGTCGCGCACGTTTTCCCCTTTGCCGTAGACCGGGAGGGGCTTGCGGTGGCGGATATTGTTGATGAACAGCGGAATCAACTTTTCCGGGAACTGGTAAGGCCCGTAGTTGTTGGAACAGTTGGTTACGATGGTCGGCATGCCGTAGGTGTCGTGGAAAGCACGGACGAAGTGGTCGCTACTGGCTTTGGAAGCGGAGTAGGGACTGTGCGGATTGTATTTCGTGGTTTCCAGGAAGAAAGCCTCACCGTATGCCAGGTGATGTTCCGAAGATGAGGCCGTGGTGGTGAAAGGAGGTTCGATGCCTTCGGGGTGAGTCAGCTCCAATGCCCCGTACACTTCGTCGGTCGAAATATGGTAGAAACGTTTGCCCTCGTAGCCTTCCGGCAGGGATTCCCAATACTCTTTGGCTGCTTGGAGCAGGCTGAGCGTTCCCATGACATTGGTGCGTGCGAAAGTGAACGGGTCTTTGATACTGCGGTCCACGTGGCTTTCGGCAGCCAGATGGATAATGCCGTCCACATGGTATTGCCGGAAGAGTTCGCTCATCTTGTCGAAATCGCAAATGTCCGCTTTGATGAAAGTGTAATTCGGTTGGTTTTCGATGTCTTTCAGGTTGGCCAAGTTTCCGGCGTAGGTCAGCTTGTCCAGATTGATAATGTGGTAGTCCGGATATTGGTTGACGAAGAGGCGTACGACGTGGCTGCCGATGAAACCGGCTCCTCCGGTAATGATGATATTTCTTTTAAAATCCATGATGTGCTGTATTATTGGTATAAATCTTCTGAGTAATCAAACAACCATTCGGCATCTTTCAGGCGAGGATGACGCTTGTCCTTTTCCGACAGGAGGATTTTGTCGGAAGGAATGCGCCAGTTGATGCCGAGATCCGGGTCGTCCCATGCCAATGCCCCCTCGCTTTGCGGTGCATAAAAGTTGTCGCATTTATACTGGAATATAACTTCCGGCGTGAGCACGCTGAAGCCGTGGGCAAAACCGCGGGGGATGAAGAATTGACGATGGTTTTCTTCTGTCAGCTCTACAGCTACATGTTGACCGAAAGTAGGCGACCCTTTCCGGATATCCACGGCCACGTCCAATACGGCGCCTTTGATGACGCGTACTAACTTGCTTTGTGCGTATGGCGGTTTTTGAAAATGAAGACCGCGCAGTACGCCGTAACTGCTCTTGCTTTCATTGTCTTGCACGAAATGTACGGTGCGGACCAACCGGTCGAAATCCCGTTGTGAGAAAGATTCGAAAAAATAGCCTCTTGCATCGTTGAACAACCGAGGTTCGATAATCACTACGCCTTCGATGGCGGTTTGAATGACTTCCATAATAAATAGTAAACTTTATTATGTGCAAAGATAGTTTTTTTTATCGAAAGGTAGCGGGCTTTAGGATAAAATCGTATATTTGCAAGGATGAAAAATATTTAAATGATTGCATCATGGAGACTTGTCATTGGATTTTGGCCGGTTGGTTGGTTTTTGACTTGCTGGTGTTTGTATGGGCGTGGTGGGATGATTTATATTATTCCCATGATATGAAAAATAAGTTCAAACGTCTGAAAGAGACGTTGACAGAAGAATAGAATGATATGCGGTCTGGATATAAATTTCTCGTGAAGATGCTGTTCGGGTTGTATCTGGTCGGAGGATTTGCAACCTGCCAAAAAGTGCATTTACCTTCGGAAGAAGGGGAAGACACGGAACAGCCCGGGCAAACGGGCGATAAGCCGGAAGGCGGAGGCCATGGGGCGGGAGGGACTGGCGGAACGGAAGAAGAGGTGCCTTTGCCGCCTGAATATGAGGGTGCTTGGACTGTAACCGGGATATTGTCGGAGTATGAAGGGGTAGACTTGGATGAGGATTATGAGGAAATGGTCGTGGGGTATATAGTGGGGGTGTGTGACAGGACGATGAAAAATGCCCTGTTCACGGCTGATGAGATACGAGCTGCTGGCGTAAGCACGAACCTTCTGATAGCGGATTCAAAAGATGAAAGGGATGCTTCGCGTTGCATGCCAGTAGAGCTTAAAAAGGGTACGGATGTGAGGGATGAAGCCAATCTTGTGGATCATCCGGAGGTACTGGGATGCCGGATTGGCTTGTTGGGATTGGTGAAGACTTATTTTAACGTGGTCGGATTGAAAAACGTGGCGTATCATGAGTGGCTGACGAATGGCGGGGATGTGGAAGAGCCGGAGCCGGAAGAACCTGAAGAGCCCGAAGAACCCGAAGATCCGGAAAATCCAGGGAAGCCGGAGGAACCGGAAGATCCTGAACCGGGACCGGTTCAAAAAGATACGATAATAATAGACTTGAAGCCGGGACATATTGAAGGTGGCCGGTCGATTAGAACTAAATGAAAATACCATGGATGCCAGATGTTTTTTATATAGTTGTATTCTCCTGTTGGGTTTATGGGGGGAAGTAGTTTCAGCACAAACTTTCAGGCGTGTAAGGAATGTCCGTGAACTGGAGGATGGTATGCATTGTGTATTGGCCGGGTATTGTGCGGCACATCCAGACTCGTTGTACGTGATGGCATCGCAGGATAAAACCGGTACGGGGAAGAAAAACCGCGCTGCCCGCAAGCTTCCCTTGGATAAAAACGGGAGAATACATATACATGACGGCGGAACGGCTATTTTTGAATTGCAGGTGGAAGGGAAGGCTTATGCGTTTCGTGACATGGCTTTGGATGCGTGGTTGGCGTATTCTAACGGGCGTGTACAAGAGTATACTTCTTTATTGACTTTGACAGACGAGGAATTGGCCAGTTCTGTAAATCCTAAAAACAAGTATAGTAATAAGTTTGAAATCATATCGTTAGCCTCAGCTCGCTTGTCAAAGACATCTTTGTATACGAAAGAGGATGTTTTTACGTCTGTTTCTTCTAAAAAACAATTTGGTCTGATGCCGGTCGGGGGTATTTCTTTTAAGTTATGCGAACAGGATGTAGGCGATTCCTTATTTATATATAAGGAAGTGCAACCGCCTGTATTGGCAGGAAGAGAAGACGGCGACTGGATCTTCAAAGGGGACTGGTTGGCAGACTCTTTGTTTGCACTGGATTATGCTCAAGCCCGGCGGATTGATTTTACCGAAATATCCCTGCCACAAGGAAAAGGTATGGCGGGTGGCGGGAAGATGCCCAAAGGATATGTCTGGACTTACGTGCGTAAGGGAGAGTCCGGGCGTTTGCCGGAAGGATGGCCCAATGTGGTTGAAATAGACCGGAAGGATGAGGATGTACAAGGAAGGGCCGTGACTCGGATGGTGGGTTGTGACAGCTGTACTTTAGGGCCTAAGTACTCGTTTACGGTACCGTCGGGAACTGGAATTGTGTGGTACCGGAAAACTGAGGATGACGAAGGATGGTTGACTGTAGGTTTGCCGTATGCCGTGGAGAAAGTTACTTGGGAAAGTCCAGACGGAGAAACCGTAGCATCGGAACGTCTTTGTTTTGAAAAAATAACCGGCGAGGGTGTGGTATTCCACCGAATGGAAACCGATGAGGCTTGGAAAGCCTGTGTTCCCTATTTGTGGAAAGCGACAGAATCCCGTGAATCCGTAGTCTGCTTTTATGGAGACGGGACGGTCGTGCAGGCCCAGGAAAATAACTTAAAGGAAACAGATGGATTTTATACAATATTCAGCCGGTATGATATTGAAAATGAGAAGGAAAGTGTTTTTCTTCTGGATGATAGCGGCACACGGTTTGTGCGTGCTGCGGCGGGAAGTTGGATGGCACCCGGTAGGGGGTATTTGGTGTACACTGGAACCGGTTCTCATACCTTGCGTTTGATTGAAAAAGACTCACCGGACGAGGTGGACTGGATAAAGTTTAGGACGGACGGGCATCCTTTGCCTGTTTATGGGCCGGACGGTGTAAAGAGAGGAGAAATATTGCCCGGTGAAGGTATTCCGGAAGAATGGCCTAAAGGGTTGTATATCATTCCATACGGAAAGATGATGAAAAAGTAGAAAAAGGAAAATCCACTTATTATTTGCTGAACAACTCAAAGGTGAACTTATACCCAAAGCCGATTTGCTTGAAGTTTTCCAAAGAAAGGAACAGTCCCATGTCGAACACGAAGGTCCCTATGCCGTAACCCAATTCGAAATAAGGTCCTAAATGGTCCATGGTGAGCATATTGAGGTATAGGCGTTCGTTCTGTATATGGTTGGTGTATTTGATAAGGTGGCGTAGCACAAGAAACGGGGCTTCGTAAGAGATATGTCCTCTGACGTAGTAGGGAGATGCGTTATACCATCGGCCATTTAAAGCCTGAAACACTCCTCCGATTTCGTCGTTCCATCCTTCGGGGAGGTTGCTTTTGCGGAAGTTGACGAAGTCTACGAAATAAGTTTCTTCCTGATTGGTGAACAGTCCCATTCCGATGCGGTAATACAGGTCGGAGAGTAGACCCGTACGGATGTGGTGCTGCATGTCGAACTCAATACGTTCATAAACGCCTGTACTTTTGAATATGTTCCTGAGACCGCGCTCGTAGTCCACGATGAAAGTCGGGAAACGGGACTTCAGGTTGATTTTCTG
>OGII01001987.1_pt1 | contig 12791 bp, 9 predicted proteins | sample 1571701 | NCBI WGS metagenome assembly OGII01 (sample SAMEA2581950, study PRJEB24529) | metagenome | biome: Human gut stool | place: China | collected 2011
GTCTACCTGGACGATCAATTCGTTCAAAAACATTCGTATGACGGCAACGGATGGCGATGGAAATGCGATTACCCCGTATTCCAATGTGCGGGAGATCATGTCGATGGCAAATCTTTATACCTATTATAAGGGTGTCACGGATTACGATCTATTTCTCTCCTATGCGAAGGCACTCTGGGATCAGTCTCATTCCTACACCGTCAGCCTATCGGATGTCTATTACTGTGATGGCTGTATCGGAGAGGATGCTCAGTTGAGACAGAAGGAAGAACTGGAAAAAGAGGCGAAAAAGGAGGAGAGCGGAATTTCCTATGAGGAGGCCTTTCTCGGGGCTGAGAAAGGGGCAGAGAGTGAAGAAGCAGAAGCTGGAGCTGTGTCGGGAGAGGATCTCATCGATACGCAGGCTTCTTCTGGCTCTACGTCTATGATTGTCTCAAACAAGACTTCTGAACAGAGAGCTTCTGAGGAGGCGTCCCGCGCAGAGTCAAAGCAGGCAGCCTATGAGTCTTCTGTTGCAGAACAGGAGGCGAGTCGGGCAGCGGAAGCGACAACAGCGGGAATGATTGTTTCCAGTAAAAAGGCATCCTGGCAGACCTCTGCCGATCAAAATCAGGAGACGAACATGTCCTCGAACAAGTCCAGCTCTGAAAGTTCTTCTGCTTCTTCAGATTCTTCAAATACAGAGAGTGGTGGATCGACAACAGAGCCTTTGGCAACCATGACAGCGACAGAGTCGGATGCCGTTCCCTCTGCGACGGTGGCGCAATCTCAGGTTCAGGCGCAGACTCAGGCTCAATCTCATGAGGTTGCATCGGATTCGAAGTCAAAGAGCTCAAAGTCAGGAACTTCCTCTTCGTCGTATTGCCCGGGTCATGTGGATCTGATTATCCATATGAAGATTACCGGACTCAATGAGAAAAATCAGAATCTATTTGTGAAAGATTCGATTGGGAATGATCCTGCGAACCTTGGGGATCCGGAGACGGAGTGGCGTGGATGGGATGAAGCCGCGATGACAGCAGTGCGTTCTCTTGCCTCGCAGGACTGGTTTGAGAAATATGGATTAACCGTATCTGCGATTTCGGGAAGAAATGCGCTGACAAGTGCAGAAATCGAGGCATATATGGCACAGCTTCCGGCAGGATTATCCGAGGAGCGCCTTCGTATCATCCGTTTTGCACTGAATTCTGTCGGAAAAGTCCCTTACTATTGGGGTGGAAAAGCATCTGCTCCAAATTATGCCGGAAACAGCTTCGGAGTTCTGACAACCGCTGATTATAAAGGACGAGTTTTGAAAGGACTTGACTGCTCCGGCTGGATCGGCTGGGTATACTGGTCTGTAACCGGAAAACGTCTCCCTTACGAGAGCACATCGGGACTTGCCGCTACCGGAACGAGCATCAGTCGAGACCAGTTAAAGCCGGGCGACATCATTATTCGCACGGGAACAGACGCCCATGTGATCATGTTCCTCGGATGGACTTCTGACGGAAGAATCCAATGTATTCATGAGAGCAGTGCCTCGGTGAACAATGTGACCGTTGCCGTCCGCGATGCAAACTGGCCTTATTATCGCCGACTGATCAATGATTGATAAACATTGAAATCGCAAGAATCAGAAACAGAAACGTAAGTTAGTTATTAAATGAATGAAATTGGGAGGACAAAAAATGAGATACGGAGATGACAGACAACCGTATGAGGAAGATGAACTTGACCGAATGCGAAGACGAAACCAGAATCGGGGACGTCGATCCTCGTCTCGCAGATCTTCTTCTGAAGATGGACGAGATCATGATTATGCGCAAAGTAGAAACAATCGAACATATGATCGATACGACGATGAGGACACACCTGGAAGTCGAAGCCGTTCAAATCGTTCAAACAATTATTCCGGTGGTAGAAATACAGGAAGAGCAGGAAGACGACGCCGGAGAAAGAAGAAGGGAAATGGCATCTTAATGGTGCTTCTGATTGCTCTTCTCTTGTTCATCGGATATCAGGGTGTCTCCATGTTTCGCGGTGGCGGATACTGGACAATCGCTGTGTTTGGTGTTGATTCCCGAGATGGAAACCTTGGAAGCGGGGCGCTTTCGGATGTCGAGATGTTGTGTAGCATCAACAAGAAGACCGGCGAGATTCGCCTGGCATCTGTTTTCCGTGACAGTTATTTGAGAATTGATTCCGATAACGACTATGACAAGATCAATGAAGCCTATTTCAAGGGTGGTCATGAGCAGGCGGTATCAGCTCTGGAATCGAATCTGGACCTCTCGATTGACGACTATGCGACATTTAACTGGAAAGCCGTTGTCGACGGAATCAACATCCTTGGCGGTGTTGATCTGGAAATCACGGATAAAGAATTTGCTTATATCAACTCGTTTATCACAGAGACTGTAAATTCCACCGGAATCGGATCGGTTCAGCTCGAGCACAGCGGAATGAATCATCTTGATGGTGTCCAGGCTGTCGCCTATGCAAGACTTCGTCTGATGGATACAGATTTCAACCGCACAGAGCGTCAGAGAAAGGTACTCGGTCTTGCAATGGAGAAAGCAAAACATGCAGATGGCAAAACACTGAAAAATCTGGCATCTGCGATCTATCCGGAGATCTCAACAAGCATCGGCTTAAATGATCTGCTCACATTTGCACGTGGGGCAAGGAAGTATTACATCGGGCAGACTTCCGGTTTTCCGTTCTCCCAGCAGGAGATGAAGATCGGAAAGAAGGCTTGCGTCATTCCGACGACTCTGGAAAGCAACGTGATCCAGCTTCACAGTTTCTTGTATGACGATGAAAATTTTACTCCGTCTGCAACGGTTCAGACCATCAGCAATCACATTGCGGAAAAGACCGGTCTTGGTCAGCCTGGAAAGGATACGGAATCCGGAAAAAACATCGGCGCTGAGGGGAATACCGGTGAGAATTCCGGTTCTTCCAAAAAGAAGAATTCAGAGACTCCGGCTGAGAATGCAAACGATGCCGGAAATGGAAATAATCAGAATGTAGAAAACAGTTCGGAGAACGCGGAGAATACCGAAAATGCAGATAATAACGCCAATGCATCCTTGGAGACTTCCAGTTCAGTTTCCTCCACAATCGAAGCCTTAGATCCGTCTGAGGAAGAAAAAAACAATGGCAAGGAGGAGACAAAATCAGCGGTTGTCGCTTCCCCGGCACCGGAAAGCTCGGATACCGTGACCGGACCTGGTGTAAAGAAAGAGAATCCTTCTGAAACGCCGGGAAATGCGCAAGGAACGAATGCGATTTTGGAAGCTCCGGGACAAGCCTCTGGAGCCCCCGGAAATTCTACTGATGGTCCGGCAGGATCGGAAAACGGAGGTCCTGGTGCTCAGAGCCCGCAGTAGGTGAAACATTAGTTATAAGGAAGAAAAGAATTTATGTTTTTGCTCGAGAGTCAGATGGGACAGAGAATGTCTTGTCTGGCTCTCTGTCATTTTATACATGTAACCTTATTGTGCAGGAAGTGTCTCTTTTATTTATGATCTGGTTGTTCAGAAAAAGGTTATATGTTATTATGTTCTTTAATGAATAATTTTTAAAGAAAGAGAAAGAAGATGAAGTAAATATGCATCTAGAAGGACTAATTGTTGGAATTTTTACATTTCTTGTTATTGGACTTTTCCATGAAATTGTGGTTAAAACGGAATATTATTTTAGCAAGAGTGTTTGGCCGGTATTTTTAATTTTAGAAATGATTTTTCTTGTATTGTCCTTATGGATTGAAAATACAGCAATTGGAAGTGTTGTAGCGGTACTTGGTGTTACCTGTCTTTGGAGTATTAAAGAGCTTTTTGAACAAGAACGGCGTGTTCAGAAAGGCTGGTTTCCAGAAAATCCAAAACGCAAAAGAAAAGAATAGTTTCTGATGACGACTATATCAGCAAAAAAGGGTAGTAGAAACCGATAAATTGTGATAAATTTATATAATTGTGATAAACATAAGTTTATCACAATTATATAGCCAAAATAAACGACTTGTGGTATACTTGTTTTGAGCCCCGAATTAAGCTCTAAAAACGAGCGGATTTTTGTACTTCAAACGTAACTTTTATCGCTTGAACCAGAAAATATTTGATCTGAGAGGATTTTCAGAATAAATATTTTTATATATTGTTTTATCAGAATTGTTATTGCTGATTTTTAAAATTAATTCTATTTTATGTAAAACCGGAAAAATACTTTATAAATTGCAGAAAATATAGAAAGGATTGATCTATTCCTATGAAAAGTGAATCTGAAAAATTAAGGGAAATTTTAAGGGAACTCCCTGACTATGTCGTAAACTTTTTCTATGCCAAGGACTCTGTCTATCAGCCCAAAACCAAAGTCGCCTATGCGATTGATCTGCGTGTGTTTCTAAAGTATCTTCTCGAAGCGATTCCTGACCGCTTCCCGTACCCGTCAATCGCCCAGATCCCGATGGACGCTCTGGATCATCTTCGCCCAAATGACATTGTTATGTTTTTGGCATACTTGGATGAATACTCGATGAAGGACGCGGATGGAAACTACATCACCCGAACAACTCCGACTGGAAAAGAAAAAATTCAGGTGTTTGAGAATTCTCCGTCTGGAAAACGCCGAAAGCTCGCCTCGATCAAAGCATTTTTCAAGTATATGGTCATCAATGAATACATGACGAAAAATCCAGCAACTTATGTCGATATTCCGAAAGTTCCGAAGAAGCCGATCGTCGCCCTCACAGAGTCCGAGACAAAACGACTCAAGAAAAACGTTCAGACCGGTGCACAGAAAACGGAACGGGAAAAAGTATTCTTTGAGAAGACAAAATTGCGCGACAATGCAATCATCATGCTTTTTCTCGGAACCGGTATTCGTATCTCCGAACTGTTGAACATTGATATGTACGATTTGGATCTTGATGAACAGCGACTGCTCGTCCGGCGAAAAGGTGGACATACCGAGTTCGTCTACTTTAAAAAAGAGGTGCTCACTGCCCTCTCCGACTACATTGAACTAGAACGCCCGGTTCTGATGAAGATGAAGAGCGAAAAAGAAAAAAAGGCAAACGGACCGTTGTTTGTGTCAAACCGTGGCACACGAATTACGATCAATCGCGTTGGTCAGATTGTCAAAGAATACGGCAGGTTTGTCCTGCCCCCGAACGTAAAATTCTCTGCGCATCTCCTGCGCAAGAGCTTCGGAACCCAGCTCTATGAGCGAAGCGGTGGCGATGTCTCCCTTGTCCAGCATGCACTGGGACATGCAGACTCCTCCACTACCACCCGCTTCTACATTGACTTTGATAAAAACCGCTTAAAGTTTTTGAAGGATGAAGGGGATTCCTCCGACAAGGAATAATATTTATTGCTCAACGGAATATTTTTGTGAACGCCTTTATAAGCCAGATCTCTCGGATCTGGCACAAAGCTGTAAGACTTATGACGAGTTTATTTTGAAAATGAAGGAAGTTTCTGAATTCTGTTTTCCCGTTCTTTTTCTATAAGTTTTGTATACACATGCTCCACAAACCACGGTTCCGTAGATTTTTTCAAGGCTTCTTCCGATGTAAACCATGCGACTCCGCTATTTTCGTCCGCCTTTATCGATACACACTCATCCGAATCCGCTTCCAACAAATACGTCACATTCAAATGCAGATGACTGGATACATATTTGCCTTTTTTTATATGACCATCCACGGTAAGAGACTCCAACGAAAAGATGTCTCTCGATACCGGGCGGACATCCGAAAGGCCCGCTTCCTCCTTGACTTCGCGAATCGCGACAGCTAAAAGATCCGTCTCCCCGTCCGCATGTCCTCCAAGCCACGACCAGGAATCATAAATATTGTGGTATACCATCAGAACCTTGCTTCGGTCTTTGTTGACAACCCAAGCTGATGCTGTCACATGTGCCACCTGATTCTCTCGCGAAAATGCATCTTCGTGCTCTTCGATCCAATTTGCGATCAGAACCTGGTCCCGCTCTTCCTGCTTATTGTATGGCTTGTAGGTTTTAATTGCATGAAGTAATTCCTGACGATTCATCGTTTGTCTGTATCCTTTCTATTCTTTCTTTTTCTTGCAGATTTTTCTTTTTTCGCTTAGATTCCCAGTGACTGAAAAAGCGCATACAGCTCCTCGGCTTTCTCCATCATAGATGGTCGCAACCCAAGAACCCCTTAGAGTTGACAACCCGAAAGGCAGGAACATCGCCCAGAGGATCTGAGCGCAGGGCGTACCCCACCTGTCTGGAATGATTCAAATAAACAACAACCCCAACAGCGTTGCATACACCGCTTCATTTGCCTTTACCACAAATGTCAACTCTTCTTTTGCCTGATTCAGACGGCAGAAAAGATTCCAGACGCTTCGATCTGTCGAGCACAGATAGCCCTGCTCATCATAATAATATCGCTCATCAATCAAGACTGCAATTCGGTCGGCTACTCGTTCTGGCTCCGGGCTTAACATCTCTTTCTCACAGATATATCCGCGGGTTCGATAATCTGCAAGCAGGCAGTCTGCCTCCTCCTCATTGTTGGCATAGACAACCGAGATATGAGGATAAGAGAACGAAAGCCGCCTGTGAGAAAGATGCATCATGCTTTGAGTATAAAAAGACAATTCGGCATTTGTGCGAATCCGGTTTGTCAGGTGATAGGTCTGAATACCGGACAAATTTTTCAATTCATGCAAGGTAGATCGATCCAGTTCTTCCGGAGAAATCATATCTTCACAGTCACTTGAAAAGATGATAGGGCGATCCTTGCAGGATTTCAGTAACCATGCCAGTGTCTTTGGTGGAAGCAGATGCGCCTCGTCGACGAAGATCGCATGAAATTGCGAGAAATTGCTACTAACAGGGTTCATGTCACTGTGAGACAGATATTCAACTCGTTGCAGGCGCTCATGGAGAAGATTCCACTGCGCCTTTGCATCCCCACAGTGAATCATACAAACCTGCTGTCTGACAGAAAGTTTCATCGCAAGATCATACAAAAGCAGGGTCTTTCCAGTTCCGGGAAGACCGGTAAACCAGAACAAACCTGTTCTCTCTGTGCGAATTTTCTTTAAAATCTGCCGTTCAATCTCCCTCTGCTGAGCCGTCAGAAAATACTCTTTTTTTAGAAAACGGGACGGCTCTGTGAGTGGGGAAATCAGATAAAGTTCCGCACGAAACAGCTCCTCAATATTTCCCTCATAATCTCTGCTCTCATTTTGCAGTTCCTCACACAATTTTTCCCAGTCTGTTTCTGCAAGATGATCGTGGTTTGTCAGGCGCACAAGCCGTTTTTGACTGCTGATATAGGTGTAGGAACGAATTGGTTTGCCAAGGACAGACAGATAATAGCGATTTTGCAAAAGCTGTCGACGGATTGCTTCATCAGATACAGCTCCACTCTTTAACTCGATGTTTAAAATCTGGTCTTCCTTGATTTGAAGAAGATCAAATTCTTTTCCAAGACGTGGTATCTGGAAGGAGTAGAAAAAACGAAGGCGGGCGATCTCTGGCATATGAGCCTCCAGCTGATCCGTCAGATCCCTCATACTCTCCCATTCCCACTTTCGCATTTTCAGAAAGCTGGTTCTTCCAGAGAGCTGTCGTTCCAATTTCTGCAAATGTTCCAGACTCTGAGTCCTCGTGATCGCATAAACCGAGATTGCCTTCATATTTTTTCCTCACCCTACTGATTATAATTTTTGCAAAACCCAATTATAATGAAAAATGTTTGTGTTATTCCTATTATAATATAAAGAGACTACAAGTGGAAGTCCATTCAATCGCTCCTAAGAAAGTTTGCGATACCCACCCCTATAAAGGAGAGAGATACTCTCTCTGAATCATATGGTTTACATAAATAAATTACGTAAACTTAATAATCTTTTTCTTTCTTTTTCCTTTCACAAATTACCCGAAAACCCTGAATCACCAATGTCGGAATCATGGCAAGGAGCAGCGTCTGCACCAAATTTTGTGTGTTCATCGCCTGAATCTGAAAAAGACTGTGAAATGCCGGAACACCCACGACAAGAGCGAGAAAACAAGCGCCGATTCCAAACGCAAGCAGGCTTGAAGGATTGCTCTTTAAACCAATCGCAAGCAGGGGCAATTCACTCCGGCAATTAAATCCATGAAAGAGTCTTGCGAGTGTGATTGTCGCAAAGGCCATTGTCGATGCCATAACAGAGCTCTGTTTCAGTCCAATCGAGAAGGCAAAAATTGTTGAGAGTGCAATCAGTGCGCCCTCCACAAGCATTTTGATCAAGAATTCCCGATTCATCAATCCTTCTTTCGGATCTCTCGGTTTTTCTTTAAGAACGCCCTCGTCTGCGGGTTCAATTCCGATTGCCAGTGCCGGAAGCGAGTCGGTGAGCAGATTGATAAATAAGAGCTGTACAGGCACGAATGGCAACGGGAGCGCTCGCAGGGAAGTGTATAAAACGACAAGGATGGCAGCGGTATTTCCCGATAACAGGTATCTCACTGCAGTTTTGATGTTGCGGTATACGGTTCTTCCGTTTGCGACTGCTCGAATGATCGTGGCAAAATTGTCATCTGTGAGAATCATGTCAGACGCATCTTTTGACACCTCGGTTCCGGTGATTCCCATCGCAACGCCGATATCTGCCTTTTTGAGTGCAGGGGCATCGTTGACACCGTCTCCGGTCATCGCAACCAGTTTCCCGGCTCTTTGCCATGCGCGGACGATTCGGATCTTATTTTCCGGTGAAACTCGCGCATAGACTGAGATTTTTTCGATCGCTTGATCCAATTCCTCCTCACTCATCCGATCCAGCTCCATGCCGGTCAATGCCAGATCCCCGTCCTCAAACAGACCGATCTTGCGGGCGATTGCGACCGCAGTTATCTTGTGATCGCCTGTGATCATGACGGTTCGGATTCCCGCAGATTTGGCATCCCTCACTGCCTTGATGGACTCCGGGCGTGGCGGATCTGCCATAGAGATCAGTCCGAGAAACACATAGTCGCACTCCGCTTCTCTGCACAGAGGTTCGCAGGATTCCTTGTATGCAAATGCCAGCACGCGCAGTCCTCGCTCAGAAAACTGTTGATTCTGTATCCGAATCTTCTCTCGTTCTGTCTCCGTCATCGGACAAATTTCATTCTGTCTGCGAATCCAGATACAGCGGTCAAGCAGAACATCCACCGCCCCTTTTGTCAGAATCGTTTCTTTCCCATGAATTCGGTATTTCGTGCTCATCAGCTTTCGATCTGAATCAAATGGAATTTCTTCCAGTCTTGCCATCATCTTTCTGAGGATTTCCTCGCTCATCCCCTGTTTCCCAAGAGAGCTGTAGCTGGCAAATGCCGGAATCTCCCGAAACATCTCCAAGAGCGCTGATTCCGTCGGATCTCCAATGCTCTGTCCATCAACGATACTCGAGTCATTTGTCAGGACTGCATCGTAAACCAGATACCGCTGTGTCTGGTCGGTCATATCAAGAGCTTTTGCCTCGATTACATTTCCATTTACAAAAATCTGCTGAACCGTCATCTTATTCTGGGTCAGCGTTCCTGTTTTATCTGAGCAAATCACAGAAACTGCGCCAAGGCTCTCCACCGCGCTGAGTTTTTTGATGATAGCATGTTCTTTTGCCATTCTCTGCGTACCGAATGCCTGCACAATCGTCACAATCGAGGTCAGGGCTTCCGGAATTGCTGCAACAGCAAGTGCAACCGCAAAGAGCAAAGCGTCAAGAACCGTCATTTTGCGGGAAAGGCAGAGCGCAAAGACGAGAGCACAGATCATCAAAATCAGAATAGCAAGTTTCTGGCTGAACTGATCTAAACTGCGCTGAAGCGGAGTCTTAGACTCTCCTGCCTGATGAATCATTCCTGCAATTTTTCCAAGTTCTGTCTGCATCCCTGTTGCCGTCACAACCACTACCGCCCGCCCATACACGACAAGGCTTCCCGAGTAGACCATATTGGTGCGGTCAGCTAAAGGCGTCTCGCCTGCAAGCACGCCTTCTCTCTTTTCTATATGGGAGGTCTCCCCGGTCAGAGAACTCTCATTGACCTGAAGCGAATAGCTCTCTACAATTCTTCCGTCCGCGGGGATGAGATCACCCGCTTCCAGTTCCAGAAGATCCCCGATCACAATTTCCCGGGACGGAATCTCGATCTTTTTTTCATCACGAATCACTCTGCTGTTCGGGGAGGAGAGATTTTTAAGGCTTTCAAGCGACTGTTCTGCCTTGATCTGCTGAATTGTTCCGAGAACCGCATTTGCCACCAGAACAAGCAGGATTACCGCAGTGCTCTCCAAGTTTCCGGAGATCATCGAGATTCCACCTGCAATCAGAAGAATCACGACAAGAAGATCACAAAACTGACTGAGAAAAATCTGTCCCGCTGTCTTCTTTTTCCCCTCCTCCAGGACATTTTCGCCTGTTGTCTGCAACCGCTCTTTGGCAGTCTCACCCGATAATCCCGATCGCGTTGTCTTAAAACGTCGGAGTACTTCGTCAACCGACTGGCTCCATACTTCTTTCTGCATCATTATCATTTCTCTTTGCTCCTTTTCACTGTTTGATAAATCTTTAATCTTTAATGCCGAGGATCTTATTTGATGAGGTGATAAGAAAATCATGTGCAGAAAACGCTCTTTTGTCTCAGAAATTCTTTAGAAATTCAGAAAAGAATTTTGTACTGGAAATCCGTGGATCAGGATTTTCGTAACAAAAAAGAGACCTTTACTGCACCAAACATGTACAATCCGTGAAAAATGCCAGCGGCATTTTTCACTTCTCATGACATGCAAAACAATAAAAGTCTCGTTCCATTTCAATGATGTGTACTGTCCGGCAACGAAAAACAGTTGCGTGATGACGACCAGCACAACACCGGCGATCAAAACCGTCCGATGCGAACTACTCCCTAATATGTATTCTGATCTTATCATATGCGGGAAGTTCTTGTCAATTACTTTTTTTTAACATGTAAAGTAACTTAATCAAATTTTTTAATGCAGATATGATGATAATCCACAGCGGAGTCCTTGAGCTCCGGTACAGCGACATCATATCGGGTGATCCAGAGAATATCCGTTCCAAGGTAGTCGGAGACTGCCTGTGCCGGAGCACCTCCCTGAACCATGCTTGCGACAGCGAGGTTGCGAAGCTGAGTCATCGTAAACGGCGGAATTTCGAGTGCTTCGCAGGCATCCTTGATATAGTGTTCCAACATACGGGCGGACAGACGCTTCTCAAAACGCCGTAACCGAAAGACAGGAAAAGCCTTTTCCGCCTGCGCCGGAATCAGCCGGACAATCAAATCAAACAAATCATCAGGAATCTTAACTTTTCGCTCTCTGCGGTGAGTATCCGGAATGATCATTCCCTTTTGTCCATCGGCATCCATGAAGATATGACCGACATTCAATCCACACAACTCCCTCGTTGTCAGTCCACAGCGCAGGATCGTGGAGATCGCCACAAACATCGTGAGATCATCCCTCTCGTAGAAGTAGGTTAATACCTGATCTACATGCTCAAGTTTGGGAATCGGAGCGATCGGCTGTAATGACCACTCAAACTGCATCTTCGGAAAGGCTCGCTCAAAATGACCTTCCGGATTTGAGGTTGCCCCTGATTTTTGTACATTTTGGGATTGCACCACCGCCTGTTTCTCATCTATAAAACGTGCAAAGCCCCGCAAAGCTGCGATCTGCCACTGGAGCGTCTTTACTGTACTGCTCTTTGTATGATTCTGGAAAAACCGATCGGTCTTCTCCGGCGTGATCTCCATAAAATCACACTTTGTCTCACGACAGAACAGAGCCAGAAGACCGGCGTACTGACGTCTCGTCGTCTGCCGGATAAAACGTGCGGTATATTCCAGAAAAAGATTCTCTGTCTCTTCTGAAATGCAGGAGCACATCTCTCTCAGACAAATTTCATTTTGGTCTTCCATCCCAATTTCCTCTCTTTCTCTCTTTTACTTTTATTCCCGCACTGATGTACCGCTCCAAACAGCTTCGCTGTTTCTCTTATCCACGATTGGCAAACGCTTTGACGATCTCCACAAGAATATCCGCAATCTTTTCCATCGACTGAATGCAAACGTACTCATATCTTCCGTGGAAATTGTGACCACCTGCGCACAGGTTCGGGCACGGAAGTCCCTTGTAGGAAAGGCGAGCGCCATCTGTGCCTCCGCGGATCGGGCATACGACCGGCTCCACATCGAGAGATTTCATCGCGTTCTCCGCAATTTCGATCAGATACTTGTGCGGTTCAATCTTCTCGCGCATGTTATAATAAGAATCTTTCAGATTCAGCTCAACCGTTCCCTCACCATACTTGGTGTTGAGGTAAGAAACAACACTGGTCATCAGTGCTTTCTTCTCCTCGAATTTTGCGTGGTCATGGTCGCGGATGATATAGTTCATGTAAGCATGCTCGACATCGCCGGACATATTATTCAGATGGAAAAATCCCTCATAACCATCCGTGCATGCCGGATTCTGGAACATCGGAAGCATCTGCTGAACTTCCATTCCGATCAGGAGCGCATTCTTCATCTGACCTCTTGCGGAACCCGGATGAATGTTGACACCGTTGATATTGAGCTTTGCGGAAGCAGCATTGAAGTTCTCATACTCGATTTCACCGAGAGCACCACCATCAACCGTATACGCAACATCTGCGCCAAATCCCTCCACATCAAAGAAATCTGCACCGCGTCCGACTTCCTCATCCGGTGTGAAGCCGATACAGATTGTTCCGTGCTCGATTTCCGGATGAGTCAGCAGATACTCTGCTCTCGTC
>OGII01001996.1_pt1 | contig 12746 bp, 13 predicted proteins | sample 1571701 | NCBI WGS metagenome assembly OGII01 (sample SAMEA2581950, study PRJEB24529) | metagenome | biome: Human gut stool | place: China | collected 2011
TGCAGCCTGTCGGAAATGCTGCAGGGTTGCTACTTTTTGGAAATATTCAAGCTGATTTAGCGTCATGGTAAAAAATCCTTTCTATATTATATAAAATAATCATACCATAACTGATGCCAAAAAGCTATCAAAAACGCATATAAGATGTATTTGAACTATCAAATGATATCGTCTATAATTTAACTATCAAGAGGTTGTTTAAAAATTAACAAAAAGTGGGAAAACGTTAAAAACATTCTCAAAGAACAAAGAAATAAATTTCGATGGAAGAAGAAAAGGAGAACAAATCATGGATGCAGCAAAGAAATATGGAAAAACGTACTTTTTACCGCCAACCCCGACCTATGACTGGGTGAAGAAGGACACGATCGAAAAGGCGCCGATCTGGTGCAGCGTGGATCTGCGTGACGGGAATCAGGCATTGATTGAGCCGATGAGTCTTGATGAAAAGCTGGAATTTTTCACCATGCTGGTAAAGATCGGATTCAAGGAAATTGAAGTGGGCTTCCCTGCCGCTTCTGACACCGAGTACCAGTTCGTCCGTGCTTTAATTGAGAAGAATATGATTCCGGATGATGTTACCATTCAGGTATTGACACAGGCCAGAGAGCACATCATTAAGAAGACCTTTGAGGCAGTAAAGGGAGCTCCGCATGCGATTGTACATCTGTACAATTCCACATCCCTGGCACAGCGGGAGCAGGTGTTTAAGAAATCCAAAGAAGAAGTAAAGCAGATTGCCATAGATGGTGCGAAGCTGTTAAAGGATATTGCAGATCATACCGATGGAAGCTTCTCCTTTGAATACAGTCCTGAGAGCTTCCACGGAACGGAAATGGAATATGCCCTGGAGGTATGTAATGCCGTTCTGGATGTATGGCAGCCGGCTCCGGAACACAAGGTGATTGTAAATCTTCCGACAACGGTACAGAATGCGATGCCGCATGTGTTTGCAACACAGGTGGAATATATGCATAAGAACCTTAAATATCGTGATGGCGTGGTATTGAGCGTTCATCCTCACAATGACAGAGGCTGCGGCATCTCAGATGCTGAGTTTGGTGTTCTGGCAGGGGCAGACCGTGTGGAAGGAACTCTGTTTGGAAACGGTGAAAGAACCGGTAATGTGGATATCGTAACGGTTGCAATGAATATGACCATTCACGGTGTGGAATCCGGATTGGATTTTGGCGATATCATGAAGATCCGTAAAACCTATGAGCGTCTGACCGGTATGCATGTGCATGAACGTACTCCCTATGCCGGAGATCTGGTATTTACTGCCTTTTCCGGATCCCATCAGGATGCGATTTCCAAAGGAATGGCATGGTGGGAGGAAGGAAAGAGTGGAGACAAGTGGACCGTTCCGTATCTGCCGGTTGATCCGAAGGATCTCGGACGTGAATACGAATCCGATGTCATCCGTATCAACAGCCAGTCCGGTAAGGGTGGCGTTGCATTTATCTTAAAGCAGAACTTTGGTATTGCCCTGCCACAGGATATGAGAGAAGAGGTTGGTTATCTTATTAAGGGTATTTCCGATGAGAAGCACAGTGAGCTGACGCCGGCTGATATCTTCGGAATCTTTGAGTCCCATTATGTTACGGTACGTGACAGGTTCGATATCACGGAATGCCATTTCGTACAAAACCCGGGTGACATTGAAGCTGCGGTTACCATTAAAACTGCGGATGGAACAGAAACCGTCAAGGCCTCCGGTAATGGACGTCTGGATGCAGTCAGCAAAGCATTGAAGCAGAGGTTTGGTATTGCTTATGTGCTTTCCGTATACGAAGAGCATGCAATTTCCATGGGATCCTCATCCAAGGCAGCCGCTTTCGTAGGCATCCAGCATGCAGATAAGATGTACTGGGGCGTTGGTATCAAGGACGATATTATCCAGAGTTCTATAGATGCGCTGGTATCTGCAGTAAATAAAATCTTATAATGGTTTAGCCGGGTAAAACTTATGCAATACTGTCTTGAAAATACTTCCGGTATCGTGTACACTAAAAAAGTAGTTTATAAGTTACAGTTCACACAGCAGCCAGACACTTGCTGTCAGGCTGCGTAAGAACATGATTTGAGTAGAGCACTTAGCGAGGTTATTTCGAGCTTAGTGCGAACCATACAAGTTCACTTGGCAAACCGAAGGTGAGTCTAGTGAAGCTTGTTCAGGAGTGAGCAGGCTCCTTTTGCGAAGCAAAACTTCAAATGAGCCTGCGAATTGTTACTGGAACGAGGTACGAGTGAACAGTAACGTTTATAAGGAGGCTGACAGATGGAATTTTTATTATTAGGTGGCGGTTTATTAATCATTATTTTTGCAGTTGTCATTGCAGTGGTTTCTTCTGTAGTTTCCGCAGTGGCAGCAGAGCAGGATGATGAATCCGAAGACTGATGGCAGAATTCTGCCGCCTGCAGATGAGAATGATAAGAAGTCGAATGACGTCCTGTTTCCGATGAGGAAACAGGACGTTTTTTTGAGTAGAGCACTTAGCGAAAGCAAGTCGAAGACGCAGCTTGAGGTTAGTGCGAACCATACCTGTGCACTTAATGAGTGCAAGCGGTGAGGCGCAGCACGAATTTAGTGCAGCACGGTAGAGGTAGCGTTGTTTATAAAATTTTAAGAAACGTTTAGATGCAATTCATTGATTTTTGGTATAAAAATCTGTAACATGGGAGAAAGATTCAGTAAGGAATCCAGCTTAGGAGGCGAAGAATTATGAAATTCCGGGAACGGATTTACCGGTTTATGCAGGGAAGATACGGAGCGGGAGGCGCAGACGCCTTTACCAGATTTTTGTCGATTCTGACATTTGTTTTTATTCTATTATCCTTTTTCAGGGTGCCGTTTACCTATATCATTGCAATTGTACTGATTGTTTATATGTATTTCCGGCTTCTGTCCAGAAACTATTATAAGAGGCAGCAGGAGAATAATTTTTATTTAAAGCAGGAATATAAAGTAAAGAACTTTTTTGCAAGGATGAAGAATCATTTTAAGCAGTTGAAGACACATCATATATACAGGTGTCCGACCTGCAGACAGAAGATCCGGGTTCCAAGAGGCAAGGGCAGGATTGAAATCCGATGTCCCAAATGTGGAACGAAGTTTATCAAGAAGAGCTGATGTGCTGGCTTTGACAGCAGATTGGAAAGAATGGACAGACAGGTGGTGAAGTCGTGTTTGGATATGTGATTATCAATAAGGGTGATATGAAATTTAAAGAGTTTGATATTTATCATTCCTATTATTGCGGTCTGTGCCAGATGCTTAAGAAGCAGTACGGATTTACAGGACAGCTGACATTGACTTACGATATGACCTTTGCTGTCATGCTGTTAAGCAGTCTTTACGAGCCGCAGGTTAGTGAGGATGTTGTGAACTGTGTGGCACACCCGTTTGAGAAGCATCAGACCCGGCAGACCATTTATACAGAGTATGGAGCAGATATGAATGTTCTGCTTTCTTATTATAAATGTATGGATGACTGGGCAGATGAAAAGAAATTAACCAGATTTACCTATGCAAAGCTGCTTAAAAAGGGATATCATAGGGCTTATAACAAATATCCGGAGAAGGCAAGGCGGATTGAGAATCTGCTGCGGGAGCTGTCGAGGGAAGAAAAAAAGCAGTCTGCTGATATTGACCGGATGGCGGGGATTTTTGGAAGAATTATGAGTGAAGTTCTTGCACCGAAGGCGGATGAATGGGAGGAATCCCTGAGAAACATGGGATTTTATCTTGGCAAGTTTATTTATCTTCTGGATGCATATGAAGATGTGTACGAAGACCGTGGGAAGGGAAGATACAATCCTTTTACGGTAAAGTGTGACGATCCGGACTTTGAAGAGGAGGTACGGACGATTCTTACCATGATGATGGCGGAATGTTCGAGAGAATTTGAAAAGCTTCCGATCCTTGACAATGTGGAAATTTTGAGGAATATTATTTATTCAGGAGTCTGGTATCGTTACGAGGCAGTAAATCAGAAGCGCGCGAATCAATCAAAATGTAACAGCTCAGCCATGCAGAAATGATTGTGCAGGACGACTGTGGGAGCCTGCCTGCTAAGGGCAGCTTATGAATGTCATGGTGGAACTGTTATATCAAAACAGATAACTGTGAGGCAGCAGAACAGCTGCCGGAATAGTTACGGCTGATGAGCCGGCGCGGAGATGGAGGGAAGTATGCGTGATCCGTATACGGTTCTTGGCGTATCCAGGAACGCCACTGAAGAAGAAATTAAAAAAGCATATAAAACATTGAGCCGGAAGTATCATCCGGATGCAAATATCAATAATCCGAACAAGGATCAGGCAGAGGAAATGTTTAAGGAGATCCAACAGGCGTACCAGCAGATCATGAAGGAACGTACCGGCGGAGGCAGCAGTTATGGCTATGGGGGATCACAGGGCAGTTATGGCTCCGGTTCCGGAAGCTATGGCGGTGGACAGCAGGGCGGCTACGGAAACCGTGGTTATTATGGAGATTTTGAAGATTTCTTTGGCGGTTTCGGTGGATTCGGAGGATTCGGTGGCTTTGGACAGGGTTCCTATACCGGAAGCAATACCGGCTACGAAGAGGATAATTACCTGCGTGCGGCAGGAAACTATTTAAGAAGCGGTTATTACAGGGAAGCCCGGACGGTTCTGGATAATATGGAGGAAGGCAGCCGCAATGCCCGGTGGTATTATTATAGTGCACTCGCACATGCGGGGCTCGGTAATCAGGTATCGGCATTAGAGCATGCCAAACGTGCATCGGCGCTGGAGCCGAATAACAGTGAATACCGGAATCTGGTGAACCGGTTTGAAAATGGAGGAAGCTGGTACCAGCAACGGCAATACACCTATGGCAGTCCGGTTGCAGGGAATGGAAATCTCTGTCTGAAGCTGTGTGTTGCCAATCTGCTTTGCAATCTTTGCTGCGGTGGCGGTGGCCTGTGCTGCGGTGGAGGCCCCTATGTGCGATATTAGGGAATGGAGTTACTTCGCCATATAAAATTGCTTTTCTGTTTGAATGCAAGCATTCACAGAAAGCAATTTTGCATGGCTCTGAATAGTTACAAAAAAGGACAATATCACTTGTCCCTGCATTCCCTATATAGTAGATAAGAGAATCTTTGGTTGGAGCGTCACTCCCAACATCTCTTTTGCCCATTGCAATTTGCATGCGGCGCATGACGACGCATTTTTCACCTCAAAGATTCTCTTTCTATTCTAAATTAATTATAGTTAATTTATTCTTTAGAGTAAAGAATTTTTTTATTTTTCAGCATTTTATTCCAGGTAGTCTCTCCAATATGCCAAAAAAAATGACAGAATTCCTGTATTCCACAGGATCATCTTTCACTGCAATTCTAAGTACCAGTTTAAACCTGTTGCTGTCACCGTCTATAATTTCTTTTAATAAAATAGCCGTATTGGATTTGTTTGCTTCTATAATATAATCTGGATTTCCGATAATCTCTTCTAAATACTTATTATATCTTTCAAAATCAGTCGGATGTCTTTCTTTAATGTGTTCTATCCTTTCCTCTGTAATAATCACTTCATCTGTTCTGATATTTCGTGTTACACACTCATAGATGTTCCTGTTTATCCTTCCTACCAGATGCATCTTGTTTTTCCTTTGCATTTGCTATTTCATGATTCACTTTGTAAACAATCAATTCGAACAAATATACAGGCATTGTACGATTACCAAGTTCCCAGTCGGTCATTGTCCGATAAGGTATATTAAGCCATTCCGAAAACTCTTTACGGTTCATCCCTGCATATTTTCGTATACGCTGCATCTGTTTAGCCGGATCAAATGTATTACACTCAATAATAAGTGAAAGGTCATCATTTAAGAAATCATTCTCTAACTCACAATGTAGTTCTTCTTTTTCTTCTTGATTCATATTCTTCCCCTCAATATACGCATTGCGTAATTTATTTATAGCATAGATACGCAATGCGTAAAAGTTAAGTAGCAAATTTAAAATATATTTTTATCTACATTGCTGTAAAGTCTCACAAATTACCCAACTCCCGCCTGAGCTTGCGGCGGACACGGTTAATATGCCGTTCATAGTCTCCGCTCCGCAAAAGCTCGGACAACACATACTGCTCAAACAACGGCACCGGGCAGGAATAAAAGCCCAGTTTATGCTCAAATGCATCCACCAGAGTCTCCGGCAGAATCATATAGCCAATACGCACCGAGGGCGCAATGGTCTTGGAAAACGTGTTCATATAAATCACATTGACACCGTCTGCAATCGAAAATAACGGGCTTTCGGGTTTACTCGAAACCGTCAGCTCCGAATCATAGTTATCCTCCACAATTACGGCATTGCGCTGTTTCGCCCAGTAAAGATACTCCCGCTTCTGCGAAATTCCAATGGTAATCCCACTCGGATAACTGTTAAACGGTGTTACATGCAGTACGGATGCCTTCGTCCTTGTAAGCTCGGAAGACAGAATTCCTTCTGTGGAAAGTGTCAGCGGATCACACACAATACCCATGGATTCATAAACCTTGAGGATTTTTTCATAAGAAGGATTCTCGATTCCAAAGATGCATCCCGCACCGAAAAACTGTGCCACCAGTCCATACAGATATTCCGCACCGGAACCGATAATAACCTGCCGTGGATGAATCTGGATTCCTCTGCTTCTTCCAAGATAGGAACAAATCTCGGCACGCAGTTCCTCACAGCCATGATTGGGCGACTTCACCAGAATCTGCTCCTCATAATCAAGCAGGACCTTGCGCATTGTCCGGGCAAGCACACTGAACGGAAATTCTCCTGTCTGATGTGCCTGCGGGTGCGTCACCGGCAGCTCCTCATGACGGATCTCCGGAATCACCTGAAAATCTGCTTCCCGGTAAATCACAAAATAACCGCTCCGCTGTCTCGTTTCAATATATCCTTCGTCACTTAGCAGATTCATGGTGTGTTCTACCGTAATGAGGCTCACCCCGGTTTCCTCCGCAATGATCCGCTTGGACGGAAGTCTGGAATCCAGCGGATAAATCCCTGCTACAATATCCTGCACCAGATAGTTATATAATTGAATATAGGCAGGCACTCCACTGTCCTTTGTAATAGTATAGTTCATCTGGTCTTATCAGATACTCCTTTTCTGGTTATTTCAGTACTACCAATTCAATTGTATTCTTGATTCAATCATTTGTAAAGGAAAAGAGTGATCCGTTTGTACGAAGAAATTAAGAAACAGGCGGCTGATGTTACCGCCGAATTATGTGAAAAGGCAAAGCTCCACGAAGGTCAGATTCTTGTGGTCGGCTGTTCTTCCTCCGAAGTATGCGGAGATAAGATCGGCAGTAATTCGAACCTCGATGTTGCCAGAGCTGTTTTTTCCGGAATTTATGAAACGACAAAGGCTCGCGGCATTTATCTTGCCGCCCAGTGCTGCGAGCACCTGAACCGTGCCATCATCATTGAACAGGCAGCCGTTCCTGATGCAGAATTCGTCAATGTTGTTCCCCAGCCCAAAGCCGGCGGTTCCTTTGCAACCACCGCTTACCAAACCTTTGAGCATCCGGTCGCCTTGGAAGAAATCAAGGCCGATGCCGGAATTGATATCGGCGATACCTTCATCGGCATGCACCTTAAAAAGGTTGCCGTTCCGGTCCGCCTTACCAATCACGAAATCGGTGAGGCCCATATCACTGCTGCCAGAGTCCGCCCCAAATTTATCGGTGGCGAACGTGCACATTATGATGCGGAGCTGTTGTAAATGAAATGTTGGTAACTATTCAGTGCAGGTCGAAGCATTTACTGCCAAGACCGTAAGAAAATGATTCAGTAATGCAAAATCCCATCGGCGAAGCCGATTTGGAATGGATTTTGCATCGTAACTGTGAAGCTACTGAACAGTTACAAATGTTGTATTTTTGCCAGATCATTGTCCCTGCCACTTAACAGGATACTGGTAAGTTCAGATACTTCATCAGCGTCCTAAGTCCCTCGACCGGCACGCAGAACCTTGGATTCCGGGTAAGACAGGCTTCGTGGACCTCTTCTAAATCAAACCACTCCACTGTCTCCACTTCCTCCTTTTGCAGGGTAAGCTTCTCCATATCTACCGGCTCCTGATAACAAAACACGAATGAGGTTTCATTATCCTTGAAAGGACACCCATGAAATTCCATTTCATAATGAATATGAAACTTTCCTGCATAGTTCAGCTGCTCCGGAGATGCATGAATCCCCAGCTCCTCTTGCAATTCCCGCATAGCCGATTCAAGCGGTTCGTCTCCTGCCTGAATGTGTCCTGCAGATGACGTATCAAAGCATCCCGGAAAGGATTCCTTATCTTCTGCCCGTTTCTGTAGCAGAACCTGATATTTCCCATCTACCATACGGACAACCCATACATGGGCGGTTCTATGACAAATCCCTTCGGCATGGGCATGACTTCGTTCTACCATTCCACCGGTTGGCTGTCCTTCTTCATTACAAATATCGAACAGCTCTGCGGTCCATTCCAATCCCTCTTCCAGATGCTTTTCCTTAAGCCAGTCATCATAAACGCTCAGTTCCCGTCTTTCTCCCCGTTCATTCTCAAGCGTTACCACACATCTGGCCTTTTCTTCATCCGACCGTTCTTCACATCCGTACTCTCCATCAAAAATCTGCTTAATTCTCCACATCATTCGCTCCTGTTTTATCTGTTTTGCAGCCAATTCCCTCTGCTCTATGATCTGTCGCCTTCCTCATCAAACAGTGGTCTGTTCCACGTCATTTCGTTCCACCTGGCATTGGTTGCTTCCATTTCTTTCTTCTGCATGATCCGGTTCCGGTCACTTAAGATCGACAGCATCTCATCCACAATCTCCGCTTCCGGCAGACTGGTATAATGCGACAAGTAGCCGATCATCCTTCCCGCAGTGAAATCCGTATTCAGATTCTGGGAAATCAGATTGCTGAACTCCTCGGAATATCCCTTTTCCATCAACATCCGATATAAAATCCTGCTGCTTTCAGATTTTTCTTTCATGCCTGTCCCTCTTTTCCTGTTTCTTCCTCCGTTACAATCCGCATTCCCATCTGAAAGGCAACCGGATAAAGGAAGTTCTTTTCAAGTCCGGAGTCGAAGATCACTGTAAATTTCCCTGTAATCCCATCTGCATGATAAACTGCATCGCTGATGACTCCCATTCCATATTTGATCTGTTCAACCCTCTCTCCAATGACAAGCTGAATCTCTGTTCCATGCCCCCCGGGATCCGTCTCTAAACTCTTAGGCTTGAGTTTCATCTTCCCCTGATCCGGCTGCAATGCTGCAAACGTCTTTCCTTCCACCCGCTTCTCATTCTGCAGCTTCATACGATCAGGAAACTTCAAGCTATCCGGCTTCACACCTTCCACCCGTTCCACCTTCACAGGCGTCATCTCCCGGATAAAGGATGACGTTTCCTCCGACAGCCTGAATATATGAAGCACACTCTTTGCTCTCGTCATACCTACGTAAAACAGCCGCCTCTCTTCCTCAAATTCTTTCTTTTCCTGCGGTGTTGCCTTCTTTGAGTAAACCACCTTATCCGGAAAGACGCCATCACAGACGTCCATCAGATAAACCTCCTCATACTCAAGTCCCTTGGAGGAATGAATGGTAGACAGGATAAAATTGCTATCATAATCCGGACGTTTCTCACGCAGCATATTCTGCAGAAACTCGAGCCTTCCTAAAAAGCTTCCAATCGACACCTCTTCGTAGGACAGCATCTTCAGGATAAAAAGTTTGTTGTCATCCATATTATTGCGTTCCAGATATTCCCCGTATCCCAAAGGGGTCTCAATCCGGAAAAGCACCTTGGAGGGCGCTTCCTTCAGCATCTTGCGCAGATGTGTTGCAAAAGCTCTGCACTTTCCCAGAACCATACCATTCAGACCTTCCGCATACTCTGCGGCTTCCAGTACCGGGATATGCCGTTTCTCACTGATCCTGCATAACTGCTGTGCCTGATTCTTCTTCAGATAGGTCTGGCATTTAAAATAAATCCGCAGGAAAAGCTCCGTATCATATGGATTTAGGGCAAACCGCATAATATTTGTGACATCCGTTACCACACGATGGGTAAAAAAAGCCATATCCGTGCTTTTGATCCGGTACGGAATCTGCTGCCGCTCCAGCTGGTCAATGAGAGGAAGCACACTTTCATTATCGCGGTACAAAACCGCCGTCTCCACCTCATGATTCTGTGCCACCTTCCGAAGATAAGTATATTGCGCCGCACGGTTTTTCAGGGAAATATAATGAATCTCCGCCTCTTCTGCTTTCGTCGGAACCATATGCTTGCGATGCCTTAGCTTGTTATGCTGGATAAAGTGATCGGCCACAGCCACAATCCTTGCATTGGAGCGGTAGTTCTGATCCATCACAAGCTCCTTTGCCCCGGGATGCTCCTTTGTAAAATTAAGCAGTGCCTCCGGATAAGCCGCACGGAATCCGTAAATGCTCTGATCCTCGTCTCCCACCATAAAGAGATTTCCCTGCTCTCCTGCTAAAAGCCCGATAATAATATGCTGGATTTTGGAAGTATCCTGCGCCTCGTCCACGCAGATATACCGGTATTTTTCCTGATAAAATTTAAGAAGCTCCGGACTCCCCTTCAGCATCCGGTACGCATAAATCATCTGGTCATCATAGTCCATAAAGCTGTTCTGCTTTAGATACCTATTGTATGCACTGTAAATTTCCCAGAGAGGAATGCCCTCTTCTTTCCCCAGTTCACGGATTTCCTCTTCGGAAAGCAGCATATTCTTACAATAGGTAATCAACGTGCGTGCATTCTTCACATCGCTTTCGGTCGGATATTCCGACAGATTCTGGACCAGAATCTCTGTCAGCATTCTTAAAATCACCTTTTCATCGGTAAGCAGCTCAAAGGCACTCTTTCCGATCATCTGCCCGTATCTGGCAATCACCTTGGCACAAATTCCGTTAATTGTCCGGAATTCCAGCACATTGCTGTATTCCTCACCAAAAATCTCCCGGAACCGGCGTGCCATGTCTTTCGTTGCCGCAACTGTATACGTCAGAGTCAGAATGTTTTCCGGCCTTATTCCTTCACAATAGAGCATATACCCAAGCCTTGTGACTAAAACGGTGGTCTTGCCGCTTCCCGGAACGGCAAGCAGCAGAACCGGCCCATTCACCGTCTGCACTGCGGCAAGCTGCTTCTCATTCAGATGTCCTGTATATATTTGTAAAAAAGTATCTCTATCCATCCTTTGTAGCTTCTGCTTTCTCCTGTTGCATAGTTAATCTTGATCATTTCTAATTTACCATTTTTAAAGGGCGGAGTCCATATGGACTTCGCCCTTTATGATTCATATAGTAACCGTTCAGCTCTACCTGCTGATCCGGTCAATTGTCTCGATTTCATCCTGCGTAAAGCTCGTGTTCTCGACTGCCTTAATGTTATAAAGGATCTGGGACGGCTTTGATGCGCCTGCAAGTACCGAAGTAATTACTCCTTCCTTTAAGAGCCAGGCAAGTGCCATTTCCGCAAGAGTCTGTCCTCTTCCTTCCGCAATTTCATTCAACGCCCGGATCTTACCCAGCACCTCTTCGCTGAGTCTGGATTCCTGCAGAAATCTTCCGTCTGTCCTCACACGACTGTCCTCCGGAATACCGTTCAGATAACGGTCAGACAGCATTCCCTGTGCAAGTGGTGAAAAACAGATGATACCCTTTCCAAGCTTCTCTGACATTGCCTTCAGACCATTCTGCTCAATCGTCCGGTCAAAAATATTATAACAGTTCTGGTTAATTACAAACGGAACATGCAGTTCATCCAGAATAGCAGATGCCTTTTCGAGAGTCGGACCGTCATAGTTGGATAAGCCGACATACAAAGCCTTGCCGCTTGCTACAATCTGTGAAAGTGCTCCCATTGTTTCTTCAAGCGGGGTATTCGGATCCATCCTGTGATGATAAAAAATGTCCACATAGTCAAGTCCGAGCCGCTTTAGGGACTGGTCGATACTGGCGATCAGGTATTTACGGCTTCCCCAGTCACCGTAAGGTCCCGGCCACATATCATAGCCGGCCTTTGTAGAAATAATCATCTCGTCACGATACGGCAAAAAATGCTCTTTTAAGAGTTTTCCAAAATTACTCTCCGCACTGCCTGCCTTGGGTCCGTAATTATTTGCCAGATCAAAATGGGTGATTCCATGGTCAAACGCCGTGAAGCACATTTCCTCCATCTTCGCATAAACACCGGTATCCCCAAAGTTGTGCCACAACCCCAACGACACCGCCGGGAGCATCAGACCGCTCTTTCCGCAGCGGTTGTACTTCATCTTTTCATATCTTGTATCACTTGCAATATACATTTCTTTACCTCCTGTTATTCTTTACCTGTTTTTTGTTTTTCTGTGTTTCTGATTCACACAGTTCTTTTTCTCTGTTCTCTTCTGTTTTACAATTTCCTCTTTACATCAACATAACACGTGAACTACCCATTGTCTTAAGCCAATGGGCTTCCTGCTTCAATCGACCTCGTAACCTACTATCTCCACAGGCGTTAATTCGGGCAGTCCCTGCCCTATTTATTATTTTTTCTTATGCTATTTGCCTTAGTCCTTCTGCCAGTATATTTTTTGCAGCATTGATATCCCTGTCATGTTCCGCTCCACATTTCGGACATATCCATGTCCTCACCGACAAATCTTTTGTGTCCGAATTCTGATACCCACAAGCAGAACATATTT
>OGII01002004.1_pt1 | contig 12698 bp, 9 predicted proteins | sample 1571701 | NCBI WGS metagenome assembly OGII01 (sample SAMEA2581950, study PRJEB24529) | metagenome | biome: Human gut stool | place: China | collected 2011
AGATGACGGAGACCGGGTAAAGCTTGAAGAGCCTCATCAAGGCATTGCAAGCTCGACCACTTCAGTTTCTGTCCGCCCGAAAGCCGGCCTCCGCCCTCGCCCACCCGGGTGTTCAAGCCTTCCGGGAGCGACGCGACGAAGTCCGAGAGTGCCGCCCCTTCGAGCGCCGCGTTGATTTGTTCGTCCGAGACATTGTTCAGCCCGTACGTGAGATTGGCCCGCACGGTGTCGTCGAAGAGCACCGTCTTTTGGGAGACCACCGCGATCCGGCGGCGAAGCGCATCCAGGCGGATGTCCTTCGTGTCGATCCCGTCGATCATGATGCGTCCGCCCGTCGGATTCCAAAAGCGGGTGAGCATGTTGACGACCGACGTTTTTCCCGAGCCCGACGAGGGCCGTTCGCTCGCCTTTTCGGATCGTGAGCGTAAAGTCGCGCACCGCGTCGCGGTCGGCGTTCGGATAGCGCAGCGTCACGCCTTCGAAGCGGATGTCCCCTTCGATCTTTTCGGGCGAGAGCGTTCCCGCGTCTTCTTCGAGCCGTTCGTCGAGCGTCGAGAAAATGCTCTCCGCCGCGACCGTCATGCCGACGTCCGTCGTGTTGAGACTCGCGAGACGCCGCAGAGGGGGCGTGAGGAGCAGCATCGCCACGAGAAACGTCACGAACTCTCCGAGCGTGAAAAGCCCCGCCTGCGTCTGCCAGAGCGCGATCGCAAGGACCAGCGCGACCCCCGTCATCGCGATCGCCTGCGTTGCGGGCTCGCCCAAGGATCCCGCCTTCGCCATGCGAAGCGCCAGATCGCGAATGCCGTCGTTCACCTTGCGGAATCGCCGCGCTTCGTAGTCGTGCGTGAGACTGATCTTCACGAGTCTTTCCGCCTCGTAGGTTTCCTTCACCCTGACAAGGAGCGTTGCGACGCTTTCCTGACTTCCCTCCATGACGGCGCGCACTCTGCGCGAGATCGTGCGCAAAAGCCAAACGATGGCGGGCGCAACGAGCAGCGTCACGAGCGTCAGTACGACGTTGTGCCAGAAGAGAACCGCCGTGAGCGCAACGACCTGCACGCTGTCGCGAACGAGCACGATCGAAGACTTCGTCGCGTTCGAGAGCGCGAAGTTCGCTTCGTTTACGAATTTCGAGAGAATGAGTCCCGTCGCGTTGCGCTGATACGCGTCTTCCGGCCAGTGCATGAAACGGGAGAACATCTCGGCTCGAAACCGCATCATGACGCTTTGACTCACGCCCGCCAGCAGCACGTTGCTCGCAAGCATGCCCAAACCGTTGAGACCGGCAATGAGCACGAGTCCCAGAGGCGCGGCGATCACGATCCGGGGATCCTTTTCATAAAACCCCGCGTCGGTGAGCTGTCCCAGAAGAAGCACCATGAGCGACGAGGCCCCCGCGGACGCGATCATGGCGAGAAGCGCCGCCGCCACGCGCTTTTTGAAGGGCAGTACGTAGGAGAAAAAGCGCCGCATCACCGGTGCGGAGGCGGGCGTCACAAAGCTCAGAAATCGTTTCAAGAATCGGTCCCCGTTTCGTCAGTGTTTTTCGACGGGAGAACACCCGAACGCTCCGCCAGCCCGTCCAACGCACCGATGAGCACATGGGTCGGAATCGACACGGCCGGTCTCGGAAGGCTGTTGGCAAAGCCGAATCGGTCGACCGCAAGATCGGGCGCGTCGGGATGAAGCGTCGTCGAGACGGAAGAGAGCGCGCCCCACGCCTCCCAGGCGCCGTATTCCTTGAAGTAGTCCCGGTCGTTCGGAGGGAACACCGTCATACAAGGAATATCAAAGGCGGCCGCAACGTGCGTGACGGACGTGTCGGGCGTTACGACGAACCGCACGCGCCGGAGAAACGAACAAAACCCCGGAAAGCTCATGCTCTCCAAACGGACGACGCCCGGAAACCGGAAATAACGGGGATCGTCGTCGGGCGCGAAAAGAACGGTCGTCACGTCGTAACGGGCCGTGATGTGCCCGAGCATCGACGCCGTCTGAATCCCTCCCAACCACCGGTCGTCGTCGCCCGCACGCGTGTTGAAATAGAGAATCGGCTTCCCTTCCGGAAGTTTTTCCAAAAAGGCCAGCGCCTCCAGTTCGGACGCATCGTCCGTTACGACGTGCGGGAGGATTCGCCGGATCGAAAAATCGCGCAGGAGCGTCTGCGCGACGAGCGCGAGCCGCTCGGAAATGTGCGCGGTCCGGGAGTAGTCTACGTACTCGTCGTAAAAGGGAAGCTTTCGGCAAATCGGCGAGGTGGTGATGCGGCACCCGTTCGAGCCCTTGAGAAAGTCGCGCCGAAGCCGCCAGTGATTGACGTTCACGTATTCGAGATCGACAACGGCGGAAAAAGGAAGGTTCGGACACACGTCGGCACCGAGCCTCATGACGCTTTCGAAAAGGTTCGAGCGTTCGTAGAGGGCGCCGTGTTCGGGGAGAACGGCGGCGTAAACCAAGACGTCTCGCTCGCGCAGGACCTTTGCGAGGCCCATTACGTAGAGCGAATCGCCGATGCCCCGCGACGTGGAAACGAGGAGCACGGAATGAAGCTTTGCCGGAAGCGCGCGCTTGTCGTGGCCGTCACGCATCGAATACGAGACCACGAGTCCGCGTGTCGCCTCTCTGCGCTTTTTGTTGAGCCAGCGCAGAGCGTTGTAGCAGGAGCAGGCCTTCGTCACCGCAGTTCCCCTTCGATCGCTTCCAAAACCTTTTCAGGGGTGAGGGCCCGCATCTTGCGGCATTCCGGCAACTTTCCGCAGGCGCAGCGCATCTGCCAGTCGGACGTCATCCATTCGCACCGGGCCGGACAGGCCGACGCGTCTTCCAGATTGATGTTCTCCGCGTACCCGAAGACGTCGGGCGTCGTCGGTCCGAAGAGAACGCAGGACTTTCCGCCGTTTTCCGCGCCCATCGCACGGCGCATGTGCACCATGCCCCCTTCGGGACCCACGTGAAGTTTGGCGTTTTTGAGAAGAACCTTGAGTTCTTCGAAGGTGGTCTTGCCTGAAAGATTGCACACGTAGGGCGCGAGAACGTCTTCCCGGGTCGGGCCGAGATAGACGAGCTTCAGGTCCGGACGCTTTTCGTGAATAAGCTCGAAAAGCGCTTCGAACGACGGGGCGAACCACTGCTTCGTCGAGCGCGAACCTTCGAACATCGTGTCGACCGAATTGTTGAAGGTCAGGTATTCTCCCGCCTTGAGACCGAACGCATGGAGCGTCTTCTCCTCGTCGCGCACGGGAATCCGGATCGAATAGTCTTCGATGCCGAGAACGTGGTCGATGTCCGCCTGCGTAAGGCGCGTGTATCCCCTCGCCGCCATCAACTGTCCGTAGAGACCGTCCCAGCGCGGGTGCTGATCGAAAAACTCGGCGAGCGTGTCACAGTGGGCGGCATAGAGTCTGCGAAGGCGCAACGCTTCGGGACAGATCGTCGAGACACGTCGGAAGCGATACGAAAAGGGCTTGGGCGAGTGCGTGCGAAGGCCGAAGACGAGGTCGTACTTCCCTTCGAGCTTTTCGCGGTACTCCGCGAAGTCGTACCATCCCGAGAGATAGCCTTCCTCCCGGTCGTAGAGCGACTCGACGAGCTTCGCCGAATGAAAGAGATCGATCTCCAAGCGTCCGCCCGCGGCCTCGCAGTGCTTCTTGAAGGCCGCGATGAAGTTCATGTTGACGACCAAATCGCCCACGCCGCCGCTCGACAGAAAGGCAACGTAGACCGTGTCGTTTCGTTTCGCGCGGTCCCACGCCATGCGGCGAAACTTCGTCTTCCACTTTCGCCAAAGACTCATCGGAAGACCTCCTCGCGCGTAATCGCGGCCGTGCCGAGTTTCCCGACCACGATCCCGCCCGCCTTGTTCGCCAGACGAACCGAAACTTCCCAGGACATCCCTTGAAGAAGCAACGATGCAAGAACCGCAATCACCGTATCGCCCGCTCCGGAGACGTCGAAGACTTCGCGCGCGTCGGACGAAAAATTCACCGCCCCGCGCTCGTCAAAGAGCGTCATCCCCTCTTCACTGCGCGTGAGAAGCAACTTTTCAAAGCGAAGCGCCGTGCGCAGAGCCTGCGCCTTTTCGCAAAGTTCCTCCTCGGTGCGCCACGCACCCACGACGCGCTTGAGTTCCGCCTTGTTCGGCGTGACGACCGTCGCGCCCGCGTACTTTTCGAACGAATCCCCCTTCGGATCCACGAAGGTGGGAATGTCCCGCTCCCGACAGGTACGGATCAGATCCTGCACGCGAAAGAGCGCCCCCTTCGCATAGTCGGAGAAAATCACGGCGCCGACGTCGCCCGCCTGAACGCGCTTTGCGGCAAGGTCCGTGAAGACGTCCACGTCCTCGGAGGCCGGACCTCCTTCGAGATCGATGCGCACGATCTGCTGGTTCCGCGCGAGCAGACGAATTTTTTGAATCGTCGGGAAGCCCAATCCGGTCGGGTGGAACAACGTGGAAACGCCGCGGCGCTTCAGTTCCGCTTCGACCCACCGGCCGTTGGCGTCGTCGCCGATGAGGGACGCCAGCGTACAGGGCACTTTCATGCCGGCAACGTTGAGCGCCACGTTCGCGGCACCGCCCAGACGTTTTTCGGTCCTGGTGATTGCGACGACCGGCACGGGCGCTTCGGGTGAAATCCGATCCGCGTCGCCCGACCAGTATTCGTCGAGCATGGAGTCGCCCGCCACGAGGATCTGTTTTTGGCTGTTTTGGCTGCTTTTATATGTCATGTCGAAAATAGGAACGCGAAAGACGGTGTTCGAGAGGACTCGGTCTTTCCGCTCGGAAGTCTCAGGAGAAGGTCAAACCCGCCGTAATATTTCACCCGCTTTGCAGATCGTTCCAAAAAGAAAACGGACGAAATTCGTCCTTTTCCGTTTGTCGCCGCATCCCGACGGAAGGTCCTGAAAACTCGAAAGGCGGGCGATTTCTTCGTGCTACACGCACAATAGTTTTTTGATATTACCCCCCCCTGCGATAGTCTTTTTTGTTATAGATCAAACGATGCGTAAAAAGGCCTGAAGGCGAATCCCGGCCAAAGACGTTTTTGGAAACCCACGAATTTGCAGACTCTCTCGCCGAGGCCCTGTAGTGACCGGCCAACTTTTCTTTTCGTATATATATGTGGTATATTAGTTACCTGTAGCAGATGGACGGAACTCTCGGAGGTTCTTTCTTGGCCCGCTCTTGAACGGGCGAAGACCTTTCGCCGAAGAGGCGTACCGGTTCGCCGCAATCCTGACGGAAAACGATGAAGATCCCGAAACTCATTAAATAAGGAAAGAAAACATGGCCACAGTCTGCCAAACGCGTTCGAAGTACACGCCGAATCCGACGACCCTGCTCGAATATCTCAACAATGTTCTCTATGAACATCCGGAACTGTCGATGGATCAAATTGCCAAAAGGATCGGCATTGCGTCCAACACCCTCTCCTGCTGGCGCCGCGGTCAGTCCATTCCGATTTGGCGAGCCATGCAGATCGCGGAAATGGTCGGCGACGACGTTCTCCGGGTGCGGGACATCGGCATTCGCGAACACAATCCGGAACTTTTCCAAGGCAAGTACGACAACCTCGTGGCAACCATCAGTCCGGACGAACAAGAATGTCTTCGCATTCTTCGGGAAGTTCCTCTCGACAATCCGAAGGTGCGGAGCGCCCTTCAAGCCGCGCTCTCGGCGTTCGTTCAGGCCTGCGGGAGTCAGAAAGATCCCGTGACGCCCGCTTCTCCCTAATCCCGATATTTCACGCGCCTCTTCCGCTCCTCCGAAGGGGCGTTTTCGCGTTCTCCTTTTCAGGCGAAAGGTCGGAAGGGAAACCCAAAAAAAGGGCAGGGAAGCGAATCCCGGCCCGAAGAGTTTGTTTTTGAAGAAAGTTTTTCGTTTTCAAACGCCCCTCTCGAATCGTTCCGCATCCGGCCGAGGGACCGGATGCGAAACGTCCGGCAGTGACGCGGATTAGAAGAGCTTGCGGAATTCCAGCTTCAGGCTGTGATCCTGCCGGCCTTCCTGACCCGCGGTGAGACCGTAGCGCAGACCCAACGTCGTGTGGTTCTGCGATTCGGCCTGCACGCCCAACGAGAAGGTCGCCGCGAAGTTCCCGGTGAACTCGCCCGTGACCGTGTCGGTCGCGCCGCCCGTTCCCTTCACCTTGACGTCCTGTTCGGTGTCGCCGAACTGTGGCGTGAGCGTGATGTCGCCCGACGGACGGATGGTCCAGCCGGACTGCGTCACGTGGTCGTAGCGCATCGACACGCCGATCGGCATCTGGAAGGTCGTCGCCGTATCCGCTTCGTTGCGGTACGCCGTCTCGCCGTCGAGCTTCGTCTTGTAGCCCTTGGTGTCGGTCACGACCATGCGCAGACCCGCGTGCGGGATGATCTTGGCCTTGCCGACTTCGAAGATCGCTTCGCCGCGGACGCCCGCCGCGAAGAGGTTCGTGTCGATGTCCGCTTCGGCCTTCGAGAAGCCCGCTTCGGCAGGAAGACCCTGCACCGCTTCGGAAGAACTGCGCAGATACGAGAGCGTGCCCACCACGTTCGTGCGTTCCGAAGGCTTCCAGGCGCCGTAGGCGCGAATGCCCCAGGTCGAGAAGTCGTTCGACGTCGCAAGCAGATCGCCCGTCGAATCGAGCGAACCGTCGGTGTAGCTGAACGCCGCGCCGAGGATCACGTTCTTTTCGGCCAGCTTGTGGTCCGCGCCCATGATGAAGCCGTAGCTGTCCGCGTCGTAGCCCGTCGTGACGGAACCCGTTGCTCCGTAGCTGTCGGCGGTCGTCCAGGAACCGAGAACGTCGACCCAGAGGGCCGTGCCCTTGGTGCCCGACTTCATGCTGCCGTCGGTGTTGTAGGCCTCGCTTCGCATCGTGACGCGGCCTTCAAGAGTGTCGACGGCCTGCGTCGCTTCGTTGAACGCCATGGCCGCGGCGCCCGCCGCATGACCGATTTGCGCGACGGAGTTGATGATGCGCGTCTTCTCGTCCTTCGAGAGGTCGGGATTGCGGATCACCGTGCACGCGAGGACCTGATCCGGACCGCCCGCATTGCGGCAGTTTTCGAGCGATTCGTCGATGTTGTCCGGAATCGAAATGTCCGGATACTCGTTGATCACGCTTTCGAGCTTGGCGTTCACCCAGAGCTTCGTTTCGTCCCAGTCGAGCGTCAAAATCCAGTCGAGGCCGGAGCCCTCGTCGGTCGGCGCCCAGATCGCGCCGTCCCAACCGCCGAGCCAGTCGCCCGCTTCGCCGAGATTGCCCGCGGTGAGGAACCCGTCGGTGATGACGTAGTCGCCCGCGACGTCGAGGTTGCCGAGAACGAGCTGCGCGCCCTCTTCTACGGTCACCGTGGCGCCGTCCTTCACGCCCGTGAAGGCGGACTTGCCGTCTTCCAGGATCGAACAGATATTCAACTATTGGGATTGCCCGATCGCAATCACGAACGTTTACACGGAATGCGCGAACCGCTTAATCCGTGAAACCAACATGAAGGGGCGCGGGTATTCGTTTGATACCTTGCGCGCCCGAAGTCTCTACCGGAAGAACAATCTGCAAAGCATCATGGACAGCGGAGGGCTATCCATCGGACCAAACGTTCTCTCGAAAGATCCTTTGTTTACCACCGAGACTCCGGACGAAGAGCTTCAGGAAGCAGAAGCCCAAGATGCGCCCGCAGAATCAGAGTTGGTCGTGGATGAAGCCACCGGCGAGATCCTAAATCAATGATTTGGTAAAAATCTGGTTGGAACGTTCAGCCGGTGAAGAACGTTCCAACCAATCTTCCTTTTCCTCCTGTGTCAGGTTCAGTCGATCTGATCCTCATGTCAGACCTGATTTTCAACCTCATTTCTTACAAACCCAGAATTCCAGAGGTTTAGCATTTCGCCGATTCGCATCTCTGGAGTTGATGGTCGCAAAATTCCTGCAGAGATTGTTAATAAAATAACAGTCCCACTAAATAGTCCGTTGAAGATTGAATTTCCAAGACAGTTAACTAAAGAAGAAATTGGATGTTTTTTATCCCACAAAAAATGTTGGCAATACTTAGTCGACTCTAATGAAAATTGGGCATTAATCTGTGAAGACGATATACGATTTTCAGATCGAGCATATGATTTCATAATCAGCGAAAGTTGGATCCCGTCAGAAATTAACTTGATACGAATGAATGCAAATGTATTCCCTCAAACATTCTCCGTCAGCAATGTCCGCTTTCAAATCGGAGGCCATTCCGAGCTTATTCAGCCTTTTTATCCCCCAGCGCTGGTCTCAGCTTGCTACTTAATATCTCGTAAATATGCAAAGGAAGCGCTTGCTTCTTGTCAGGTTATATATCAACCTGTTGATGAATATCTTTCTGCGTATAGGTCGTCTTGGGCTAAAGCACATCCTTTCTATGCTTTGAATCCTGCAATAGCCACATTCTCTGAATCGTCGATTGTGACAACAATAGGTAAGAATCGTGACTATGAAAAGAAAAACCTAGTTGTCCAGGTTAACCCTAAACGAATTTTCAAAAAATTAAAATACAAACTGAAAGGAATGATGGCCCAAAAAGACATTATACTTTTGGTGGAATCTACAAATTCAGCCGTTTTCGCAGAAGGGCGGTTAACTACGGTCAGCTAACCGCCTTAAATCTTCAAAGCGAGCCTTTATAACAAGAAATTTATTTCATCTGCTGAAGATTTACCAAAGCAACTATGCAAATGGACGGCACTATACCTGCGGACTTCCGCAAACTGCGCTCTGTCAAATTCTTGATCTTTTGTATCGGTGTTCCGTTCTTAACATCGATGTAATGATTCGGACACGCCGATTCTCCTTACTCCTCCTCGGACAATCTGACCAAGTCGACAGATGTTGTACACAAGCGATGTCAGCGTGATGTTGAACTTCGCCCGAATCAGGCCAATTGACCGTACAACGCTTCCTCCGAGGGATTCTTCGATAAAACCGAACGCGTGCTCGATACGGCTACGCACGCTCGAAATCATTTTGTTGCTTTGCTTTTGATCGGCGGTCAACGGAACACCTTTGCGGCCTTTCTCACAAATTAGGGGCGGCATGTTTGCTTCAAGCAGCTTCTCGACAATTTTTTTGCCTGTGTAGCCGGCATCTGCAAAGAACAGCACTTCCTTTTTGCTGTCTTTTGCCCAGTGTAAATACCGGTCGATGACCTTGGCGTCGTGTACCTTTGCTGTCGTGGGAAAGACCTTGACAATGAGCTTGCTGACGGCACACAGCAGGAAGTGGCCTTTGTAGCCGTAATGCACTTCTTTGCGCTTCTTTGTCCAGCTGGCATCGATGTCCTTATGACGTTTTTTCACCGGCTGATCGTTCCACAGAGTTGAGCCCTTACCCTTTTTTGATCAGGGCATTTTCTTCTCGTGTGTTGCGCTGTTTAGGGGCTTCGAAAAAGCTCGAGTCGGCAATCACGGCATCCTTACCGATATGGCAGTTTATCGACTGCAACTTCTTGACGTAGTCGGCAAAAACAGTCTCAAGAACCTCAGTTTGCGCAAAAATTTCCTTGTATTTCCAGATTGTCTTGTGACTGGGAACATCGCCAGGTTGGAAAATACCAAGCCAGTGCTGAAGCACTCGGTTTTGCAGCATCTCCTGCTCGAAGTCCCGATCTGCTTTTCCGTAAAGACGTTGAGCGACAACGCACTTGAGCATAAAGATCGGATCCATCGCTCTGCGGCCGGCTGAGCTCAGCTGTGAAGTCGGCTTGCCGCCGTGGCTGATGCGGTACGTATCAATGGCTTGAGTTATGAAGGATCTGTATGACTCGAAAGGAAACAGCTCGTTGAGCCGTAAGAGCTTGCCAGCGCCTTTTTTGGCTCGCTCCAGAAACAAATCAGTGGCAAAGAGATCCAACTGAGAGGAAGGCTTGCGGTATACTCTGCACATAATGGATTTTTCAGGTGGTTTTGAGTCGCAAAGTCAATTCTAACCTGTTGAATCCATTATTTTTTTGTCCCTGCGCTGCATTTCCTCAATTTATAGATCTTCCCTTTTCAAGTAATTCTCTGCCAAAAATTGAAGATTAATAGTATTTTTATTTCGGGATACGTTCAGATTTTTACCTGTTATAAATGTGGTGAGAGCTTCAATAAAAATCTCACCCGGCCGCAGAGCGATGGATCCAGTCTTTATGTCCAAGGGACTGCGAGTCGGTTCTCTTAAGCACTACTTGCCGCTGAGTTACTCAAGTCAAGCGCTTCGGGAACTGTGTCGATATCGTATGTCGATGGTTCAGGACTGCGCCAGCTTGAAAATCAAGCTCACCAACCTGTCTCGCAATCAACTGAGCATAAATTTGCGCGTGGCCGATCATCTTGCGCCCTGTCGCCCGCATATGCAGTCCAACTATCGTTTCAACCCCGACATTCTCGAAGAATTCTGGGCTCCGAACATTCTGCTACAAGTGGCTTTTGAAATCTCACGCATTGCAATGCTCGAGGAAATTCTAGAAGAATGCAATGTCGAAATTCAGAAGCGATGCAAAGATCAGGAGCTGTCAAGCGTCCTTTAAATTGATCCCCGCAATGAACCAAATAGATACGACACCTCCGCCCCTACAATCGCGTTAGGAGACCGTGAAATCAAATATTTAAGAAGCGCTATCTTTATATCATTTTTTTCATGCCAACTTCTTCATCAACAAATGACATTTTGATCACATTGGAAAATGCCTTCCCATCTCCACTGCTCAAATGTCATTCTCCTGCTGACTTGTGTCAACCCTAATGGGGCTTACATCGTTTTCAACGAAAACCCCGCTGATGACTCAATCACCAACGGGGTTCCCTACTCTTCCTCAGGATTGCGCCTCTTACGGCACCATCTCCTGCACCTCATCCTTCTTGATGGGCTTCACCAAGTCTTCTCTCTTCACGCCAAGGTACATGGCAATCGCAGCCGCCACGAACACCGACGAGTAGACGCCCAGAAGAATACCGATCGTCAGCGCCAGCGCAAAGTAATGCAGCGCAGGACCACCGAAGAAGAACATCGCAAGCGTCATCGCCAGAGTCGAGCCGTGCGTGATCACCGTACGCGAAATCGTGGCGGTAATGGCCGAGTTGATCACCTCAACCGTGTCCGTACGGCGCATCTTGCGGAAGTGCTCACGTACGCGGTCGAAAATAATCACCGATTCGTTCACGGAATAACCGAGCACTGCCAGCACGGCCGCCAGAACCGGCAGCGAGAACTCCCAGTTCATCACGGCAAAGATACCCACCACGATCACGATATCGTGGAGGTTGGCGATGATGGCAGCGATAGCAAACTTCCACTCGAATCGCATCGAGAGATAGATGATGATGCCGGCCACAACAAGCAGCAGTGCAGTCAGACCGTCAGTCGCCAATTCTTCACCCACCTGTGGTCCCACGAACTCGTTGTTGAGCATCTTGACGCCGGGAGCGGTTTCCTGAAGCGCCTTCAGAAGTTCGCCTGCCATCTGACCGGATGTTTCGCCTTCCTTCATTGGAAGACGAATCATGATGTCGCGTGCCGTGCCGTAGTTCTGCACGGCAGCTTCAACGCCGAGTTTGCTTTGGATCTGCTCACGGATCTGTTCCGTCTGAACAGCCTCCGGATACTGCACCACAACCTGCGTGCCGCCTGTAAATTCAACGGACAGCGCCAAGCCGTGATAGAAAATCCAGAACACGGCAATGATGAATGAAACCAAAGAGATCGCGTTCAGAATGTGCGAGTAGTGCATGAACGGGATCGTCTTGTGAATTCGGAAAAACTCCATGATTTTCCCCTCTTAATTCTTTACTTCGACTGCGTCTGCGCCGTATCCGGGCGCCAGATCTGACCGATATGCACGCGCGTCAACTTCTTCTGACGACCGTAGATGAAGTTCACCATACTGCGCGAGACAATCACGGAGGTAAAGAGCGACGTCATGATGCCCAAGCAGTGCACCACGGCAAAGCCTCGCACCGGGCCGGAACCGAAAATCAGCAAGGCAATACCGGCGATCAGACTGGTGACGTTGGAGTCGACAATCGTCGCAAACGCCATACCGTAGCCTTCACTGATGGCCAACTGCGGCGTTCGCCCTATTCGAAGTTCTTCACGAATACGTTCGTTAATGAGCACGTTCGAGTCAACGGCCATACCCAGTGTCAGCGCGATAGCGGCGATACCGGGAAGTGTCAGCGTCGCCTGCAGCATGGAGAGCAACGCCACCAGGCACATCACGTTGCACATCAGACTGATGGCCGTCACGATGCCGAAGACCTGGTAGTAGAGGATCATGAAGACCGCCACGAAACCGAACCCGTAGAGTGTCGAACGGAAGCCTGCTTCAATGTTGTCAGCACCCAGAGACGGACCGATCAGACGTTCTTCCACGATTTCCATGGGAGCCGCCAGAGAACCGGCACGCAGCAAGAGAGCGGTGTCGGTCGCTTCAATCGTGGTCATGCGGCCAGAAATCTGCACGCGACCGCCGGCAATTTCCTGACGGATGACCGGAGCCGTCACCACTTCGCCCTTGCCCTTTTCAAACAGGATGATGGCCATGCGCTTGCCAACGTTGTCACGCGTCACATCGCGAAAGATGCGTGCGCCCTTGTTGTCAAGCGTCAGGTTCACCGTGGGTTCCTGCGTCTGGGAGTCAAAGCCAGGCTGTGCGTCGTTCAGGTTCTCACCGGTGAGAACCACACGGCGCTT
>OGII01002005.1_pt1 | contig 12693 bp, 8 predicted proteins | sample 1571701 | NCBI WGS metagenome assembly OGII01 (sample SAMEA2581950, study PRJEB24529) | metagenome | biome: Human gut stool | place: China | collected 2011
CTTGTTGTCATTGCTTCCTCTTAATCAAAAAATGTCTGATACAAAAATTTTACAACCTCCGCATGGACGATTCCATTCTCACAAGGGGTCTGTATCAGGGTGATGTGCTCTATGCAGACGATGAAAAAATCATCGCCGTCAATACGCCTCCGTGCGAGGTGATCCGCGTTTCCCTTACTCCGGGTCACGAAAAGCAGGCGGCAAAGGTCTGCTACGAGATCGGCAACCGCCATGCACCGCTGTTCTGGGGCGAAAACGATACTTTTATCACGATTTACAATGAGCCGATGCTTCTGATGCTTCAGAAACTCCACGGCCTCCAGATTCTCATGGCCGCCGTAGATATTGGCCACCCACTCACCATCGTTCTTGCCATAATCCAGATACAGCATCGACGCCACCGCATCAAACCGGATGCCGTCCGCGTGATAGCGGTCCGCCCAGAACATCGCATTCGCAATCAGGAAGTTTGAAACCCCCGGTCTGCCGTAGTTGTAGATCAGCGTACCCCAGTGCGGATGCGCCCCCTGTCTCGGATCCTTGTGCTCATAGAGGCAGCTTCCGTCAAACTGCGCCATGCCCCATGCATCACGCGGGAAATGTGCCGGAACCCAGTCAAGGATAACGCCGATTCCCTGTCTGTGCAGATAATCCATAAAATACATGAAATCATCCGGTGTGCCGAAGCGGCTGGTCGGTGCGTAATATCCCGTCACCTGATAGCCCCACGAAGCATCCAGCGGATGTTCCATGACCGGCAGAAGTTCCACATGGGTATACCCCATTTCCTTCACATATTCCGCCAGCTTGACCGCGATCTCACGGTAATTGTAAAACTCCGATCCGACAATCTCGCGCCCTCTCTTATCCACCTCGGTCGGTTTTCGCATCCAGGAACCGAGATGTACCTCATAGATCGACATCGGCGCCGTCTTCGTGTCGAGCGCCGCCCGTTTCTTCATCCAGTCCTGATCGTTCCATTTATATTCGTCCAGATCCCAGACGATGGATGCCGTGTTCGGTCTAAGTTCCGCATAGTTCGCATACGGATCCGCCTTCAGCGCTGGGTCGCCGTTCTTGAACTTAATTTCATATTTATAAACAGCGCCCTTTTTTAGCTCCGGGATAAAAATCTCAAACACGCCCGAATCTCCCAACCGCCGCATCTGGCTGCGTCTGCCATCCCACAGGTTGAAATCACCGACAACACTCACGCGCATCGCTTCCGGCGCCCAGACTGCAAAATAGACGCCGCTCACACCTTTGACCGTCATCGGATGCGCGCCCATCTTATTATAAATGCTGTAGTGGACGCCCGCCTCGAATTTCTTCAAATCCGATTCCGTAAACTGCGGTGCAAAGGAATACGGATCGTGTATCTCGCTTAACGTACCATTATCATAAAACACAAGGAGGGTATAATCCGCCAGAGTCTTGCGCGGAATCAGCGCCGCAAAAAAGCCAGTCTCGTCCGCCATCTCCATCTGGTATTGCTTGCCGGTTGCCGAAAGTTTGACCGTAATATCGCGCGCCGTCGGAATAAACGCCTGTACCAGCATTCCCTCCGGCGTCATATGGGCTCCCAGCATCCGGTGCGGGTTTGCCGCTTCCGAATAGACAATTTCTTCAATTCCAGCCCAGTCCATCAGATCGTATAATGTTTTATCCATACATACGCCCCCTTGCGTTCCTTTGTGGTTTTTGGTTTTAGCTTCATTTTAGCATCCCGCGCCCAATAATACAATCATACACTTCAAAACATTTATGAATTTTCCCGAAATTTCGTGAAAAAACTTGATAAATCAAGGCATCTCATATACACTATTATGGCAGAAGGTTACCATATTACAGTAGCCTATTACTGCTCATGCGTTGCACAAACGTTACTGCCGTAGCAGACACCTTTGGAACTGAAAGTGCCATAAGATAACGTCACACAGACAGCAACAGCAGAGAGAGGAGATATATATGGAAGATCAAGATAGAGACCATATTTCGTCCCGAAGCAATTTCTCCGGGCGTTCCGATCAGGAACTGGATGAGATGCTCGATGAACTCCGCGCCGGAAAAATCGGCATCAACCAGCCGGGCCAGAACTCTTCGGAACACGATTCGGAAGATACGCCCGAAGAGAACGACAACGCTTCAGGTACCGGAAATGCCGAAAAATCCAAGAAGGGCAAGAGCCGCAAGGAAGGCTTCAATCTCAGGGACGAGGTCATAAGCTGGATTCAGGTCCTGGTTGCCGCCGCTATTATCGCATTCTGCGTCAACCATTTCATCATCGCCAACAGCGAAGTCCCGACCAGCTCGATGGAAACGACCATCATGGCTGGCGACCGCGTCATCGGCTCACGGTTAAGCTACAAATTCGGAGATCCGCAGCGGGGTGACATCGCCATTTTCATTTATCCGGATGATGAAGCGAAAGGCATCAAAACGTACTATGTCAAACGTATCATTGGTATGCCGGGCGACACGATCGACATCGTAGACGGCAAGGTATACTTAAATGGTTCCGATACACCGCTCGACGAACCGTATCTGCATGAACCGATGGAACCGGAGGAACCGCAGCACTACGAAGTGCCGGATGGCTGCTATTTCATGCTGGGCGACAACCGGAACTATTCCAACGACGCCCGCCGCTGGACGCACAAATACGTCAAGCGCGACAAACTGGTTGCCAAGGTACTGTTCCAGTATTTTCCGAAGATCCAGAAACTGAATTAACCCAATATTTACTTTAGGAAGGAACAAAGAACATCATGAAGAAAGTAGTAAAGTTTGGCGGAAGTTCCCTCGCCAGCGCAAAACAGTTCAAAAAAGTCGGAGATATTATCCGTGCTGATAAATCCAGACGCTACGTTGTACCGTCTGCTCCGGGCAAACGCAACAAAAATGACACCAAAGTAACCGATATGCTCTATGCCTGCTACGAGGCAGCTTCCACCGGCGCAAGCTACGGCAAGCTTCTTTCCGCCATCAAAGAGCGCTATGAGCAGATCATCGACGGTCTGGAGTTAAACTTAAACCTTGATTATGAATTCAAGACCATCGAAGAAAACTTCATCGCCAAAAAGGGCAGCGATTACGCAGCTTCCCGCGGCGAGTACTTAAACGGTATCATCATGTCCCATTACCTGGGCTATGAGTTCATCGATGCCGCCGAGGTAATCTTCTTTGACGAGAACGGTACATTCCTGTCCGAGAAAACCAATGAAGAGCTGTCCGAACGCCTCGCGCACACTGAGCGCGCCGTTATCCCAGGCTTCTACGGGTCCAATCCGGACGGCACGATCCACACCTTCTCCCGCGGTGGTTCGGATATCACTGGCTCCATCGTAGCCCGCGCGATTCACGCAGACCTCTACGAGAACTGGACCGATGTATCCGGTTTCCTGGTAACCGACCCGCGCATCGTGGAAAATCCGGTTCCAATCGAGACCATCACCTACAAAGAACTGCGTGAACTGGCTTACATGGGTGCAAGCGTCCTTCATGAGGATGCCATCTTCCCGGTACGCCGCGAGGGCATCCCGATCAACATCCGCAACACCAACAAGCCGGAGGATCCGGGTACACTCATCGTCGAGAATACCTGCCGGAAGCCGAAATACACCATCACCGGTATTGCCGGAAAGACTGGATTCTGCTCTGTCACCATTGAGAAAGCGATGATGAACTCCGAAATTGGGTTTGGGAGAAAAGTTCTGGGTGTCTTCGAGGACTGCGGTATTTCCTTCGAGCATATGCCATCCGGAATCGATACGATGACCATCTTCGTACATCAGTCCGAATTCGAACAGAATGAGCAGTTCGTTATCTCCAACATCCACCGCGCAGTACAGCCAGATTCCATCGAGCTTGAGTCCGATTTAGCACTCATCGCCGTCGTAGGCCGCGGCATGAAATCCACCCGCGGAACCGCCGGACGTATCTTCTCCGCCCTGGCACACGCCCGCATCAACGTCAAGATGATCGACCAGGGTTCCAGTGAACTCAACATCATCATCGGCGTGAAGAACGCAGATTTCGAGGCGGCTGTGAAAGCGATTTATGATATTTTTATTACAGCGGAGCTGTAAGAGCAAATTTTAAAGTTATTAAGATAAAAAGTCATCTTTGAGACAAACAAAACATCTCAAAGATGACTTTTTATAATTTTATCTTTATGATATACTAATACAGCTACCACCCCTAGACAGGGGCAGAAAGGGGGGTGTGCCATTTTGAATATATTTCTGTCTTTTCTTGTGTCCGTCGTGGCAAGTGTAATCGCCTATTACATATGCAAGTGGTTGGACGGACATCGTTAGGTAGTCAGCCAGAGGCTTAAGCCACCTCGCCCAAATGGAATAAAATCCCTCAGGTGTGCCCGCACCTGAGGGATTTGTTTTTGTGCCACTTTGAACACTTTTGTCTTTTCGCCTAATGGCATTATAGCATATGCCAAATATAATTTCAATATGCTCTTTACTTCCGGTTCGCCTTCTCCATATGCACGTTCTTCCCCTTGATCTTCGCACCGCGCATCGCCTGCAGTACAACGTCCGCATGCTCTCTCGGCACCTCGACGAATGTGTAATTATCGAACATATCGATACTTCCGACCATACGTCCCGGCATGCCGGATTCTCCGGCGATCGCACCGAGGATATCGCCCGGACGGATGCCCTGGTTCTTTCCGATGTTGATGAAGAGACGCGCTACGTCCTCATTTCTGCCACGGCTTCCTCTGCCGTTTCTTCCACCACGGCTGCGGCGGCTCTCATCCTCGAGATCCTCCAGCTCACGCAGCGGGCGGTTCTCCTCTAAGAGCTCCTCGCCCTCTTCGCCCATCATCATTTTGAGCAGCGCTGCTGCCAGATCGAGCGTCGTGTAGTCCTCTTCCAGCACACGTTTTTCTACAATATCGATCACCTTGCTCAGATCGCTGTCCTGCAGCACCTCGCCCACCTGGTCGAGAATCTTATCCGCCTTGATGGAGGTCACATCGTCCAGAGACGGAATCGCCTGCGGAATGATGCGGGTCTTGCAGTAGCGCTGGATCTCGCGCAGCTTGTAAACCTCTTTGCCAACTACGAGATTAAACGCCTTGCCCTCGCGTCCGGCACGGCCGGTACGTCCGATGCGATGTACATAATACTCGTCATCCTGCGGTACATCATAGTTGAATACCGCCTCGACATCATCGACGTCGATACCGCGGGCTGCCACATCCGTTGCCACCAGAATGTCCGTCCGTCCGGTACGGAATGCACGCATGACACGGTCACGCTGCTCCTGTTTCAAATCGCCGTGAAGCCCTTCTGCAAAATAGCCGCGTCCCTGTAAGCCCTGTACCAGCTCATCGACCTGCTTTTTCGTGTTGCAAAATACCACTGAGAGCTTCGGATCATAGAGATCCAGCAGACGGCACATAACCTCCAGCTTATTCTTCGGTTTTACTTCATAATAATACTGGGTTACCTTCGGAACGGTCAGCTCTTTCTTGACCACGCGCACAATCTGCGGATCTTTCTGGAAGTTCGCCGCGATCCGCTGAATCGCCTGCGGCATCGTCGCTGAGAACATCAGCGTCTGTCTCTCCTCCGGCAGTGCGCTTAAGATGGTTTCCATATCCTCTAAAAAGCCCATGTTCAGCATCTCGTCCGCCTCGTCGAGAACAACCGTGTGGATCTGATCCATCTTGACGGTTTTGCGGCGCATGTGATCCATCACACGCCCCGGCGTACCGATGATAACCTGCACACCATCCTTGAGGGAACGGATCTGACGTCCGATCTCCTGTCCGCCGTAGATCGGCAGAACCTTGACACCGTGCATGTATTTTGCCAGGCGGCGGATCTCCTCAGATACCTGGATGGCAAGTTCACGGGTCGGGCAGAGAATGATCGCCTGCGGCTTCTTATTCTTCGGATCGATCTTCTGTAACAGCGGAATACCAAACGCAGCCGTCTTACCGGTACCGGTCTGTGCCTGTCCGATGATATCCAGTCCCTGCAGTTCCAGCGGAATCGCCTGTCCCTGAATCGGAGAAGCCGCCTCGAACCCCATATCGGTGATCGCACGCATGATCTTTGCATCTAACTCTAAATCTTCAAATCTGATTGTTTCCATTCTATTCCTTTCATTGTCTGATTAACGGTCTGCACATTCCGGAGATACATTTCATATATCATATTAGTTATCTTTTTTGCATTCTTCCGGAATATTTACAAAAAAAGAAAGAGGCAGTTTGCCCCTTTGCAATACGCATAGCTATCACTATACCAGATCATAGTGTGGATGTCAAACAGATGGAGAAAAATTTGACATCCACCCCATTTGGGACTACACTAACAGTTGATTTCATACAGTTGCTGCATGCTCTATGAACCTGCCGGACTGTCACTGCATTTCTTATTTATATACACCCGAAGTTTTGTTGCACCGGATTTTCTCAAAACTTCCAGACATACATCACAGCAGAAAGGAGGACAGCGCCGTTCTTTTTCCAAAAGGTTTTTGATACAGGCGCCTGTTATCATTATGAAAATCATTGATTCACATTTGCACTTTTGTCCCGGTTACCCGCATTTCGATGAGATTGCCATCGAAGCCGGTCATATCAATAATGAAGAGCATCTGCGGGAATGCTTTCAGAAATATAATATCGTCGGCGGCATCGTCATGGGAAACCGCGGCGTTCACCCGGATAATCACACATACCCGGATTTTCTGCGCTATTGCGTCGGCGTCGAAGCACGAAAACTGACGCCGGAAAAGATTCAGAAGACATGCGATCTTGTCGAAGAAAACTTAAAACGGAATACCTGCGTCGGCATCAAACTCTATCCGGGATATGATTCCATCTACGTTACCGACGAGCGCTTCGAACCGATCTACGACCTCGCCAAGGCGTATAAAAAGCCGGTTGCCATCCACACCGGACAGACCGCCGGTTCCAAAGCATTCATCAAATACAGCCATCCGCTGACCCTCGATGAAGCCGCCGTCCGCCATCCGGATGTCCAGTTCGTCATGTGCCACTTCGGCAACCCGTGGCTGATGGATGCCGCCGCCGTTGTCGAGAAAAATGAAAATGTCGCCGCCGACCTCTCTGGGCTTTTAGAGGGCAAATTTGACATTCCGGAGTTTCTGGAAGAGCAGAGCGGGTATATCAGCACCCTGAAAACCTGGCTTGCCTACATCCGCGACTATGATAAGCTCATGTTCGGCACCGACTGGCCGCTCGCCAACTATGAAGATTACATCGAAATTACGAAACGGCTGATTCCGGAAAAATACTGGGAAACTGTGTTCTATCAGGCAGCGGAGCGGATTTATCATTGCAATTTTTAATGGATTTTTAGAAATCATAGCTCTTTTAAACCATAAAAAAGATACTGAAAACGGCTTATTTCAGGCTGTTCCCAGTATCTTTTTTATCTCAAAACATCATTCTTTCCCGGCACCTGTCACATATAAAAACACATCAGCCACTCTTTCAATCCCCAGATACGCATACGGCAGCAGCAGCATAAAATACACCACCGAATACTGCCCCTTCGCCTCCCAGACCAGATGGAACAGGAATCCCCCAATAAACACGATTCCCGGAAGCAGCATCCCCCATCTGTCCGGTTTTCCACGTTCCTGCCTCTCCCAGACCGTTTCCATTCCCTGTTTTTTCACAGCTTTCACAGTTTTTTCTGCCTTTTCTGCTTCTATCCTCTTTTCCCATGTTCGTTTCATCAGGACATGCTTACTTCGGCTTCCTTTGGCACTCATCCCGGCAATCACCCATACACATGCCATCGCATACACAAACGTCTGCAACAGATTCGCCGCAAAAACATAGAGCCGGTTCAGACCCCCTTCTTCCTTGAAAAGCTCCCATGGCGGGCTTCCCTCCGCCCAGGAGGTATTTCCCACCTCCTGGATCCAGAGACTCTGAAAGGTCGGTTCCGCCCAGATTGACTCGATCTTCCGAACAAAGAAATCAGCGGCTTTCGCCGGTTCCTCTGCCATATCTGAAATCGTTTTCCGCAAATCTGCCTGCGCCCATGCGGCCGCCAGATCCGCATCCCCATCTGCCTTCTGAAAGAGTTTTACCTGATAGCCATTGTACCAGCCCGGTCCACGTTTGCTCTCCTCCAGTCCCATCTGCACCCAGGCAATCATCGGCGCACCGTCCGATACCGTGCGTCCGGTCACGGAAGAAATTCCTGTCTGAATCCCCCGGTTTCCAATCACATACACTGTAATCAGAAGCACCGCTGCCACCAGCAGGCGTGCTTTCCTTCGAAAGACTCCCGAGGATGCCAGATACAAAAACAGCGCCACCAGCACAATCTCATAATTCGACTTGAGGATCACCGCCGCCGCTACTGCTGCCGCGCCAATCCAGAAGTCTCTTCCCCGCCCCTCTTCCACATACCGCACCAGACGTTCCATCGCCAGACACGAAAGTCCAAATCCTGGCATCGTGCCGTACACGAAGAGGATATAGAAAGAAAATGGCAGACAGCACGCCATCCACAAAAGCAAGCTGCACCTTTCGTTTCCCCAGACCGTCATCCGCTGCAGGCTCACGATTCCCAGAATAAAAAATCCGATATTTAAAATCTGGAAAACTACATACGCCGCATCTCCAAAAAAAAATGCCAGCACTGCCATATAGAGAATCAGCCCGTTCTGAGACGGGTAAGTGTACGCATACCCAAGCGGTCCTTCCGCTGTCCCATATGAATACGCCACCGGCTCCCAGGCGCTGAAATCGCCCTGCAGAAGTCCCTGCGCGGACGCCATACACTGATGGGAGTCAGAACCGCCCCAGGACGGGACAAGGAGAATCCAAAAAAGATAGGCAGCAGCCGCTAAAAGAAGCCACTGGTTCTTCCGGCACTTTCGTTCCTTTCTCCGCCTGTAAAACACCGTCAGTCCAATCACACCCGCACCAAAAAACAGGTGCAGAAACAGACTGTCCCTTCCATACTGTACAATCTCAGAACCTCCATAGACCCGGCAGGTCACAACCGCGCTGAGCAGTGTCAGGAAAAAAAGAATTCCTCCCAACAAAATCCGCACCAGCCCGACACAAAATTTTTCCAGCATTTTCTTCCTCACTTCTGTCATTTCTGTCAAATTCAGGTTTCATCATTACTGTTCAAGCATCGTGCCCAGCAACTTTTTATCCCTTTTTCATTCCCATCTGCCCTAAAACTTTACTCATTTTATCAAGTCATTTGCCAAATGTCCACTCTTTCCGGCACTCTTTTTGTTACTATGAACAGCTACGGATTTGAACCGTTACCTCTTCCCCAAAATATAGCTTGACATTCCTCTTCGGTTCTGATATATCTTAAACATAGCAGTCATACAACTGACGGATAAGTGGATTAACCACATGAAGTATGACTGGAAATTGCCGACCGTCTGGGCGTCACAGCACAGACCGTGGGTATTTTTTTTACTTTTTTTCACTCTCACTGTCTCTGCTGGGATCGAAATTTTTCAACCAGGAGGGAAACACATGTCTGCTATGTATCAAACATTCCAAAACACACCTATCTTCCAAACGGCCTGGAGAGATTTTCTGGGCTCCAAATGGACCGACGAAGTGAACGTCCGCGATTTCATCCAGAACAACTATACGCAATATGATGGCGATGAAAGCTTTCTCGCTGCCCCGACCAGTGCCACTCATCTGCTCTGGGAACGCCTTCAAAAGCTTCAGAAGGAAGAGCACGAAAAGGGCGGTGTGCTCGAATGCGAAACTGAAATCGTATCCAGCCTGACCGCCTATGGTCCGGGATATATCGATCCGGAGCTTAAAGATCTGGAACGCATCGTCGGACTTCAGACCGACAAACCACTCAAGCGGGCTTTTATGCCGTTCGGCGGAATCAAGATGGCGGAGGAAGCCGCCAAAACCTACGGCTACCATGTCAATCCAAAATTTCATAAAATCTTTACCGAATACCACAAAACCCACAACCAGGCCGTCTTCGATGCATATACCCCGGAAATGAAAGCCGCCCGCCACTGCCATATCGTCACCGGGCTTCCGGATACCTATGGACGCGGCCGGATCGTAGGCGACTACCGCCGGATCGCCCTGTACGGAATCGATTTCCTAATTCAGGAAAAGAAAAAGGATCTGGAACGCTGTGGAAATGGCGCCATGTTTGATGACATCATCCGCCAGCGGGAAGAGATCTCCGAGCAGATCCGCGCTCTAAAGGGCATTCAGGAGATGGCTGCCATCTATGGTTTTGATATCTCCCGTCCGGCTTCCAATGCCAAAGAAGCCATCCAGTGGCTCTACTTCGGTTACCTCGCTGCCGTTAAGACCCAGAACGGTGCCGCCATGAGTGTCGGACGCGTTTCCACCTTCCTTGATATCTACATCAACCGGGATTTAACAGAACAAACACTGACCGAAGCCGAGGCGCAGGAATTAATCGACCATATGACAATGAAATTCCGCATGGTAAAATTTGCCCGGATTCCATCCTACAACCAACTTTTCTCCGGCGATCCGGTCTGGGCAACGCTGGAGGTTGCCGGTCTGGGACAAGACGGGCGTCCGATGGTAACGAAAAACGATTTCCGCTTTTTACATACGCTGGAAAATATGGGACCGTCCCCGGAACCAAACCTGACCGTCCTTTACTCTTCCCGCCTGCCAGAGGCATTTAAGAAATATGCTGCCAAAATCTCCATCAACACATCCTCGATCCAGTATGAAAACGACGATGTCATGCGTCCGATCTGGGGGGACGACTACAGTATCTGCTGCTGCGTCTCCGCCACCCAGACAGGCAAGGAAATGCAGTTGTTCGGTGCCCGTGCCAATCTTGCCAAATGCCTTCTCTATGCCATCAACGGAGGCAGAGACGAGAAATACACTACCAAAGACGGACGCCCGATGCAGGTTGGTCCGGCGTATACGCCGATCACATCCGAATACCTCGATTATCAGGAAGTCATGCATAAATACGATCAGATGCTGGACTGGCTGGCGGGCATTTATGTGAATATCCTCAATTTGATTCACTATATGCACGATAAATATTACTATGAATCCGCTGAGATGGCGTTGATCGACACGGATGTCCGGCGTACCTTTGCCACCGGAATCGCCGGTTTCTCCCACGTGGTCGATTCTCTCTCCGCGATCCGGTATGCAAAAGTGAAGGTCATCCGTGATGAATACGGCATCGCCCGCAAGTTTGAGACAGAGGGCGATTTCCCACGCTACGGAAATGATGACGACCGCGCCGATGAGATTGCCGTATGGCTGTTAAAAACCTTTTTACATAAAGTAAAAAAATACCACACCTACCGGAATTCCGAGGCAACCACCTCCATCCTCACGATTACCTCCAATGTTGTATATGGCAAGGCAACCGGCGCACTTCCGGACGGACGGCCGGCATTCACCCCGTTTGCCCCAGGCGCAACTCCTTCCTACGGCGCAGAGCAGAACGGTCTGCTCGCTTCTTTAAACTCGGTCGCAAAGCTTCCATATGAATATGCGCTCGACGGCATCTCCAACACAGAAACGATTGCACCGGGGGCGCTCGGTCACTCCGAGACAGAACGGAAAAACAACCTGGTTCACGTCCTGGACGGATATTTTGATCAGGGCGCGCATCATTTAAATGTAAATGTCTTTGGAATCGAAAAACTGAAAGACGCGATGGAACACCCGGAAAAACCGGAATATGCCAACTTCACCATCCGTGTTTCCGGATATGCCGTTAAATTTATCAATCTGACCAGAGAACAGCAGCTCGATGTGATCGCCCGTACCTGCCACGAGGTGCTGTAACGATGCATACCGGTTATATTCATTCCATCGATACCTTCGGCTCCGTAGACGGTCCCGGTGTCCGCTTCGTGGTATTCATGCAGGGCTGTCTCATGCGCTGCCGCTACTGCCACAATCCGGATACATGGGTACTGCCAAAGGGACTTTCCCTCCCGGACGCCTCCACCCGCACTTCCGGCGCATCCGCTCTTTCCGAAGGTGTTTCTTGTCCATCTAAACACACCGGTTCGCAGGAAATCACCCCGGAAGCACTTCTTCGCCAGGCACTCCGCTACCGGAGTTACTGGCGCGGGGGCGGCGGCATCACCGTCAGCGGCGGAGAACCGCTCCTTCAAGCTGACTTTTTATGTGAATTTTTCCAACTTGCCAAAGAACAGCACATTCACACCACACTGGACACCGCGGGACAGCCATTTACCACCGCCGAACCTTTCTTTTCCCGCCTGACCACGCTTTTAGAGCACACCGATCTTGTTATTCTGGATCTGAAACACATCGATCCTGAAAAACATCGTCTTCTGACTGGGCACTCCAACGAATTCATTCTTTCCTTTGCCCGGTTTTTAGACCAGATTCATAAGCCCATGTGGGTCCGGCATGTTTTAGTCCCCGGCATTACCGATGATCCGGCCAACCTGCATGGAATCCGTGCATTTCTGGACACACTTTCAAATGTGGAAAAGGTAGAAATTCTCCCCTACCACACACTCGGCATCTATAAATGGGAAACGCTTGGCATTCCCTATTCCCTGTCCGACATCCGTATCCCGGACGAGAACGATCTGAAGCGGGCAAACCAAATCCTGTTGGGATGAAAAAGAATGTGCCTTGGCACATTCGGGCGTCTCGCGCGGTCGCTTGCGACATGT
>OGII01002015.1_pt1 | contig 12653 bp, 17 predicted proteins | sample 1571701 | NCBI WGS metagenome assembly OGII01 (sample SAMEA2581950, study PRJEB24529) | metagenome | biome: Human gut stool | place: China | collected 2011
TGTTCTCTACTCCTCTTTTCACGTATCCGTTCTGTCAGGCTCTAGCTTCTGTGACCTGACCCATGAGTATGTGAACATCAATGCAGACTACAGAAGCTAGAGCCTGACAGAACGGATACGTGAAAAGAGGAGTAGAGAACATGAGAAAAGATGATGAGAAATATCTGGAGAAAGCGGCCGTCCTGGTGGAAGCTCTTCCCTATATTCAGAAATTTAACCGGAAAGTAATTGTTGTCAAATACGGCGGAAGCGCCATGGTGGATGAGAACCTGAAGAAGAGTGTGATCAGTGATGTGACCCTTCTGAAGCTGGTTGGATTCAAGCCGATCATCGTACATGGCGGCGGCAAGGAGATCAGTAAATGGGTCGGAAAAGTCGGAAAAGAGCCGGAATTCATCAACGGACTTCGTGTGACTGACGAGGAGACTATGGAGATTGCCGAGATGGTACTTGGCCGTGTGAATAAGAGTCTGGTCAGTATGGTAGAATCTTTAGGTGTGAAGGCCATCGGTATCAGCGGAAAAGACGGCGGACTCCTGAAAGTAAAAAAGAAATATTCTGATGGTTAGGATATCGGTTATGTAGGCGAGATCACAGATGTAGATCCCAATATTCTCTATGACCTGATGGAGAAGGATTTCCTTCCGATCATCTGTCCGGTCGGACTGGATGATGAATTTAATACCTACAATATCAATGCAGATGATGCAGCCTGCGCCATTGCCCGTGCAGTGGGTGCCAACAAGCTGGCATTTCTGACTGACATTGAAGGCCTGTACAGAGATTTTGAAGATAAGAGTTCCCTGATCTCTGAGATCAAGGTTAAGGAAGCAAAAGAACTGATCGCCGGAGGAACCATCGGCGGAGGAATGCTGCCGAAGTTGTCCAATTGTATTGATGCCATTGAGGCAGGTGTATCCAGAGTTCATATTATTGACGGCCGGATTCCCCACAGTATTCTGATGGAGATTTTCTCTGACCGTGGCGTTGGAACCGCTATTCTGGGAGATACGGAGGAAAAATATTATCATGAGTAATCCATATATTGAAGAAGCCGAGGATGCGATCCTCCATACATATAATCGCTATCAGATTGTTCTGGATAAAGGTGAGGGCGTGCATCTTTACGACATCAATGGAAAAGAATATCTGGATTTTGCAGCAGGTATTGCAGTACAGTCTCTGGGCTACAACAATAAGGAGTATACCCAGGCATTGAAAGACCAGATTGACAAGCTGACCCATATTTCCAACCTCTATTATTCTGTTCCTATGGCAGAAGCGGCTGAGAAAGTAAAGAAAGCCAGTGGTATGGAGAAAGTATTTTTTACCAACAGCGGCACAGAAGCGATCGAAGGTGCACTGAAGGTTGCCAGAAAATATTCCTATGCAAAATACGGCGAGAACCGTTATGAGATCATTGCCATGAATCATTCATTCCATGGAAGAAGCATGGGGGCTCTGTCTGTGACTGGCAATGAAAAATACAGAAAACCCTTTGAACCGTTGATCGGCGGTGTGCGTTTTGCAGATTACAATGATCTGGAAAGTGTAAAAAGTCAGTTGACAGATAAGACCTGTGGTATTATTCTGGAAACCGTGCAGGGTGAGGGCGGTATCTATCCGGCAACGAAAGAATTTTTACAGGGCGTGCGCGATCTGTGTGACGAGCACGACATTCTGCTGATCCTCGATGAGATCCAGTGCGGCATGGGAAGAACAGGAAAGCTGTTCGCATGGCAGGATTACGGCGTACAGCCGGATGTCATGACGTGTGCAAAAGCACTTTGCTGCGGCGTTCCGGTCGGCGCCTTCGTGCTGAATAAAAAGACGGCAGAGCATTCGCTCGTTCCGGGAGACCACGGAACGACATACGGCGGAAACCCGCTGGCCTGCGCGGCTGTCAATGCTGTATTTGAATGCTATGAGAAACAGAATGTCGTAGAACATGTAGCAGAGACGGCTCCGTATCTGGAGAAAAAGCTGGACGAGCTGGTGGAAAGCAGCCTGCGGGGCGCGGCCCTGTGGGACGAGGTGAAGGACCGCCTGAAAAAGAGCGCGCTGGGCCTTTCCGGCGGACAGCAGCAGCGTCTGTGCATCGCCCGTGCACTGGCGGTGAAGCCCGAAGTGCTGCTGATGGACGAGCCCACCAGCGCCCTGGACCCCGGCTCCACCATGAAGGTGGAAGAGCTGATGAGTGCGCTGAAAAAGAACTACACGGTGGTCATCGTCACCCACAACATGCAGCAGGCTGCCCGTATCAGCGACCGCACGGCCTTCTTCCTGCTGGGCGAGCTGGTGGAGGTGGGCCCCACCAACCAGATCTTCAGCGCCCCGCAGGACAAGCGCACCGAGGATTACATCTCCGGCCGGTTCGGTTAAATCGAGGAGGAAAGACCAATGAGCATCCGCAAACAGTACGACACCGATCTGGAAGCCCTCAAGGCGGCGCTGGTGGAAATGGGCAGCAACTCTGCCGAGGCCGTGGAGGCCGCTCTGGAAGCACTGTGCACCGCCGATGCCGAAGCCGCCCAGAAGATCGTGAAGGGCGACAGCCGCATCAACAACATGGAGCAGGACATCGAGCACCGCTGCATGACCCTGCTGCTGCGCCAGCAGCCGGTGGCCGGTGACCTGCGCCGCATCTCCACCGCCATGAAGGTGGTCACCGACATTGAGCGCATCGGCGACCATGCTTCGGACATTGCCGAGATCATCCCGCATCTGGTCACCGTGCGCAAGGAGGGCGATCCGGCGGTGAGCCAGGCCATTGCCATGGGCCGCAAGGCATACCAGATGATTCAGGACGCCATGGCGGCACTGACCGCGGAGGACGAGCTGGCCGCCCGCAAGGTCATTGCGGCCGACGACGCCGTGGACTTTGACTTCAATGCCATCAAGCACACCCTCGCGCAGGAGATCGCAGCCGACCCCGCTAAGGTGGACGCTGCGCTGGACCTGCTGATGGTAATCAAATATCTGGAACGCATCGGCGACCACGCGGTGAACGTGGCCGAGTGGGTGCAGTTCGTGCGCACCGGCCGTTACAAGGACGAGAGCATGTTTTGATCAAGCGATTTTCCTCATTTTCTTCCAGATGGGCCGCGCTGTGCAGTTCGTGCACAGGCGGCCCTTTTTGCTGAGGAAAATAATTCAAAAATTTTTATCATTTCGTGCAATCTTCCGGGACCGTGTTTCGTATACGAAGTGTAAGGGCCTTCAAGCAAGACCTGCAGTTCCCGTGCGGCGGGTGTCCGGCTTCCCCCAGTCCCCGCCCGCCGCACCGTTACAGAGGAGATCCAGATGATGCAGACCAAGAACGAGATGCTGGAGAGCCGCACGGAAGCCGTCAGCCGCGACGCGCTGGTGCGGGCGGCTCTGCAGGAGATCACCCAGAATTACCGCGAGGCCAGCCTGTCCAACGTGGCGCGGGCCTATGGCGTTTCGCTGGCATACGTCAGCGAGTGCGTGCGTGCGCAGACCGGCAAGACCTACAAGGAGCTGCTGCAGAGGCACCGCATGGAGACGGCGGCCCGCCTGCTGCGCCGCAGCGATCTGAACATCCAGCAGATCATTGCCCAGGTGGGTTACGAGAACACCAGCTATTTTTATCGTCTGTTCCACGAGCGCTACGGCCTGAGCCCCCGTGAGTACCGTCAGGTGCGCGCAGTCCGCAGCCGGACCACGGCCTGAGCATTCCAGGCAAGAGAATCACTTTCCCCCTGAGCAGGGCATCGGTGTGAGACGCACGGTGCCCTGCTTTTTTTGCAGTTGTGCCGATGCACAAAAAACTGGTGTTTTCTGGCAGGATGTAGTATAATAACAAGTGCAACAAAGCTGTGCCGCGCCTTCCTTGCGGAGAATATGCGGCAGGATAAGAGGGTGTAAACAGATGTTTCGTGGAGCAGTGAGAGGAGATCTGCCGCAGATCCTGCAGATCTATGCCCATGCGCGGGAAGCCATGGCGGCTTCGGGCAACCCCACCCAGTGGGGCGACAACTTTCCCCCGCAGGAGCTTCTGGAGGAGGACATCGACTCCAACCGGCTGTTCGTGTATGTGGTCAACGGCCAGCTGCTGGGCGTGTTCGCCTTCATTCTGGGGGCGGACCCCACCTATCAGGTGATCGAGGGCGGTGCATGGCTGAACGATGCCCTGCCCTATGGCACCATCCACCGGCTGGCCTCCTCCGGCAAGAGCAAGGGGGTGGCTTCGGCGGTCATCGAGTGGTGTCTGGAGCACTGCCAGAGTCTGCGGGCGGACACCCATGCCGACAACCAGATCATGCAGCATCTGCTGGAAAAGAACGGCTTTACGCGCTGCGGCATCATCCATGTGGCGGACGGGACGCCCCGCATCGCCTACCAGAAGCTGGCCCTGACCCAGCAGCACAGCTGAGCCCAAAACGTATTATAACACCCCCTGCCCCGAGGCCCGGCCCCGGTGCAGGGGGTGCTTTTTTGTCGTCAAAACCGCAAAACTGTATTTTATGCAAATACAGTTTTCAGGGCGAAAAAATAAAAGTTCACAAAAATTGGAAAACGAGAGAGAAAAATGCCTGGAAATACTTCCTCTTTTGGGCCGTCTGTGCTATAATGACACTTGTTCTTGAGAAAAAGACAGAAAACTGTGCGCATGAGGCGTACAGCATAAAGAGGAGTGTTATCATATTATGAAGACCCTGAAAGCTGCTGTTGCAAAGTACAACAGCGTCAGCCTGATCCTCCGTATCCTGGTGGGCCTGGCAGTCGGCGTGGTGCTGGCACTGGTGGCCCCGGGTGCCGGTTGGGTGGCTGAGTTCGGCAGCCTGTTCGTCGGCGCATTGAAGGGCATTGCCCCGGTGCTGGTGTTCGTGATCGTGGCAAGCGCCCTGGCACAGGGTTCTTCCAGGCTGGACCGCCGCTTTGGCACGGTGATCTGGCTGTACATGCTCACCACCTTCCTGGCCGCTGCCATTGCGGTGGTGACCAGCTTCCTGTTCCCGGTGACCGTCGTGCTGGCCGATGCCGCCCAGTCCGACGTGATCCCCCAGGGTCTGGGCGAAGTGATGAGCACCCTGCTCACCAACTTTGTGGCCAACCCCGTGGCGGCCATCATGAACGGCAACTACATCGGCATCCTGTTCTGGGCCTGCATGTTCGGCATTGCCATGAAGGGCATCGGCTCGGAGAGCACCAAGATCTTTATGGCCAACACCGCCGATGCGGTGTCCCAGATCGTGCGCTGGATCATCAATCTGGCACCCTTCGGCATCATGGGTCTGGTGTACACCAACGTTTCCGGCAACGGCCTGGCCATCTTTACCCAGTACGGCAAGCTGCTGGCCCTGCTGGTGGGCACCATGCTGTTCATGGCCCTCATCGTTTCGCCGTTCATCATGTTCATCTACCTGCACTGCAACCCGTACCCGCTGGTGTTCCGCTGCCTGAAGGAGTCCGGCCTGACCGCCTTCTTCACCCGCAGCTCCGCCGCCAACATCCCCGTGAATATGGCCCTGTGTGAGAAGCTGGGGCTGGATAAGGACATGTATTCCGTGTCCATCCCGCTGGGTGCCACCATCAACATGGACGGTGCCGCCATTACCATCACCATCATGACGCTGGCCGCCGCCAACACGCTGGGCATTCAGGTGTCCCTGCCGGCCGCCATCGTGCTGAGCGCCATGAGCGCTCTGGGTGCCTGCGGTGCTTCCGGCGTGGCCGGCGGCTCCCTGCTGCTGATCCCCATGGCCTGCTCCCTGTTCGGCATCTCCAATGATGTTGCCATGCAGATGGTAGGTGTCGGCTTCATCATCGGCGTGGTGCAGGACTCTGTGGAGACGGCCCTGAACTCTGCCGGTGACGTGGAATTTGCCGCCACCGCAGAGTATCACCAGTGGCGCAAGCAGGGCAAGGCTCTGCCGGGGTTCCTGGCTCAGTGAGAAAACCTAAATTTTAAAAAATGCGAACGACCGCTGTCCTCGTTGCGAGGGCGGCGGCCGTTTTTTGCGTGTAAAATTTGAAAATCAATAACGATTGGGGTTATCCGTCTGGCAAAGAAGATAGTCGATGCTCACGTTGTACAACAAAGCAAGAGAAACCAGCAATTCTGCTGTGAGCTGTTGAATGCCTGTCTCGATGTAGCTGTACTTCCGCTGTGTGATACCGATTTGGTCAGCAACCATCTGTTGCGTAAGGTCGTGATCTTCTCGTAAGTCTTTGAGTCTGTTCTTCATGGCTGTTGCCCTCCTTACTATTAAGGATAGGCAAGAAGAATTTTTCTATTGACTAATAGATAAATATTATCTATAATACAAATATGCAATAAAAATACGGCTTTTGGCGAGAGAGGAACTGCAAATGGTCGTAAAGTCGGAATCTGTGATGGGAGAGATCCTGAAAAAACTTCCGTGTGAGCCGCCAGAGATAGGCGGAATTCTTGGCGGAAAAAATGGAGTGGTCACATGCCATGTCTTGGACTACGGAAAGACGGGCGGTTCTCCGTGCAGTTATACGCCAAATATTGCGTATTTGAACCGGAAGATCGAGGAATGGTTCAAAGATGGAATTGAATTTATGGGCATCTTTCATGTGCATTTTGGTGGAGCAGAGAGTCTTTCGCCGGGTGACAAATTGTACATCGGCCAGATTTTGGAAGCAATGCCAGAAGAAATAACTTGTTTGTATTTTCCGGTCGTTAAAATGCCTGAGCGGGAAATGGTGGTCTATCGGGCATCGAACGATCATGGGAAAATCAAAATAGAAAAAGAGCCAATCTTATATCAGGGAGGAATTGACGATGGAAAAAGTTGATACCCGGAACAAGCGCATGATCGTGCTGCCGGAGGGCTGCTTCTGTGGAAACTGCATGGAGTGTATCTATGCTGACCGGAGTGACTGGAACGGGGATAGGGTTTACTGCCGCTGCCAGAAAGGCTGGACCCACGGCTACAACCGCCCGGAAGATCGGAACGGCTGCATCTGGTTTGAAGAACGCTAAGAAAGTGATGGACCTGTAGTAAAGGAGCAGATCGGCCATCAGGATCAGTGTGGAACAATGAACTCACCGGATCTGCTCTTTAAAAGCTGCAAAGTGCGGCTTGCTTTGGGGAAGGCTGCACTGGAATGAATCCAGAAAACGGAGGAATAGAAAATGGATCAGTTGGTGGTATTGATCGTGATTCTGCTGATCGGCGCATGGTTTTCCTGGCGGGATATCAGCAATGGCCGGGGATGGATGTGCCGATTCCTTTCGGCAGAAACACTGCAGTCGCTGAATTCGGACGGCGGGCAGGTGAAAAAAGCACTCCTGTCGGTGGTTGTGGGCTATGCAACTATCTGCGTAACCATCGTTAAGTGGCTGTTTTTGCTGGCAATTCGGTTGACAGATGGATTCTGAGCAATGGTACAGATGAAATAAAGCAACAGCCGTCTGCTTTCTTCAAAAAGAGGGCAGGCGGCTGTTGCTTTTAAAGGGAGGATGGAAAAATGTATTTAACGATGTTGATAGCGGGTTTTGTGATCGCATGCATTTGTCCGCCGATCGGCTGTCTGATCATTGCTGTGGATGCATACATGGTAGCGGCGGCGTATCCGATCCTTGTCGGGATCCTATGCGGAGTGGCATATCTTGCAATGAGTGCATGGATGATCTACAGCTGATTTGGAGGAAAGATCAATGGGATATTATAATCAGGCTCTGACCGATTATGTCGGAAAAATCTGCGATGTAGAAAGGGAACTCTATACGACACAGCGGTTGATCGCCAATCTGGACTACCAGATGCAGCGGCTTGGACACCCAAGGGAAGTCGATCCTCCAGAACCGACAGACGGCGGAAATCCGTTCGTTCAAAACGGCGGCTGGTATATGGTTTTTCTTCTGGGGATCCCCATCTCTGGTGTTGTTCGAAGCATCTCGTTGGGCATTGTTATTGCGATCGCTCTCGGTGTGTTCGGAACGGTCTGGGGAAACATCTACCAGCGTGCTGCGGATAGGGAAATACGCAACGAAAAATGGGCAAAGTATGATAGTGCCGTGGCTGCAGACAAAAAGAGAGTAGAAAAAGAACGTGCTTACAGGAAACAGCTCCAGAGTGAAAAGGAACTGCTGCTGCAGCAGCAGGCAAAACTGGAGCAGGCCCGGGCAAGACTGTATTCCCGCGGAACGATCCACGAAGCCTACAGAAGCCTGATCCCCATGGCGTGTTTCCACCACTATCTCTCAACGGGCATTACGAACACACTGGAAGGAAAGAAAGGCTGCTATGACCGGTTTGATGAGGATTCGTGGAGGCACGCTGTCCTTACAAATTTACAGCAGGCAGTACGAGAACTGCGAAAGCTGCAGCAGGTCAATCAGGGCCTTTATGAATGCCTGAACCAGAGCAATCATACCCTGAACCGCATTGAGCAGGGAAACCAGAGGATCTATGGGCAGCTGGACGCTGTGAGGACAAATACCGAACTGACCGCATATAATAGCCGGGTATCGGCACTTGCGAACAGTGCGATGACCTATATGTATTACGACAGAAATTATCGCTGATGCGCTTTCCCGAAAAGGCCTTAGTCCATAAACCCTGCCTTTTCCAGGGCCGTGAGGATCAGGGGGATCAGCACCAGCTGGGCCAGGATGCCCGGCACGGCGGTGAGCAAGGCACCGGACAGAAACGCGCTGAACGGGAAGCTGCTGCCGGTCAGGCCTGCCAGCACGAAGCGCACAGCACCCCACACCAGACGCCCCGCCACCATGGCGGTGACGAGAGCGATATACATCATGGGCAGGGTGTGCTTCACTCTGCGCCAGACAAGGCCGGACACAAGGCCGTAGGCGGCCAGCTCAAAGGCCATGGAGACGGCGATGGGAAACATCGGCGGCATGCCGAACAGCACCGAGCGCAGCAGCGGAGCCACAAAGCCCACGGCCAGCCCCCAGGGGCCGCCCAGCACAAAGCCGCACAGCAGAATGGGAAAATGCATGGGGCACAGCATGTTGCCCACCTGCGGCACATGGCCGGTGACCATGGGCAGCAGGAAGGCCAGCGCAAGGAACAATGCCGCCAGCACGATGCGGCGGGCGGGCGAAACAGTCTTGGTGTTCATGAAAAAGTCCTCCTTTGCACAAAAAAGGGGCCTGCTCCCGGCATTCCGGCCGGAAACAGACCCCTTCGTGGCGTCTTTTGAAAAAATACTCTGGACAAAAATATCCTCCGCATGGAGAAAACGGACTTCTGCCCGCACACCCGGCTCCGTGCCGGATTTTGACAAAATTATAGCAAATGCCCCGGCGGCTGTCAAGATGCGGCAAACGACCCGCAAATTGACCAAAAAGCGGAACTTTTCGGGCAAGATTTCCCCGTGTATGTACATTTTGCATGAAGGAACTTGACCTTTTTGCATAGAATAGCTAATATAAACTTGAAAAAGAGCGCACTGCTGGGACACACTTGCCCGGCAGGGCGTAAAACGGCTTTTTTGGAACGCTTGCAAATCTGAGGTTCATACGGGAGGACCATCATGACAAATGCAGAAAAACTTACCCTGGCAAAGCACGCCTGTCACATCCGCATGGGCGTGATCGAGGGCACGCACAGCGCAAAGTGCGGTCATCCGGGCGGCAGTCTGGACATCGCCGAGCTGCTGAGCTACCTCTATTTCGTAGAAATGAACATCGACCCGAAGGATCCCAAGATGGCCGACCGCGACCGTCTGGTGCTGTCCAAGGGCCATGCAGCTCCGGCACTTTACGCCACGCTGGCCGAGCGCGGGTTCTTCCCGGTGGAAGACCTCAAGACCCTGCGCAAGATCGGCAGCTACCTGCAGGGCCACCCCAACATGAACGAGACGCCGGGTGTGGACATGTCCACCGGCAGTCTGGGCCAGGGCATCTCTGCAGCCTGCGGCATGGCACTGGGTGCCAAGCACGCAGGCAAGCCCATCAACGTGTTTGCCATCGTGGGTGACGGCGAGGTGGAAGAGGGCGAGTGCTGGGAGGCCTTTATGTTTGCCGCCCACTACGGCCTGAGCAACCTGTGCGTGTTCCTGGACCGCAACCGCCTGCAGATCGACGGCTCCACCGAGACGGTCATGAGCAGCGAGCCGCTGGAAGAGAAGATGAAGGCCTTCAACTTCAACGTGCGGACCATCAATGGCCACGACTATGACCAGATCGAGGCCGCCATCCAGGCTTTCCATGCCGAGAACGACAAGCCCACCTGCATCATCATGGACACCGCCAAGGGCAAGGGCGTTTCCTTTATGACCAACTCCGTGGACTGGCACGGCAAGGGCCCCAACGACGACGAATACAAGGTCGCTATGGAAGAACTGAACGCCGCCTACGCCGCGCTGGAACAGGAGGAGAAGTAAGATGGCAGACGTGAAAAAGATCGCTACCCGTGAAAGCTACGGCAACACCCTGAAGGAGCTGGCCGCTGAGGGCCACGACGACCTGGTGGTGCTGGACGCTGACCTGGCTGCCGCCACCAAGACCGGCATGTTCCGCAAGGCTTACCCGGACCGCCACTTTGACTGCGGCATTGCCGAGGGCAACATGATGGGTGTGGCCGCCGGCCTGTCCACCATGGGCTATGTGCCCTTTGTTTCCAGCTTTGCCATGTTTGCCGCCGGCCGTGCCTTTGAGCAGGTGCGCAACTCCATCGGCTACCCCCACCTGAACGTGAAGATCGGTGCCACCCACGGCGGTATCTCGGTGGGTGAGGACGGTGCATCCCATCAGTGCTGCGAGGACTTTGCCCTCATGCGCAGCATCCCCGGCATGACCGTCATCTGCCCCGCCGATGACGTGGAGGCCCGCGCCGCTGTGCGTGCCGCCTACGCCATGGAAGGCCCGGTCTACCTGCGCTTCGGCCGTCTGGCGGTGCCCGTGTTCCACGATGCCGACAACTACCACTTTGAGATCGGCAAGGGCGAGCAGATCACCGAGGGCAATGACATTGCCATCATCGCCACCGGCCTGATGGTCAACGAGGCCCGCATCGCTGCCGAGCAGCTGGCCGCCGAGGGCATCCATGCCCGCGTGATCAACATCCACACCATCAAGCCGCTGGACGAGGAGATCATCCTGAAGGCGGCCAAAGAGTGCGGCAAGGTGATCACCGCCGAGGAGCACAACGTCATCGGCGGTCTGGGCGAAGCCGTGTGCGCCGTCCTGTCCGAGAAGCTGCCCACCCCCGTGCGCCGCGTGGGCGTGCAGGATGTGTTCGGCTGCTCCGGCCCCGCATGGGACCTGCTGGCAAAGTACGGCCTGGATGCTGCCACCATCTGCAAGACCGCACATGAGATGCTGAACAAGTAAAACCGATTTTGCAGCGCGCTGCCGTGCCTGAGTGCCCGGCGGCGCGTTTTTTATGTGACCCGGTCACGGAAAAACATGCGGCATCCGGGGTATACTGATGCTGTCAGAAAAAACAAACACCTTTTACGGAGGGATAAAATATGGCAGTTGTGACCATTACGACCGAAAACTTTGCGCAGGAAGTGCTGCACAGCGACAAGCCGGTGCTGCTGGATTTCTGGGCCAGCTGGTGCGGCCCCTGCCGCATGCTCAGCCCCATCGTGGATGAGGTGGCCGAAGAGCGCACCGACGTCAAGGTGGGCAAGGTGAATGTGGACGAGCAGCCGGACCTGGCGGCACAGTTCGGGGTGATGAGCATCCCCACCCTGCTGGTGTTCGAGCAGGGCAAGCTGGTGCGTCAGGCCGTGGGTGCCCGCCCCAAGGCCGGTGTGCTGGAGCTGCTGGGTTAAGATGTGCTGACTGAGCCATCCGCAGGAGACTGCGGGTGGCTTTTTTTGTGTTCGCCCGCCGTCAACTCTTGCGGCCCGGCGGTGAAACATTTTCGCCTTTCTGTACAAACGCACCGAAAAAATGTAAGATGGAGCTGCAAACACTGTCACTTTCTTGCTTTACAACTTTACCAAGATAAAGTAAAATAAAGACAGAACACACCCGGGTGTGCCCATTGTGTGCGGAAGGTGCCGCACCCACCGGCCGGGAGGACCGGTGCAGGATGGTGTAAGAAGAACAGGGGGGGAACCGACATGGAATTTGATCTTTCGACGCTGCAGCCCAAGGAGCGTGCCTCCTTTGCACTGCGGGCGCTGTACGAGGCCGCAGGGTGCCGCAAGTACCACATGGGCCGGTTTGAGGAGTACAGCCTGTATCAGGCCAACCGCAGCTTTCTTTCGTCGGAACAGGTCATCACCTTCACCGACCTGGACGGCCGTCTGCTGGCTCTCAAGCCGGACGTGACCCTCTCCATTGCCAAAACGGCGCAGCCCGCCCCCGGCGAGACGCTGCGCTACTACTACCACGAAAACGTCTACCGCCCCTCGGCAGAGAGCCACACCTTCAAGGAGATCGGCCAGATGGGTCTGGAATTTCTGGGCGGTGTGGGCGAAGCGGAAGTGCAGCAGGCCGTGTGTCTTGCGGCGCAGTCGCTGGGGCAGCTGGGCACCGACTGGGTGCTGGAAGTGAGCCACATGGGCTATCTGTTCGGCCTGTTCGATGCCTTGCAGGTGCCGGAGGACGCCCGCGCGGGCCTGCTGCGCAAGCTGGGCCAGAAAAACGCCCACGAGCTGCGGGCCGCTGCCCTCGCCGCCGGGCTGGATGAGGACGCCGCCGACACCCTGTGCCGGGTGCTGACCCTCTGCGG
>OGII01002019.1_pt1 | contig 12638 bp, 8 predicted proteins | sample 1571701 | NCBI WGS metagenome assembly OGII01 (sample SAMEA2581950, study PRJEB24529) | metagenome | biome: Human gut stool | place: China | collected 2011
CGCCCAGCGAGTGGTTTTCGGGATACAAAAAAGTCGAAACCGAAAGGTTTCGACTTTTTTTATTCTCAATTACTTTTCAAGCTGCTCGAGCGCGCTGCACACGGCAGTGTGCTCCTTCTGCACCGCCACATAGAGTGGCTGTACGCTTTCAGGCATCGAATCCTGACCGCGCGCAGCGCTTCCGTCATCTGAGAGCTGGCGCGGGCGAGCGAGCCGAGGCCAAGGTTCAGCACCACGCCCTTGAGCGTGTGCACCGCGCGGAACGCCGTAGTCGTGTCGCCCGCCTGATGGCCGAAGCGGTCGTTGATGTGCTTGAAGTTGTCCATGTCGATCATGGCGAACGAGAACCGGCCCTCCAGATTCTTGAGCCGCTCGTCGTAATAGCGGCGGTTGTAGACCTTGGTGACCGAGTCCATATACACCTGCCGGTTGCGCACGAGCAGCTGGTTGAGCACATTTTCGCGCTCGAACATGTCGTCGCTCTTGATGCGCTTGACCAGCTCGAGCGAATACGGCCTGCCGTCCACCTCGATGAACGACACGAGCACATAATAGATATCGCTCTCGCGCGTTTCGATCTTCGTCTGTGGCTTGTGCGTGCGCAGCACCTCCTGCGAAATGCAGTTTTCACAGCGGCGCTTCTTTTTCCACACCGCGCAGCAGTGCTCGCTCTTTTTAAGCGTGTAGCCCTCATCCGTTTTCGTCAGCTCCACACAGATCGTCGGGGGCGACCAGCCGCGCAATGTCAAAGATGCGGCGATATGCTCGGCAATGTTCATGCCGCCCATGATCTTGAGGCGCGAGATGACGATGCTCTGCAATTCGGAGGGGACCGTAAGCACGCGGCGCAAAAGACCGTCGATACGCATACGCACGACCATTTCGCCGTCCTGCGGCTCCAAGTGGATATCGCTCGCGCGCTCGGAAAACGCGCGTTCAATGAGGCTGCTGACAAAGCGGATCGTCGGCGCGCTGTCGCCGGAGTCCATCGCCTCCTGTGAAACCTGCACGGGGACGATGTCCGGCGTCGAAGAGCCCGCCTCGCGCTTCATCTCCTCGATGACGCCGGCCGTGCCCTCGCTGCCGTAGAGCAGGCTGATGTCGTGCTCGGTCGTGCGGCGGGTCGCGATCATCGGGATCACACGCTTGCGCGAGGCAACTTTGACCTCCGCCTGCGCGACGAAGTCGAGCGGGTCGCTCATAACGAGGTACAGCGTATCCTTGACGAGCTTGACCGGCACGACGCAGAACTTCTTGACGATATTCTTCGGCACATAGCTTGCAAGCTCCACGGGGATGAACACCGCCGTCAGGTCGGCGAACTCGACGCCGAGCTGCATCTCCAGCGCCTCGATGAGCTGCTGCTCCGTGATAAAGCCGGCGTTGTATATCAGGAAAAATGCGCTATTGCTATAAACTTTTTTCTAAAAATTGTCAATAATCTTCAGTATTTCTTCCCATTTCGCACATATTTTACAATCCATATTTCTTTTTTCCTCAAATTTATCGTGCATTTTTTACCGTCCGCTGACGGCTCTCCCGTTTTTTGCGGAAACGCTTCGCCCTTTCCGCTCTTTTTTCAATCATTTCTGGCAAAACAGCAGGAAAAACCGGGAAAATTTCCCTTGAATGTTCCGTGGTTCTGTGCTAAGTTTACATTAAGTATCAAATGTTTCTAAAAAACACGCATAAACAGTTTTTGTTTGGCACTGGCTTTTCCGGTGCCTATTTTCTTGTCCGCCCGCCCCGCGACGGCATTTCTACAAAAGAACGCGCCCTAAAATGCGTATGAGGTCTACACTATGGTCGAAGCCAAAATCCTGATCGCGGACGATTCGGAAATGAACCAGCAGATCCTTTCCGAAATCCTCGGCGGCCGCTACGAATACCTTATGCCGACGACGGCATGCAGGCGCTCGAGCTGCTGCACTCCGAGTTCGACATCGACCTGCTGCTGCTCGACATCAACATGCCCCGCCTCGACGGCTTCGGCGTGCTCGAGGTGATGAAGCAGCGCAACTGGCTGCAGGAGATCCCCGTCATCATCACCTCGTCTGAGGATGACGAGTCGTTCATCCAGAAGGCCTACAAGCTTGGCGTAACGGATTACATCCGCCGCCCGTTCAACCTGACGGTCACGCAGCGGCGCGTGAGCAACGCACTCACGCTCTACGCGCGCCAGAAGCACCTTGTTCACCTGGCCGAAGAGCAGGTTTACGAGCACGAGAAGACGAACAGCGCCATCACGGATATTCTGCTGCGCCAGCTCGTGGCGGCGACGAACCGCTGCCCGCTCTCGCAGGCGCGTATTCCTACGCGCTCGGGCAGTTCAGGCCCGAAGGCGGCGGGCATTGACCGATCACGCCGCTTCCTTCGGAACGGCGCGCAAAATAGAAAGGAAGCATCATGGCTCACAACAAATTTCTCCCTCGCGTGCTCGCCGCAGCGGCGGCGATGATGCTGCTCGCAGGCTGCGGCAGCAAGGCAGACCCCGGATTTTCCCCGGCGAACCCTGTCAATATCACGATCTGGACGTACTACAACGGTGAACAGCTCGAAGCGTTCAACGCGCTCGTCGACGAGTTCAACTCGACCGTCGGCAAGGAACAGGGCATCACGGTTGAGAGCTCCAGCCACGGCAGCGTGACCGATCTAGAGAACAACGTGCTCGCTTCTGCCGAGGGCAAGGTCGGTGCCGAGGCGATGCCCAACATCTTCTCCGCCTACGCCGACACTGCCTACGCGCTCGATGAGATGGGTCAAATTGCCGATCTGAGCGATTATCTAAGCGAAGAGGACCGCGCCGCCTTTATTGAGGACTATCTGAGCGAAGGCGACTTCTCCGGCTCGGGCAGTATCAAGATCTTCCCCGTCGCCAAGTCGGCGGAGCTGCTGTTTCTTAATGAAACGGACTGGGAGCCGTTCGCCGCCGCCACAGGCGCAACCTATGACGACTTGGCCACGATCGAAGGCCTCGTCTCCGTCGCCGAACGCTACTACGAGTGGACCGACGCGCAGACGCCCGACATCCCGAACGATGGACGCGCGTTCTTCGGCCGCGACGCGATGGCGAACTACATGCTCATCGGCGCCAAGCAGCTTGGCTGCACGATCTTCGACGCACAGGACGGCAGCATGACGCTGAACTTTGACCACGACGCCGTGCGCACCCTCTGGGATAACTACTATGTACCCTTCATCAAGGGCTACTTTTCCGCAAGCGGCCGCTTCCGCAGTGATGATGTGAAGACCGGCAATATCATCGCCTACGTCGGCTCCTCCTCGAGCGCGACGTTCTTCCCCACGCAGGTCATCGCCGACGACATGGACAGCCACGACATCACGCGCAAGGCGCTTGAAAGCCCGAAGTTTGCAAACGGCGAGGACTACGCCGTGCAGCAGGGCGCGGGCATGGTCGTGACGAAGGCGAGCGATGCCGAGATTCAGGCAAGCCTCGTGTTCCTCAAATGGTTCACCTCACCCGAGCACAACATCACGTTCTCTGTCGACTCAGGCTACCTCCCCGTCACGCACGAGGGCAACTCCATCGACGCGATCCGCATAAGCGGCCTTGCCCTCAGCGATGAGATGGACGAAGTCCTCTCCGCCGCAGTCGACACGGTCAATGAAAACCATCTCTACACGCCCCACGCCTTCTCCGGCGGCACGAACGCCCGCGCCATTCTTGAATATTCCATGAGCGATAAGGCAAGCGCTGACCGCGCCGCGGTCAAAGAGGCAATGGCGCAGGGACAGAGCTTTGAAGAGGCCTCGGCACAGTTCCTTTCCGACGAATGCTTTGAAGCCTGGTATCAGGATACGCTTGCATCGCTTGAGGCCTTTCAGGGCTGAGTGACTGTTCAATGACAAAAAAGGGGCCGTTTTATGTTCTTTCGCAAACCATCGGATCATGTGCCGCATGTCACCATCTTCCATACGATCCTGCGCTCCATGCTCTGGATCCTGTTCATCGAGATCGCGATGCTTGTCGGCATTCTCTATCTCTGCCGCATCAACACGAGCCTTGAGCAGAATGCTGTCGACATCTTGCAGATACAGACGGAAAACCGCCAAAACTATCTGCAAGACCAGATGCTCGACGCGCAGGACCTCTCGTCGCTTGCGGGCAAGATCAACGCCGTGACGCAGGCCATGCTCGACGACGGCGAGATCAGCCTCGACACGCTCGACAGCGGCAGCGACGCCGCATCCCCCCTGCTGCTCTCGATCGGCGACAGCCTGATCTCCTCGATGCGCCATCGCCCCGTCACCGGCATTTTTGTCGTGCTCAACACGCACGATCTCGACACACGCAAAAAGGGCGAGCCGCTGCCCTGCCTTTATCTGCGCGACCTTGACCCGAATTCCTCCCCCTCGCAACGCAATTCTGATCTTATGCTCGTGCGCGCACCCGCACAGGTCGTACAGTCACTCTACATTGCGACCGACACGAGCTGGACGCCCTCGATCAACTATGGGTCCAACGGCAGCAGTGGCTTTCTCTATCCCGTCTTTCAGGCAGCCTACCACGGAAACGGCGAACTGGACGCCGCGGACTACGGCCACTGGACGTCCTCGCCCTACACGCTCTCCGGCGACGATCACTCCGCCATCGCCTACACCATCCCGCTTATTTTAGATGACGGCACGGTCTACGGCGTGCTCGGCGTCGAAATTCTTGAAAGCTACCTGCAAGCCCTGCTGCCGGGCACCGAGCTGCAGAACGACAGCTCGGGCACCTATCTTCTCGGCGTCGCATCGAATTCCGCCATCGGAAAAGACGACCTTACCGTCAGCGTCATCTCCGCCTCCCCCGCTGCAAATGCGCCACAGCAATCCTATGACCAGACGCTGCTGCTCAAGCCGTCAAAGCGCGGTGGCTACCAGAGTGACTCCCCCCTCGGCCTTTGTCACGCCGCCGTGGCACCGCTGACACTCTACAACCGCAACGCGCCGTTTTCCAATGAGCAGATGCTGCTTATCGGCTCGGTGCCGGTATCGGCGCTTTACGCCTTTTCAGGCTATGTGCTGCGGTTTTTGATCATCGCGGTCCTCGTCGTGCTCACTGCAGGACTTTTCAGCAGCCTTGTGCTGGCGCGCAAGCTCTCGCGCCCGATTTCGCGCCTTTCCGACGAGGTCGCGCACGCGCGTGAAAGCCGCAGCTCCATCCCCACGCTCTCCGCCACCGGCATCATCGAGCTCGACCGGTTCTCCTCCGCGTTCACGCAGCTCGGACGCGAGGTACTCGATACTTCGACCAAGTTTCTGCGCATCATGGACATGGCAAGCGTGGAGCTCGGCGGCTATGAGCTGCGCTCCGCTCCCGACAGCATCTATGTCACCGACAATTTCTTCGACCTTCTCGGCATGCCCGGCGTTGACGCAGACGCCTTAACAGCGCAGAGTTTCCGCGAGCTTTTGCAGCGCTTTGAGCGCTCGTGCCCCCACTCCCCCGCGCCCGACGGCGCGATGCTCTACCACATCTGTCTGCCAAGCGGCAAAGAGCGCTACCTTCGCATCGAGACGACGCACGAGGACGGCACACAGGTCGGCCTTGCCGAGGATGCGACCGCCGACACGCTTGAAAAGCTGCGCATTGAGCACGAGTGCGACTATGACACGCTCACAGACCTCTACAACCGCCGTGCCTTCCACCGCATCTGCGCCGAGTTCTTCTGCTCACCCGAAAAGCTCGGCCACGCGGCGCTTTTGATGTTCGACCTCGACAACCTCAAGCAAATAAACGACACATTCGGCCACGACTGGGGCGACGAGTACATCCGCCGCACAGGCGAATGCTTTGTCAAGAACGCTCCCGCGCGTACCGTCTGCGCGCGCATCAGCGGCGATGAGTTCAATGCACTCTTCTACGGCTACAACGATCAGGATACGCTGCGCGCCGACATCCGCGCGCTGAAAGCCGCCCTTGAGCATTCTGTCGTCCAGCTTCCCAGCGGACGTGAGCTGCGCGTGAGCGTCTCCGGCGGTATCGCGTGGTATCCCGAGAGCAGCACAAATCTCATCACACTGCGCAAATACGCGGACTTTGCCATGTATCAGGTCAAGCACTCGCGCAAGGGCGAGCTGCTGGAATTCGACCCTGAGGTCTACCGCACCAGCCTGCAGGAAAGACGCTGCCATGAGGAGTTCCGCCGTCTCATCAACGAGGAGCTTGTTACCTACCGCTTCCAGCCCATTATCGACGCAAAAGACGGCAGCGTCTTCGCCTATGAAGCGCTCATGCGCGTGGACCTGCCCATGCTGCGCTCCCCGACGGACGTGCTGCGCCTCGCGCGCGAGGAAAACTGCCTGCACGAGGTCGAGCGCATCACGTTCTTCTGTGCGTCAAGTGCATATCACGCGCTCGAAAACGCCGGTAAGGTCGTGCCCAGCGCGCTGCTGTTCGTCAATTCGATTGCAAGCCAGTATCTAACGCCCGATGAGCTTTCGGAATACTCCGCGCGCTACGCCTCGATCCTGCCGCGCATCGTCATTGAGATCACGGAGGAAGAGTGCCTCGACCCCAAGGCGCTGCGCATCAAGCAGACGATCCGTGGCAGCTCTGGTGCGTTCGCGCTCGACGACTACGGCAGCGGCTACAGCAACGAGTGCAGCCTTCTCGAGCTCTCGCCCAACTACATCAAGATCGACCTTTCCATCATCCGCAGCATCGACACCGACGCCAACAAGCGCCAGATCGTGTCGAATACCGTGTCCTACGCGCACCAGCGCGGCATGAAGGTCGTGGCCGAGGGCCTTGAGACCGCGGACGAGGTACGCACCGTGCTGTCGCTCGGCGTCGACCTTCTGCAGGGCTTCTTCCTCGCGATGCCGCAGGTCGAACCCGGCGGCGCGAGCGAAGAAAGTCTTGCTGTCATCGCCGAGATGCACAGCCAGAGCGATGAGAGTCAAATTTCGATATTTGGCGGCGACAAGCAGTAAATATCGCAAAAAGGCTCACGAAAGCCGTTGGCTTAACAGCGATAAGGAAGTAATTCTTATTTTTACTGTTGGCTGACAGATTCGGGTGTGCAGGGCAACCGTAAGGCTGCAAAAGCTGTCTGTTTCCAACAGAAACAGACAGCTTTTGATTTGCGTTGAAAGCATCTCGCTGTTTTCTCTCGAGCGGGGCGGTCTTCCCACGGACCGCCCCGCGAAGCCGTTACGGCTCGATGATGTTGAAGGGGTTGGCTCCGGTGATCGGGAACTGGTTCATATTCTCCATCATCAGCGTCAGCAGCTCTGCGCTGCCCTCGACCTTGACGGCCTTCGCAACCGTTTCCTGATTGTTGGTCAGGATCGCAAACAGCGCATTCTTCGGGCAGGTAATAGACATGTCCGCATCATCAGACAATGTATCCGCATAGACCAGCAGCACACCATTCTTCACGCGGAGCATGTGCTGTTCGCCCACGTCAGGCAGGATCACGTTCATGGTGAAGTCGCGGTCAGCCAGCGCCTGCTTGTCCATGACAATGGCCATATAGTCAAACAGCATGGGCGCGGAGAGGGCCTTGACCATGTCGCCGGTAGATTTGGTGGAAGCGGTGAAATTGGCGTTTCCATGGCGCAGCTCCTGCGCGGCGGTCAGATATTCGTTGCGCCATGGGCCGGACTCCGCCTGATACCCCAGCTGCTCCAGTGCGTCGGCGCACAGAAGCCGTGCATCGGTGTTCGTCGGGTCGGCAAAGACGATGGTGTTTGTGACCTCGGCGACCCACTGATATTCACCCTTGTCAAAATCCGCCTTTGCCATTTGCAGGACCTTGTCAACATCCCCCAGGTACTCCACCCATTTTTTTGCGCTGTCGCTTGGCATGAGGGGGTTCAGGTTGACAGGGTTGCTGTCATACCAGCCCATGAACTTCTGGTAGACCGCCTTGGCGTTGTGGGCGACCGTCCCGTAGTACTGGCGGGTGTACCAGATTTTATTGAGCGCCTCCGGCAGCTCGATCATGTTGGAGATCTCGTCGCTGGTGTAGCCCTGATTGATATAGGTCAGAGTCTGGTCGTTGATAAACTTATACACGGCAGCCGTGTTGACCATGTAGTCGTTCACCACGTCATTGCCCCAGTGCGGCCAGTTGTGGGACTGAAAGGTGACCTCTGCATCCTTGCCGTAGAGGGAAATGGCCTCGGTGATATAGCTTGCCCAGGCCGCGCCGTCGCGCACCTCCGCGCCGCGCAGCGTGTAGAGATTGTGGAGCGTGCCAGTGCAGTTTTCCGCCATCCAAAGCGCCTTGTACTGGGGCAGCCATGTGTTCATTTCGGCGGGCGCTTCCGTACCCGGCGTGAGCTGGAACTCCAGCTCCACACCGTCGATCGTCAGCTTTTCGCCGGACTGCGTAATTTCATAGCTGGGCGTCATGAACGAGACCGTTCCGGTGGACTGTCCCATGCCGATGCCCTGCGCCAGCTTGCCGGTCACGCCGGGGGTCAGAAGGACGCCATACTGATAATTGCTGCGGCGGCCCATACCCTTACCGGCGTAGACATTTTCCTTCACGGAATGCTCCGTGAAGCCCACGGGTGTGATCACGGGGATCTTGCCGCTGGCGAGCTGATCTTCGATACAAAGTGTCTCGTCTGCCTTATCCTCTTTCGCCATCACGCCGGCGATGCCGCCAAAATGGTCGGCGTGGGAATGAGAGATGATGACGGCCTTGACCGGGAATTTACCAAGATTCTTTTCGATCAGCTGCATGGCAGCCTGGCTGCACTCCACGCTCATCAGCGTGTCAAAGACGATCCAGCCGGTATCGCCCTTGACAACGGTGAGATTTGCCATGTCATAGCCGCGGACCTGATAGATGCCATCCGTCACTTCAAAAAGGCCATAGGCGTGGTTGTTCTTCGTGTTCTCCCAGAGGCTGGGATTTACGCTGTCAGGCGCTTTTTCATAATCGTCCAGGAACGCATAGGCTTCCTGACTCCAGAGGATCGTCCCATCCTCGTCCTTCAGCTCCAGTGTTTCCGGCGCGTCGATCAGTCCGCGGGTGGCGAATTCATATTCCTGCTTATCATCGAAGTCAAGTTCGTCGTAGACGGCGGCATTTGCCTTTGCCGTAAAGTCTGTGGCGGGCTTGACCTCGGCGGTCAGACCCAGGTCTGCCTTTTCTGCGTCCGGCTCTTTGCGTCCATCCTGCGCACAGCCGACGCAGGACAGCAGCAGTACCGATGCAAGAAGCATTGCTGCAATACGTTTCATAGCCATTCTTTCTCCATTTCCTTATTGTTCGCGGATAACAGGCGGCTGCCAGCTATCCAGTGCTGTCATATCCGGTACATAGATCCGCATGAACAGATGAAATTCCCCGTCGGAAACAGGCAGCCAGTTAGAGGTGTCTTCCGGTGCATCCTTGGACAGGATAATATCCAATGTGCCGTCCGCATTCAGCTTGAAGTCGGAGCGGTCGTTGATGCAGTAGCGGTCGATGGAATTGTCAATGAGGAAATCATCCTCTCCGTAGGCGGTCACGGACCAGAAGCCGCCTTCCAGCGTGGGAGGAAGGGTTTCAAAGTGGAGCGTATACTTCTTTTCTCCGGTCAGCGCTGCGCCGGTCTCATCCACCGTTGTCTTGGGATAGATTGCCACGTCCACGGTGTTGGCGCCAAGCCCCACCAGCGCTACCATCGCGCGGTAGGTATACTCCGTGCCGAAGTCGCCGATGGGCTTGCCGTAATAGATCCACTGACCGAGTTTTTGCGCATACTTCGCGCCGTCGGCGGCAAGCGTGGCGCGAAGCCCCTGAAGCATCTGCGTCCAGCGCTCGGCAGCTCCTTCGCCCAGGAGAGCGGCGTCGAAGGTCTTACCCGCGCCCACATTGATGGCGGAGAGTTTCTTCAGCAGTTCCTCATCCGCATCGGCGGGCGGGTTGACCTGCATCAGAGCGTTCGCCGTATTGAAAAACTCTGCTGGCGTCATGGAAAGCACCTTGTTCACGGGAACAAAGTCATTTTCCTCTTTATAAGCTCCCTGCGGTGCGGTATACTCGCCTCCCTGTATATAAGCCGAAAGAGGCAGGAGCTGCATCTGCTCCTGAATGGCATAGACATTGGGCAGATCCTCGTTCCCGGACAGCACCGTGCGGGTGATCGACCACACCGTTGCGGTGGGCACGTCCACGCGCGTCACACCGTCGGGCAGCTCGCCCTCCCAGCCGGGAAGCGCGATGGCATAAGCGCCCGCCTTGTCCAGCACGGCGGCGGTGTTCGTCCACGCATCCAGAAGCTGCACATTGCAGAAGCGATCCGTTTCCGGCAGGACATAGACCATAGGCTCTGTGCTGATGTCAAGCCATGCCTGCGAATAGACGGTATCAACGTTCGGCGTCACGACGGTGCGGAAAGAGGCGTTCGCCAGCTTTTTTGCATGGTTGAACTGATTGATGGGCGCACGGCCAGCCATGGTGCCGTCTGTATTGGTCGATAAGGTTTTGGTCGCGTCGGTCAGCACCAGCGGGAACGCATAGATGTATGCCTCGCTGACCGTTTCCCACACGGTTTCAATATCCGGTGTATCCGGCTGCGTTTTTTCGGCAGAGCAGGCGGAAAGAAGCCCGCAGGAAAGCAGCGTAAGCAGCGATAGTAAAATTGCAAGTATCTTTTTCATGTTATCCTCCTATGATTCTTTTCTGCTTTGGTCATCTCCACGGAACGGTTTGTGCGTATGGATTAACGATGAAGTCGTTTGTGATTTTCTCTTTATGGTAAACTATCGATTATTCCGCCCCTTTCTTTCCGCAAGCCTTGAAAGCTCTTTTTTGACCGCTTCGATTTGTGGGTCAAACAGCGCTCGCTCGGCAAAGATCATATAATTGTTGATGGCGAGGATCGACAGATGAACGAACGGCGCAACCTCTTCGTCGGTGCAGCCGAGGATCTCCGCAATCCTGCCCGTGTAATAAGGGTATCTTGCCGCAAGCCGCACAAGGGAAGGCTTTACCTTTTCTCCGTATTCGCGCGACACACATACGCTGACCAGAAAGCGCATGGTAGGCGACATTTTATCCGCCAGCTCACCGAGATGATCCGTCATGCTTTTGATGTCACTAATATCTTCAAACACGATGGCAAACGCAGCTTTTTCAATTCGACTGATCGCTTCCTCGGCGCAGGCAAGAACGATTTCCTCTTTGGTGGAGAAGTAATAGTAGATGCCGCCGTTTTGCAGCTTTGCCGCCTTACAGAGGTCCTTTGTCGTGGCAACGGTCAGCCCCTTTTCGACAAAGCAGTCAAGGCAGGCGTCTACAAGCTCCTGCCTCTTTTCGGCTTTCTTTTCTTCCCTCAAAACATAATCCCCCATTTCTGTGCATTATCCAGTGTTTCTTATAATAGCATATCAGACCCCACAAAATAAATCAAGTGCTTGCTTGAATAAGAATTATAAATTTTTAGGATCACAATGCTTGATCAAACATCACAACAGCCTCACTGGGCAGCTTTGCCTCCGGTAAGCTCTGTATGTACCGAGTCGCCGTCCTTGCAAAGACATTGGGCTTTATCGTGTCCCACTCCGCCAGCCAGACGATCTCCGCTGTGCCGGTTGCAAAGTCAAATCTGATCTCTCCCCATTCGCCGTCGTTGTCTACCTGATATAGGTAGACAGCGGCGGCTATTTTTTGTTCCTTTTGCGGCATTCGGTCTGCTTCAGCGTCACGGTATGGACAAGCCTGCTTTCCAGCAGCTTCAGGCGCAGCTTGTCAAGCGTCCGCCGGTAGAATCGCTCCGCGCCACTGGCGGTTGTACCCTCGAAATCCACCGCCAAGTCCTCAAAGGTAGACTGCGTGGACAAAGGGCTGACGCGTCCACAGGTCATGCAGAGGCTTTCGCCGCCGACAGTTGCTCTGATCTGCTGGTTTTCCTTCTTGACATGAACAATGCTCCCTTCGTGATTGACAGTGTTTTTATTTCACTGTCTCTCATAAAGGGAGCATATCAATCAGAAACGGGGGTGATTTTGTAGTTTTTTGACAGCTTTCCTTGAGTCTTACTTTACAAGTACAACGGAAATTTTGATCTCCTTTTCCGCCTCGCTCAGGTCGAACGCACCGCCGTCTGCGACGCTGACACGCAGCTCATACAGTGTGCCGTCGGCCAGGGTATCCACGCCAGTCCCGGCTTCATCCGTGATCGTCCACAGCTCTTTGCTGACCTCCGCCAGCTTTCCGTCTGCACCGTAGGCATAGAGCTTCAAATCAGCGGCGCTTCCGGAAAGATTGTTCATCCGGAACGAGACCGTCGTGTTGGGATGAACATTTTCGACCGTCACAGTATTGCACCAGCTCGCGACCGTACCTTCGCCGCCGTCCTGCTCAAACTGTTCCTGTGTCAGTACGTTCCGCGCGGCCTTATCGAGATCGACCTTGCGGTAGGGCATTTCGGGAAGATACACAAAGCGGTCCTGCAAGCACAGCAGCTCCAGATAGCCGGTCGGGCAGTAGAGCGCGTTGCCGCTGTTTCCGGCATACATACCGATAGCCATGTTATTGTAGCCATATTTGTTGGAGACGTCCATGGTGAATACCGTCTCGCCGGTGGCAAAGTCCAGAATGATGTACTGCCACATGCCGCTTTCCAGATTCTGCACATAGCCGTAGATATAGCCCGTCGCGGTGGAGAGCTTGAGAATCGATGTA
>OGII01002025.1_pt1 | contig 12619 bp, 15 predicted proteins | sample 1571701 | NCBI WGS metagenome assembly OGII01 (sample SAMEA2581950, study PRJEB24529) | metagenome | biome: Human gut stool | place: China | collected 2011
CCCTCCGGGAGACGCGGGATTGTCTTGAATAAAAATTCGCTGGATACAACTTCCAGCACGGCATCTCCTAAGAACTCCAGACGCTCGTTGCACTCCAGGCGCTCCATATGGTGCTCATTTGCGTAGGAAGAATGGCGCATCGCCATCTCCAGCAGTCCGAAATTCTGAAATTTATACTGGATCTTCTTTTCCAAATCCACGAGTTTATCAATATTATTCATACCCTGTTTTAAGCCTGTCCTTCCTCATAGTTACCGTTTGCAGGTGTTCTGCGGACGGTAACAAAGGGGCTGTCCTGTAGCAAACAGCCCCTTCGCCATTTTCTATTATTCTGCCAGTTTCTTTTTGATCGCTTCCACCGCATCCTCAACCGATACGATGTGCTCTGCTTCTTCTGCTTCGATCTGGATATCAAATTCTTCTTCAATTCCCATCACAATCTGAAATACATCCAGGGAATCCGCTCCCAGATCATCTGCAAAGGTTGTCTCCATGGTTACTTCATTCGGATCTACGTTTAATACATCCGCAATGATCTCCTGTAATTTTTCAAACTCCATCTTTTGCTGCCTCCCTGCTGCTCTTATAGTCTGCCAGATGCTCCTGCACTTTCTGCGGAATCTTCTCCTCGCTGAATGAAATGCACTGGAGAATGGAATTTTTAAATTCGTTGGCTTTTGAGCTTCCGTGCGTTTTTACAACGAGTCCTTTTAAGCCAAGCAGCGGTGCTCCGCCGTACTCACTGGCATCAAAAGACTTCAGTGTCTCTTTCAGCGCCGGTTTCACAAGAAGGGCTCCGATTTTACTGCGCAGAGATGTCATCATGCCCTGTTTTACCTTGGAAATCAGGGTCGCGCCGACGCCCTCATACAGCTTTAAGATAACGTTTCCGACAAACGCCTCACAGACAACAACATCTGCGGCTCCGTTTGGAATTTCTCTTGCTTCGATACTGCCGACAAAGTTGATATACGGGTTTTCCTCAATATCATTATATATCACATATCCAATGCCCTGACTTTCAAGCACTGCCTTGACATCATCAAGAGAGCCGTTCACCGCAGAAGAATGTCTGCCTGTGACTATCATGGCTTTTTTGCCAAGCTCCGCTATCTCGCCCCCGTGATTTTTTACCGCTCCATTTTCTATGTAAATATCTGTAGGTATATTTCTCATTTTCAACGCTCCTTTTGGCTTTTAATCCATTATAGCACCTTTGAGGTTGTTTTTCAAGCCTCGGCATTGTAGAACATATGCGCTATAATATTAGTAACAAATCATGGAGGAAAAAGTTATGCACTTCACAACGGCAAAGGTATACTCTCGCAAAAAAACGGCATGAATTTATATCGTGGCTGCACATGACGGTCAGACGAGTATTTTTGATACTGCCGATTGAAAACCTCTCCCCTTTATGTTATAATAAAGAAAAAAACATCAAGGTGAAGCAATGAATAAAAATCAAAATATAGCTATGGGGATATCCCTTGCTGTGGTGGCAATAATGGTCGGCTCGGCGGAGATCTTCGGGGAAAAGGAAATAATTTTTCCCGAGATAACGGCAGTGGCAATGGGTGCGCTAATTGCGCCTGTGCAATCGTGGAACACCTCTCGAACACGGCTTTTTGCGGCGATAGTTTCTGCCGCCGTCGCAGGCGTGTGCATAGTGCGGTTTATCCCTGAGATACTTATACTTCGTATAGCTTTGGGACTTCTTGTAGCAGTGAGCGTTATAACACTGTCAAAAACTAGCTTCGTTCCTGCCATTTCAGCCTGCATACTTCCGATACTTATGGGTACAAAAAGCCTTGTTTACGTCATTTCCGTTGCGGTCATGACAGCATTTATACTTGTTTTTCAAAAAGTTCTTGAATACTTTGGTCTGCATGAAAAGTATGAATATAGACCTATCGAACCAAGCCAAGAGCTTCTAAAACTACGAGCAAAACAAGTCATCACAGCGCTTGTTATCTGCATATTGCCTGCGCATTTTCACGAGATATTCTTTATCGCTCCGCCGCTTATAGTTGCATTTTTCGAGCTTAGCGGCAAAGGCTCAAAGCTTATTAAAAGGAAATACACAGCAATTGCTTTCATGGCGGTGGCTGCGTTCGCAGGCGTTATGGCAAGATTTTTTATCTCTGAAAAGCTTGGGCTTTCCCTGACATTTGGTGCAGTTTTATCCTCGGCTGTGATATTCGTCATTTGCCGAAAAGCAAAGCTTTATTTTCCTCCATGCTGTGCAATATCTACCTTGCCTTTTATGATCCCCAAAACTGCAATAATAAAATTTCCATTTGAAGTCACAGCAGGATATATTGTCCTTACCATTGCCGCAGTTATCATAACTAAAATAGACAATAATACAAATTAGGCATAATCAAAAACGTACAAAGCTTTATGATCCGACCCCCAGAAGTTAGAACAAAAATCTAACGATTTGGAGGTCACATCATTACGCTCTGTACGTTTTTTGTATATCAAGAAATCATTCTCTGTTTTTAAGCACCTCGGCAGGGGTTATCTTGCCAAGCTTTCTTACAAGAATTGAGGTGATGATAAAGTATGTTGCCATTACTCCTGCGAAAATTATAACGTAAGCATACCAAGGGAATGCAAGGTTTATTCCGCTTGTTACGTTTGGAATGAACACTGGGAAAACCTTGTCCATAAACATCTTTGAAAGCGGTATCTCGATAAGTGCGCCCAAAGTTATGATAATTGCGTTTCCGTTTAGGTAAAGCTTTTTCACGTCCTTGGTCTTATAGCCGAATACTTTCACAAGGGATATTCCAAAGGAAGCCCTTTCTATTGTAACATTCAGCATAAGGAACATCACAGAGCAGAAAATTATTACAGCAACCGCAATAAGCATTACTATCATTGACATCATAAGGTCCGTGAAAACTGCCGCTGAACGCTCGATATCCGATTTTGTTGTTGTGCTGTAAAGTCTGCCCTCGTCAATGTCAAGTTTCTTGTCTGAGAGCAAACATTTGTAGTAAGTGTCACTCTCACCGAAAAGCTCACGCATACTGTCAATATCCATGAACACCATAAGTCCGCCACGCTCGTCGCAGATATCATCCACTGTGAATGCGTAATCCATTGAGGTCGCATTGTCTGTCAGGATAAACTTATCACCCTTTGCCACTCCATAACGCTCCACAACTGACTGACTCACTGTTATAAAGCTCTTGCCCTTGTGCGTTTTCACATCATAATACCTGTTGTCGCTGTCCATACCCATAACGGTGACATCAAGGTTATAGCCAAGCTGTTCCTTTGAAAGCGTTTTTACAAAGCAAGCCTCGCCACCCTCTGGAACGCTTTCCTCCGGATATTTCAGAGTGTACATATACTCGTATTTTGTGTCATTTATAGTGTCTTTTCTCACGTTCTCACAAAGATAGTAGCAATCAACGCCAAGCATAAGAATGAACAGTGAAAACAGCATACTGAGAAGCACTGTTATGCCTGTGCGCATTTCACGAAGCATTTGGCGTATCTGAAATCTGCGGATAAAATTCCTGCTCTTTATCTTCACTCTGCTGTAGTGACCTGTTTTCTGCTCGTTTCTGATAAGTGAAAGAGCCGTCTGAGAAAGCCGCTTGTTTATCACAAGGGTATTAACTATCACCGAAACAACAGGAGGCATTACAATGCTGTAAATGATAAGATACAAAGGATAAACAGGGGTAAAATCAGGGAGCGAGAAATATGCGTAGCTGTCGAGAAGCTGATAATCGATCCCCACAGGTGAGAAGCCTATGACCGCACCGATTATTCCGCCAACAAATGCAACTATAGTCGGCAATGTTACGTAGTGTCGGATAAGATCTTTTTTCTTTGCGCCAAGAGCATAAAGCGCACCTATAACACTGCTTTCACGCTGGATCTGATGAATGACGAAAACAGAGATAACATAAGTAAGAAGTGCCATAAGTATAACACCCACACCAAGTCCTGCATATTTGTTCATGACAACGTCACCTGCCGCACCGGCTATACGAACGTTGTCGCCCTTTTTCACAAACATTGTCAGGTTGTCAAGGTCAATGGTGAACACCTCGTCAAGAAGCTCGTCAGCCTGCTTTTTGAAGCTATCAATACCATTCGCAAGGCTCTCTGCACCGCTGTATGCAGATCTAGCACCCTCTGACAGGTCTTTTGAGCCGTCATATGCGGCCTTAACTCCTGCCGTGATAGCGTTCGCACCCTTTGGGAGTGCCATTGCACCCTCGTAAAGTCCGCCCATTGCGTCATAGAGAGCGTCTGCTCCCTCAGAAAGGTCTTTCACACCGTCTTTAAGGGTCTGAGACCCGTCATAGAGCTTGTCGATACCATATGAAAAATCGTCACGCTGTTTCAAGACGTCCTTGATAGTTTCAAGATAATACTTGTCTGTGACTTTTTTATAATCAAAGTCAAAATCCTCGATCATTTCTTTAAGCTTGTCATCTGTTGCCTTGCCGTTAAGTCTGTAAGCATAGCAAAGATCCTCTGCTTTCTGTTCACTGTCATTTTTGAAATAGTCATACTGATCGTCGCTTACGAAAAGAAGTCCGAAGCCCTTGCTTGACACAGCCGTGTCAGAGAAATTTTCAAAAGGTGTGTCATAGTCAGGTGTAGTTCCTATTCCAACTATCTCAAACTCAACACCGCCTGCTGTAAGCTTATCGCCCACTGACAGAGAATGTTCCTCGCTGTAACGCTTTTCTACCACCGCTTCGCCCTTTTTCTCAGCAAGTCTGCCACTGTCAAGCTCTATAAGGTCAATGTCATTTCTTTTACGGAAAACACGAAGCTTTGAGCCGTCCTTCGCGGTAACGTCAATGCTGAAATGCTGTTCAAGAGTAATTCCTTTGTCTGTTATTTCCTTTTCCTGCTCGTCTGTAAGAGGAATAAAAACGCCGAACTGTCCGTCCTCGACCTTGTTTTGCTTACCATGTTCGGCAGTTCCGTCGATGATAGTGTCTGCACTTGCAACCACGGAAACTATTATGTACATTCCCATTACGATAAGCAATACAAGCGCAAGATAACGTGCGAAATTTGTTTTAAGCTCACGTCTGAGTCTTTTTCTGAGTACCCTGTTCATTACAAGTCCTCCAACTCTGCGGCAGGTATGCGTGTTTCGTTAAGATAATCCTTTTTGATAAGTCCGTCCTTAACGATTATTACCTTATGCACCATATTTTTTATAGCGTTGTTGTGGGTAACGATAAGCATTGTTGTGCCATATTTTTCGTTTATCTTCTCCAACAGAATGAGAATATCCCTTGAAGTTTTCGAGTCAAGAGCGCCTGTAGGCTCGTCACACAAAAGAAGCTTTGGATTTTTTATAAGTGCCCTTGCTATAGCACATCTCTGCTGCTGACCGCCTGAAAGCTGTGACGGAAACTTGTTTCTGTGTTCGGAAAGTCCCAACGTTGTGAGAAGTTCTTCCATGTCCAGTGGCGAATCTGAAAGATATTCACAAACCTGAATATTTTCCACAACTGTCAGATTTGGAACGAGGTTATAAAACTGAAAGATAAAACCTAGATTTTCCTTTCTGTAGTCGGCAAGCTTATCAGGTTTAAGACCGAAAATCTCCTTGCCGTCGACCTTAACAGAGCCACTATCCATAGTGTCAAGGCCGCCTATGCAGTTAAGGAGCGTGGATTTACCAGAGCCGCTCGTACCCTGAATAACGCACATCTGACCTTTTTCCAGACTTGTGGTGATACCCTTTAGCACCTGAATATAGCTGGCGTCACTGCCGTAGCTTTTCTTCACATCTTTGATCTCCAAATACATATTATTTCCTCCATTTATAAGTTAGATTTAGCTAACTTTACTTTATATAAAAATGTGCATATCTGCACATTTCATCGACATTTGAGATACAAAATTCACACATAACGTTGTTATGTAGATTTCTAAAAGTTACCGCCCGAAGGCGGCAATTTTCTAATCCTCGACTATCATTGTAAACCATATTTTTATTAGAAACTCCATTACTCTGCGCATATGGAGCTTTGCCTTTTCCACATCTCTCTCGTGAGTTAGCAAATGAGTGTAGGCGTCAACACTTATATGAGTTATCCAATGAAGCATATACTCATCAACGTGGCAGTTAGGCATTCTTGCGGCAGCTTTTTCCGCTGATATCCTAAAACCCTTTTCTGTCATATCTACGATCATATCCACAGTATTTTCATACTCAGACCCCTGCGCACCCGTGAGCAGCAGCATAAAAACGTCATAGTGGAGATACATATAATCAACAAGCTTGTCAAGGTCGGTGTGAGTATCAATGTGATACTCAGCAGACAGCACCGCAGGGTCATCGCTATCCATATCCTGAGCGTCCTGCATATAATGCTCCGTAAGAAGCCTGCAAAGCTCTTTCAGCGGCTCATCGACAATAGCCTTGAACAAGTCATTTTTATTTTTAAAGAAGAAATACAGCGCACCGGTCGTCACGCCTGCGTCAGCGCATATTTTTCTCAGAGAAGCCTTCATATAACCATTTTCAGAGAACTCGGCCATTGCACTTTCCAACAGCTTTTCCCTTGTTTCAAGTTCGTCACCCATTACTGCACCCGCTTTCCACTTCACATAACGCTGTTATCTTAGCATATAATGCTCGATATGTCAATACATTTACTATATTTTCAGCATATTATATGATATTGAAACATAACGGTGTTATGTGATTGGTGACTATTACAAAACAAATTGGGAAGCGGCATACCTGTCTGGTCAGATCTCACGATTTCAGACGGGTTAAAGTATATAAGCGGTAGCTATAAAATTGCTATGGTATACAGCGGTGACAGTGCTCCTATGCTGGTCCTTGAAAACAAGCACTCATATAGCTGGGATATTTGCATTAGTGCAAGCGAGGTGTCGTCAGGAGTTGCTTTCTACTCATACGATGACATTGCACAAGCTTTCAGCAACTACGGTGTAAGCATTTATGATATGGGACAGCTTCACATATTTACCTCTAATTACACCGAGATCTACGGAGTATATGCGGCTCAGGTCTGATATTACAACATAATAACTATTCAAGTCAAATAATAATCGGGCCGAGCAAAATGTTCCACCGGAACATCTTACTCGGTCTTTTTCGTAGTATCGATAATTCAACATATTTACAACTATCCTGCATTTTTCACGCAATCACCAATCTGGTCATTTTCTCTATCCACTTATCAATGAAGCTTATAAACCCCTCAAAGCTTCATAGCTCTCCATTTGTTTGAAATAACGCCGATATTCCAGTATGTAATAAAACAGATAAACAGCATACTGATTACTGATACGACAACCGCTTCAATAACTAGAAACGGGGTCGAATAGGTTGATATGAATCTTGACGTAATTGTCAAAATAATATTTTGACAAAGACTAACAAATATCCCCAATAAGATAATGTCTAATATGAACCGCCATAGAAATGATTTTGTAAATTTGGTCATGTCTTTCTCCTGTTATCAAATTATAATTTCAATAGCGTTGCTTACTTGTGTATATGAATGTGTGGTAGAATCATAATCAGTACACAATAATACAGTATATACTCCTTCCGGCACATCCTTTCGCAATTTGAATTCGTTTATTTCACTTGCATCGACAATTTTTTGAATTTCACCGTCCTTGACTATAAGCCAACATATATTTTCTAATTCTGAATTATCGCTCTTTGTAACAGTATATAAATCAGAATTTTCTTTCACAGATATATTTTCTGAATATGACGGCGAATTTTTTTTCTCAACCAACTGAATTGATTCTATGTATCCCAAATTCTTTCCATCTTTATCAGTATAAAACTCAATTTGAAACTCATCATTGTTATTAGCTGATTTTATCAAGTCATTATAATAGTCAAACTCTGATTTACTAAGACTTAATCTTAGTTGAGTATTTATGCTTTCATTATATACTTTTAATTTGTCTGAATCCGCATAAACTCCATAAAAATTATACAATTGAGTAGCCTGAACACCTTGAAATCGTGATGGATAAGAAGACTTTTTCGATTTTTTTTTATAAACCGAAATATTATCATCTTGCTTGGTTAAATTAATAGTTTTCTTAAAAGCACTTCCGTTGCTTATTTTTTGCACAACAGAAATTTCTTCAATTAGATTTTTTATGCCGTATGTACTATACTGAGACTGAACAGATATAAAATTCATCCACAATATTGAAACAAAACACGAAAATACGACTCCAACAATTTTATGACCTAAACCGTAACCTTTTTCATTAAAGAATGTTACAGCCGATTTTATCATAAACATGATCATAAAAAAGGCTAGTACAATTGCTGAGATTGCTTTAATTTTCAAAAATAAACAAACTAAATTTATATTTTCTTGACCAATCAATGAGTTTGGAGCAAAAAAATTCAATAATATATTTCCGAATATCAGCACTAACAAAAACCAACCGCAATTATTATAAATTGTTTTAATAGCTTTCATATTTTTCCCTACAAAATCTCCTCATTAATATGTTTGATATTGTTATATGCGTATTTATCATATACATAATCAACATCATCATAAGTTTCCATACTTCTTGACAGAATCGCCAAGATAATGTTCTGCATAAGTCTCACGAAAATTCCAAGCAGAACTATATCTAATATAAATCTCCATAGAAATGATTTTGTGAATTGTGTCATTGTTTTTCCTACTTATTATTCAACCGTGTATTCAATCGTGTTACTAATGGGAGTATATTCTCCTGTAGCATCATCATAATCAATCACTAAAGTAACTGTGTAATCGCCTTTATCAGCAAAAGTCAAAAAATTAGTCCAAGTTTTACGGTATGCCTGAAAACATTTGCATAATTTGCCATTTTGGGTTACATACCAAAATAAGTTTTTATCAGTTTCTTTCTGCGGTATTTCGGGTCTGTTTATAAGAATAATATTTTTATTTTCTTCAATCGTAATTTCCGCTAATAGAATTGAATCATCATCTTTTAAATCAGAAGGGGATACAACGCTCTGATTTTCTTTAATATTTGTTTGATGTTCAGGCGTAATTTCATAATCAAATGCATTTAAATTCATATGAATGAGCATACAGAGAAAAAAGAGCAAAAACATTATAAAAATGCGAAAAAATTGTTTTTTATAAATTGCCTTGAAAAAATTAAATTTATTCCTGTATGTATAATGCTCACCCTTATAGGTTCTGTACGGAAACTCAACCAGCGTCAAAATGAGTTTAGAAGCATTATAAGAACATATCACAATCATTAAAAAGTATAATATCTTTGTTAAATGAAGTTCTGCCTTAAATTCACAAAATACATTATTATAAAAATAATCAAATCCTGCAAATGCAATTATGTATAGCATCAAATTCGGAAATATCAAAAGAGAAAGGTAATTATCTTTCTCTTCTACATTTCTGGGATATTTACGCATCTGTCAACACCTTCTCAAGCTTTGCTATCATTATTTTCGCAGAAGTTATGTCAGAATTATCACGCAGTGCTGAAAATAGTTCTGGAGCACTCTCTTTAAAATCGACATATTTCTTTTCAGATAATAATCTTGCATAAGCTAACCTATAATAATAATTTTGAACATCCACTAGTCGAATATTGTAGTACTGATTGACAATTGGTATTTTATTTATTTCTTCTTCAAATTCTTTATTTACACTGTAGGCTATACTCGATGCGCCATATGCCATTACTGCACTTTTACATTGACCGGATATATTACATAATTTATCAGGTATAAACCTTGTAACAGCAAGCGATATACCAAAGTACACTCCGCCGATCATGGCAAGCGTACCAAGCATATAAAACAATGTACAGAAAAACAGTTTAATAGGTGTATTCTCTCCAACAAAACTATCAGGAAATACCAAACAATAAATTGTTAGACTAAGCACAAGACCACAAACCGTTATTAATCCTGACAATGCAAATGTCTTTGGAGACAGCGGCTTAATGGTGCCTTCGTCAACAAATCTTTTGTAGTTATACCAAAATAATGCCTTGTTAGCCATAATTATGTCACCTCAATTCCATCATGTAAAAAAGCTCTTGTCTAACAGATATCTTCCAACCCCTTATAATATGCTTGCTGGGCGTCATTTAAACTATCCCATGCCGAAGCTTTAGCATTGGTAACTGAGCTAACTTCAGAGCTTGTATCCTTTCCACAAGGAACCAACGACACCGCCGTTATTGCAGTCACCAATAAAACCGAAAACTTTTTTGTAATATCCATTATTATCCTCCGACTATGTATATCTGACAATACAAAACTATCAAATGTACTAGTTAATATATAATCTACACGGTGTTATCAATTAAACCTATTTATACGTTCATTACTCCGCCGCAAAATCAATATCGTTTTCCTTTGCATACTCCTCAGCATACGAGCCTGATTTTCCCTTTATCGTCAAGCTATCACACTCATCAAAAGCGTTTTCCGCTATTTCATTGACCGACTCAGGAATGTAGATTTCCTTTAGGCTGTTACAACGTGCAAATGCCTCACTGTTTATCGTAGTTATATTGTCCGGAAGAACAAGAGCCTCCAAAGCCTTGCAGGCGAAAAATGCTCTTTTAGGTATAGTGTCTATCTTTGACGGGATATTTATTTTTTTAAGACCTGTACAGCCTTGGAAAGACTGTATTCCTATTGATTCCAGCGAGTCGGGCAAATCAAGCTTTTCCAAGCTTTCGCAGCCACTAAAAGCATCTTGTCCTATTGTTTTTAGACCATTATTAAACGTGAATGAGGTCATACTCTTGCAGGTACTAAAAGCAAAATCATTAATAATTGTTATATCATCTGGACAAATAAATTGCTTTAAATTTATGCAATGTCTGAAACCACCATATTGTATTTCAGTCTGTGATTTTGGAAGCGTGATTTTTTCCAGAGTTTCAAAATGATCAAATGCACAATAAATTTCCTGAAAATCCTCTGGAAAGTATAGCTCTTTGATCTCAGATTCAATGTACCCAAGATTGTGATAAGTGTCATTCGTATCTCTAAATTCTCGCATACCAGCGTTTGCAATGTTAACTACTTTCTTACCGTCAATTTCTTCCGGAATATGAACTATATTCTCGTTTCCAAACCAATAGGTTATTACAATACCTTCGTTTCCATAAGTTCTTCCCCAGTCATCTTGAAACCCTGCTGCGTCGATATATACATAGCCTGTATCTTTATCTATGGTATGACCCTTTTTCTCTAAACCTTTGTAGAAATCTTTTTCCTTATCGTTAAGATTATCCCATGCCGAAGCTTTGACATTTATAACTGAGCTGACTTCTGAATCAGAACTAACTTTAGAGCTTGTAGCCTGTCCGCAAGAAACCAATGACACTGCCGTTACCGCAGTAATCAATAAAACTGAAAGCCTCTTTGTAATATCCATTATTATCCTCCTATAATTTATTATTCTAATTACTTTTAACTGTTTTGCTTTTCCATTTGATCGCAATACTTTCAATTGTCAATTTATTAGTATAATGTACTGTCATATAATAATATAGCTTATGTTGCTTTTACTCTATAAATTTTGGCTGTAAGAAAAATTATTATCGAATATTGAAATGATATCAAAATCGAAGATTTTAGCTTAGACATCTGTAAAACATTAAACAAGAAACCCGTTATCGAGTCGGTAAACACAAACAGATATAAAAATGGTGGCGTATACATAGAGAATAATAAAAATAATATCACTGCTGTCATAAGTAAACTGATAATATCAAATTTATCCTTTTTTATATAAAACAATGTTGGCAAAATAACGATACATAGAAACGTAAGTGTGTTGATTATAAAAAACAAAGCAATTCCACTTGCCCACGTTGAACCGCTAAGAGTATCTAACACCTTTGAAAATACATATCTATACATAAGAGCAAACAAAATACTTAACAAGTATATCGTTATGTCAAGTGCAAGAATTTTAAAATAATTATATACCTTTTTCAAAATTATCATCCCCTTGATATAACGTAATAACTAATTTGTAAATGTGGATCTGATATGTAATCTGTTCCTTTGAGTACATCATTATCAGTACTGTATCTAATAAAATCCCATTTTACATCTTTATATTTGCAAGAATAGACCACATTATTGTTAGATTTGTACTTCATAATTATATTATATCACAAGGGGGCTATATATTGCAATAGATTTTAGACTTTTAAATAAAAATAACGTCGCCTTATAGTACCCGTCAAATTCTCCGCATCTACCCCACCGATGTCTAAAGAAGTATAATAAACTTCAAGCAACTCCATAGAGTAAATTATCCGAACTCAAAAAGTCTATAGAGTTACTTAAACCAAATCAGATGTGGAGATAAAGATAATGAAAACAACGATCGCAACAGTAAAGAATGAACTCCGCCTGACCGAATGGTCAACACAGAGTTAACAGCAGCTTGATTTAGTTACTTTTGAAGCATTTACTATTGATTTTTCTAGATGCATAGTTATTTTTTATATGCGAAGTTTGAGTCATATATTAAAACAAAGCTACGTAAATAAGCAAATAAATAAGAAATAAGGATAAGTGGCTCAGTTTTATTTTGGCATATATACTCAG
>OGII01002042.1_pt1 | contig 12547 bp, 14 predicted proteins | sample 1571701 | NCBI WGS metagenome assembly OGII01 (sample SAMEA2581950, study PRJEB24529) | metagenome | biome: Human gut stool | place: China | collected 2011
GTGCAGGACAACAGCCACTGTGTCCTTTTCATGGACGAACCGGAAGCCTCCCTGCACATCGAATGGCAACAGAAACTGATTTCAATGATCCGAGAACTGAATCCCAATGTGCAAATCATTCTGACCACCCATTCGCCTGCCGTCATCATGGAGGGCTGGCTGGATGCAGTGACAGAGGTGAGCGATATTTCCACCGAAGCGGACGGATTCAGACTCACCCCGACTATTAATTGTTAATGACAACTTCTACATGGCAACTTCACTACGCGATAATCTGACTTCTTCTTACTTCAATGCTGCCCACAAGCTGTATTCCAAAAAGGCTCGCCGGCGCATCATTGCTTACGTAGAGAGCTATGATGATGTTGCTTTCTGGCGCACATTACTCGAAGAGTTTGAAGATGACGAGCATTATTTTCAAGTGATGCTCCCTTCGGCCACCTCATTGGCAAAGGGGAAGAAGATGGTACTCATGAACACGCTGAATACCGCCGAACTGGGCAAAAGTCTGATTGCCTGTGTCGACAGTGACTATGATTTCCTGTTGCAGGGAGCCACGAACACTTCCCGAAAGATCAACCGGAACAAGTACATATTCCAAACCTACACATACGCTATCGAAAACTATCACTGCTTTGCCGAAAGTCTTCACGAAGTATGTGTGCAGGCCACATTGAACGACCGTTTTATACTGGATTTCAACGCTTATCTGAAACGGTATTCAGAAATCGTATACCCACTTTTCCTGTGGAACGTGTGGTTTTATCGTCAACGGGATACGTATACTTTCCCGATGTACGACTTCCATACTTATACTGCCTTGAGGGAGATCAGTCTGAAACATCCGGAACACAGTCTGGAAGCACTGCAACACCGAGTTAATCAGAAACTTGCTGAACTGAAAAAACGCTTCCCCGGTTCTGTCAACCAAGTGAACGGATTGCAGTCGGAATTAAAGGAACTGGGACTCGTCCCCGAAACCACCTATTTATATATGCAGGGACATCACGTGATGGATAATGTCGTGATGAAACTTCTGATTCCCGTCTGTACCGCCCTGCGCCGGGAACGGGAACAGGAAATCAAACGACTGGCGGAACATAATGAACAATTCAGGAATGAATTGACTTGTTATCAGAACAGCCAGGTGAATGTCGAAATCATGTTGAAGAAGAACGTCGCCTATAAGCGACTCTTCCACTACGACTGGCTGAGGCAGGACATTCAGGAATATCTGGCCAAAGGAGAATGAATAAAAGGGAACTAACTAATAAGGGAATAAACTAAAAGAGATACTATTTTATGAAAGAAGTGATTGATACAGTGAGTGTGGCATTGGCAAATGGAGATACGGAGAATGTTGGCAATGTCGTGATGCAGGAGGTCAACCGTACGTTGCTCTCGGCAGGTGTGGATGAAGTATGGGCGGACAAAATAGATAATCTGATCGTATTGCTGTTTATTATCGGAATAGCCTTGTTGGCTAACATAATCTGCCGTAAAATCATTTTACGGGTGGTAGCCAAGTTGGTGAAGCAGACCAAAGCTACCTGGGACGACATTGTATTCAACCATAAAGTGATGGTGAATGTCAGCCGGATGGTAGCGCCTATCCTGATTTATATCGCCATTCCTATCGCATTCCCCGAGCATGCGGATTCTGATTTGCTCGATTTTCTGAGGCGTCTCTGTCTGATATATATCATTGCCGTTTTTCTTCGTTTCATCAGCGCTTTGTTTACGGCTGTCTATCAAGTCTACAGTGAGCGGGAGCAGTATCGGGATTTGATTCGGGAAAACATTGAGTACGACATTCTGGCAAAGAACAATCCGGCAGATAGGATTCGATTGGATGAGCTGGTGGAACTCATGCTGGACACGGTCTGTTCCAAACGCAGCAGTATCCGTATTGCGGGGGACGAGTTTCCGACAGAGGTAGTGAAGTCCAGATTCCTGAAACTTGAAGCTCAGCATATCCAGTATGTGCTGGACAGCCTGAAAGACAACCCGCCGCATATCCGCAATATCAAGAAATACTTACTGGCGGCGCTTTACAATGCGCCGCTGACGATTGAAAACTACTACGCCGCGCAGATCAACCATGATTTGTACGGCAGAAACCGAGGTGATGTGAATTGGAAATGAAGTTTTATTCTCCGCTGACTGCGGAATTTTTCCCAGATGAACCGGACTGGGAGGACGAATCTTACAACGAGTACGAAGGCTATCCAATGGACGGCCATGATCTGCTGCAATACGCAGACGCTGTTGATGAGGCTGTGAAAAAAGACATTGCAGATTTCAACGGCGACCTGATGCAGTATTACCACGAGGACGATTCCGTCCGGCAAAAGGTGGTAAGTGCAGTACCGTCTGTGGAAATTCACGGTAATAAGCTGTGCGGCTGTCTGAACGTGGAACTGCGGGAGTCCTTGAACGAGGGTGAGCAGGCTGTTCTCTGCGACTACATCTCCGGCCAGTACAGTGACGGCTGGGGCGAGGGCTTTGAACAGAGGGATATTCGTGTGGAGGACGGCACGTTGGCTGTGCATTTCTGGCAGGATCACGATTTTGAACTGAAACGCGATGTGCCGGATATGACCGAATTCAACAAACTGCTGAACCGCCCGAAGAAGCCCAAGATGCAGCTGATTGGGCAGGACGGCAACATTTTTGCCATCATGGGTCGAGCCTCGCGCCTGTTGAAAAATGCCGGGCAGAGCGATAAGGCCAAGGAAATGTGCGACAGGGTCACGGCAAGTCAAAGCTACTCCGAAGCACTCAACATCGTTTCCGAGTATGTGGAAACCGAACTGTCGCCCAGCCATACGCCCAAGCGTGACCGGGGTGATGCCAGATGAAGAAATACGAGATCACCGACATTGCCCATCCCGACAATCCCAACCTGCACCGCATCCGCGCGGTGACGGATCTGACCGAGGATGTCCTTGCCGGGATGCTCGGCGGCTATGTGGAAAGTTATGACAACCTCGACCAAGAGGGTCGCGCATGGATTTCGGAGGACGCCATCGCCTGTGAAAATGCAGTTGTCTGCGGCGATGCAGTCCTTACAAATCACGCCGTTGCAAAGGGCTGCGCTTATGTCGGAAAGAACGCCGCCGTAATGGGAGATGCCACTGTGCAGGATGATGCCATCGTCTGCGGCGGGGGCATTATGGGAAAAAGCTGTGTCTGCGGTTATGCCGTGATTCGGCAGGATGAGCAGACACTGTGCGCTCCGACTATTGATGGCAGTGCCCGTGTATATGGCGAAATCTCCGGCAATGTAGTTTGCCGCGGCAATGCCGTTGTTCTGCCCGGTACCAAGCTCGACAACAGGACGCAGGACTGCTTTGTACTCGAAGATGACCGTGTTTCTGTGCAGACAGCCAGCCGCACACCGCCCCCGAAAGAACCCCGTACCCATGATTTTGAACGCTAAAACGAAAGGAAGATGCCTTTGACGAACACTCCAGAAACGCTCAACATTCTCGACCCTGATTTCCGGATGCCCGAACACTGCGGCGGTGACCGCTGGTCAATTTTGCACGGGGATTCTTTGCAGATACTCCGCCAGTTTGAGCCGAACAGCTTCGATGCCATCATCACCGACCCGCCCTATGCCAGCGGCGGCAGCAGCCAGACCACCAAGAACCGCAGCACCAACGAAAAGTACAGCAGCATGAGCAAAGAAAAGGCGCTGCCTGACTTTGACAGCGACCAGATGGATCAGCTGAGTTGGATGTTCTGGACGGCGGCATGGCTGCAGGATGCCCGCCGCATTGCCAAGCCCGGCGCGCCCGTCTGCCTGTTCATCGATTGGCGACAGCTGCCCGCTATGACGCTGGCCCTGCAGTGGGCGGGCTGGATCTGGCGCGGCGTGGCGGTGTGGGATAAGGTCGCCAGCCGCCCGCAGAAAGGGCGCTTTCGCCAGCAGTCGGAGTACATTGTATGGGGGTCCAACGGCAAAATGCCGCTTGAGAGAAATGTTGGGTGTCTGCCGGGCGTGTTCCGATACCCGAACCCGCAGAACCGCATCCATGTGACCGAAAAGCCCTTGCAGCTTATGCGGGATGTGGTGCAGATCTGCGAACCGGGCGGGCGCATCCTTGACCCCTTTGCCGGGGCGGGCACCACCGTGCTGGCCGCTGTGCAGGAAGGCTATGAGGCTGTCGGCATTGAAATGTCGGGCGCCTACTTCCAACGCAGCACTGAACGGCTGAAAACTGCCCTTGAATCCGAAGTGAATCAGAACTGATTCACTTTTGACCGCCAACTTGAAAATAGTGAATCAAATCTGATTCACTCCCGAAATTCAGAAAGGAAACACGAAAATGAAACGACCTTGGGCTTTTATCTGCGCCAGCGAGGGCGCAACCTCCAAACACCTGCGCAACTATTGCCGCGAGGTGTACCTGCTGGGCTACCTGCCGGTATGCCCCAAATTGCAGGACAGCCAGTATTTGGTGCTGGAAGATGCCGTGGAACGCAGCGAATACACCGCCATTGTGCGGGATAAGCTGCTGCGCTGCCCGATGCTGGTGGTCTGCAGCCGCAATCAGGATGCGACCACCAACGCGCAGATCGGCTTGGCGCAGAAATACAACCGTATTGTCACAACCTTGGACGGTTTGAAGAAAGCCGTTTCGGAGGGCGACGACCTTGTGTCATGAACCGTTTTGCGGGGTGTCGTGTTTTGCTAGCATAGCGTCTGGTCGACCAGACGCACATTTTGGGGATGCCCCAAACCCCTGCCGTGCGTAAACGCAGATTTGTTGTCTCATTCCATGTCGATGAGAATGAATTATCATTCTTGAATCGGCAGGTTGCGGCCAGCAGTCTGAACCGAGAGGAATACCTGCGCACGCTCATTGCAGGCAAAGCAATCCATGCGCGCCCCTGCACGCACCATGCCGATCTGCTCCGCAAGGTGGCAGGGCTGTGCAACAATGCAAATCAGCTTGCCCACCGTGCCAACAGTACCGGAACAGCAGGGCAGGGGAGTGTGGATGAAATGACCCGGCTAACCCAAGAGGTCTGGCGGGAAGTAAAAGAAAACTGGTAAAGGAGTCACTATGAAAAATGGCTTACACATCCGTGATCCCTGTGCGCCGCCTTGACCGCACAGTGGACTATGTACAGAACAAAGAAAAAACAACACCGAAATCTCTGGAAGAAGCTGTGGACTATGCAGCAAACCGGGATAAAACCGAATCAGCCTGTTTTGAAACGGGACTGGGCTGCACAACCACCAGCGCCTTTGAAGATATGCGATTGAATACGCTTCGCTGGCACAAAGAAACCGGTGTGCAGGGATACCATCTTGTCCAGAGTTTTGCAGAAGGGGAGGTGACTCCAGAACTGGCGCACCAGATCGGTGTCGAGTTTGCAGAACAGCTATTGCTTGGGAAATACCAAGCAATTGTGACAACGCATTTGAACACTAAGCATTACCACAACCACATTGTATGGAGCGCCGTTAGCTTGGAGGATGGAAAGAAGTACCACAGCAATAGTAAAAGTTACTATACCGAAGTACGCGCACTTTCGGATGCACTCTGCCAAAAGTATGGGCTTTCCATCATCGAAACACCGGAAGCGCTGCGTGGAAAGCGGCAATATGAAAAGTGGAGGGCTGAGGAAAACAACCAACCCACATGGCGCACTGCCATCCAGCAGGATGTGGACGAAGCAATTCAACAAAGCCTTACATGGCGGCAATTTCTTACTGTGCTGGACCGCAAAGGCTATGAAGTCCGCATGGGGCGCAAGTATCCCGTTTTGCGTCCACCCGGAAAAGAGCGCTTTGTTCGCTTCAAAACGCTGGGCAAGCGGTACACGCCAGAAGCCATCCAGACGCGCATCCTGTATCCACGAAGCTACCGCCCTTATGTTGAAAATCCACCAACAATCAAACATGGCCGTCTGCGCAGCGGGAAGAAGCCTTGCCGCAAGCTGACCGGGCTGCGGGCGTTGTATTATCGCTATCTATACGAATTGGGTGCGCTCCCTCACAAGCCGCGCAGCTCCAGCTATGCCGTGCGGCAGGATGCTTACAAGTTAGACCAGCGCATCCGACAGATGGAGTTCCTGTCCAGAAACAATATTGATACGCTGACACAGCTGGAAACTCACCGACAAGCCCTGCAAACAGAAATTAGGCAGTTGCTGACAAAGCGTAAGCAACTGCCCAAAACCGATGATGTACAATCGCAGCATGAATCGGTCAACACCGCCCTAAAACAGCTTCGCCAAGAAGAACGTCTCTGCCGCAAAATCGCGGAACACTCCCTAGAGGTGCAGCAACACCTCACCGAAGCCCGCCGTGACCGCGCTGAACAGCAAAAACAAGAACAGGAACGTGCGCGTGACCTCCGCCCCGATATTACAACACGTTAATCTGTAAGACCCAGCAGCCAATCCCGTGCATTGATGCGGCGAATGCCGTCATACTGTTCCTCCGGGTCATCGTCCATCGTAAGAATATATTTGGGGTAGTGGTCGCGGATGGACAGCAAGGGTCGCAGCTCCCGCTGCAGGGTATCCGCATCACGAACGGAAAGTGCCACTTGGTAATAGAAGGTACTGTTGCCGTTCATTGCCACAAAATCGACCTCAAAAGAATCGACCTTTCCGACATACACATCATAGCCGCGCCGCAGCAGTTCCAGATAAACAACATTTTCCAGAATATGGCCTGCGTCTGTATTGCGCTTGCCAAGCAGCATAAATCGCATACCGATATCTACGACATAGTATTTTCCTAAGGTTTTCAGATACTGCTTACCCTTGACATTATACCGCTGTGCGGGATAGATAATGTAGCTTTCGATCAGCGCATCAAGATAGCGTTCGACGGTCTTTACATCAACTTTTCGTCCTTCGGATGTCAGGGTGTCTGCGATTTTCTTGGAGGAAAGCGGACTGCCGATGTTGTCAAAAACATAGCGCAGCACGCTTTTCAACATCAACGGATCGAGGATCTTTCTTCGTGTCAAAATATCTTTTACGACAATCGTGTTGAAAATGCCATCCAAGTAATCCCGAATCTCGTTCGGATGCCCCTTAAGTTCCAGCGCATAGGGAAAGGAACTGTTTTCCAGATATTCGGTATATTTTATTCCGCGATCTTCCATACTGCCGGTACTCTGCATATATTCCTTAAAAGAAAGCGGCAGCATTTCGATTTGCACATAGCGCCCGGAAATAAGGGTGGCTATTTCACTGGACAGCATATAGGCATTGGAACCTGTGACGTATATATCTACATTTTTCTTGATATACAAACTGTCGATCACTTTAGGAAAATCCGTGACGTGCTGTATCTCATCCAGAAAAATGTAAGTCATCTTTTCGGGAACAAGACGGTCTTTCAGGTAAGCGTACAGTTTTCTATAGTCGGTAAGTTCCTCAAAATCCATATCCTCAAAATTGATGGCAATAATTTGGTCTTGTTCGACGCCATTCTGCAGCAGCCAATCTTGGTACATTTCCATCAAAACAGACTTTCCGCAGCGGCGGATACCTGTTACGACTTTGATGAGTTGCTTGTCCTTAAACGCAATCAGTTTATTCAGGTATTCAGTTCTGGTAATCCGCATAATAAACCCTCCACAGCCTTTAATGATAGTATACGCCAAAAAGTGTAAAATGTCACGAACTTTTTGGAATGGAATCCAAATAATTCAAGAAAGAAGGATGTATATGAATTATTCAAACAAAGAATATGTTGAACACCTTCGCCGCAAGTACCCGCCCGGCACGCGGCTGCAACTCAACTGCATGGAAGATGAGTTCCCCGTGCCGCCTGGTTCTATGGGCACGGTGGAATGTATCGACGACGCTGGGCAAATCCATGTAGATTGGGACTGCGGGCGCAGCCTTGCGCTTATCCCCGGCGTGGACTCGTTCAGCCGCTTGCCCGCACTCAAGGAAAAGGACGGTGACGCCAGATGAATTACGGTTCTGAACCTGCGGATCAAGTCGTCCGCTACTCGCTGGAGGGCGCAGAGTTCGCCCTGCGAATCTCTGGCACCGCTGCGAAAAACTTCTTTATTTTTGCGCAAGCCGTGCTGCACGACAGCAAAAAAATCCACGGCAAAACCCATCTTATCCGCCTTTTGAAAGAACAGAAACCGCTGAAATTTTTCACGGTGGACAAAGACCGTATGCACGATTTTGCCCGCGCCGCCAAGGCGCATGGTCTGCTGTTTTGCCCCATCCGTGACAAGATGGACCCCGATCACATTGAGATCGCCATTTTACAGGATGATGCCTCCAAGGCCAACCGCATCATCGATAAGCTGCAACTGACTATTGTGGACACCGGCACGGCAGAACTTATCGACACCGTACAGCAGGAGCGCGGCGGGTCTGCCCCGGAGACAGAGCGCGTCCAAACCGAGGATGGTGCGGTAGATTTTGAGGTCGGTGCAGACGAGGAAAAGTTCAACATGGGTTTTCCGCAGGGCTCGGAGAACGCCAGTCCGTCCGAGCCTTTCTCCGACAGCAGCAAATCTTTTGCAAACTCGCCGTCGCCGCGCGCCGATCAGCTTCGGGCCAAGGGTGAGCGCCCCAGCGTGCGCATGGAATTGAGCGACATTACCGCCTACCTGCGCCGCAAGGTTGAGCCGCCCAAAGACCGAATGCCGAGGATGCCCGTAAAAATCAAGAGAAAGGGGAAAACACTGTAAATGGACTTGAACAAATATCTCAACGAGACCGCAGCGCCCGAAACGCAGTATTCCAAGGAAGAGTACGCCGCCATGAAGAAAGCAGAGCGCGAAGCGGTTTGGACGCAGGTGGATGCCCGCATAGGTGAGGTACTGGCAGATGCCCCGGCCTTGCAGGGATTTCTCGACTTTATGTCGCAATGCCGCAACTCGCTGCCGAACCAGCTTTTGCTCTCCGGCCAGAACGCCGACATCACGGATGCCCGCACGTTCCAGCAATGGAAGGATGCCGGAAGGCATATCCGTACCGGCGAGGAAGGTTACACGGCCATTGTGGGGCAGGTGTACGAGAATAACGGCCGAAAGGCTTCCGGGTATAATATCGGCAAGGTGTTCGACATTACACAGACGCGCGGCAGGCCTGTGCCACCGTCCGCCGAATACCAAGTGGATGAACTGGTCGCCGCGGCCATCGAGAGCAGCCCGGTGCCGATCCAAATCTCGGACAGTCTGCCGGACGGCATCCAAGCGCAGTATGTTCCCAAGAACCGCACGATTTATGTCCGCAATGGCATGGATGCAGGCACGACGCTGTGCGCCATCGTTCGGGAGTGCGCACAGGCAGATTTTCACAAGGATTACACCTACAACCGCCAAGCCTACGCTGCGCCAAGTTACTGTGCCGCCTACATGGTCGCGCATCGGTATGGGCTTGACACCACCGCTTTCAACTTTGACCGCGTGGTTGCCTTGTACGGCAATCTGGGCAAAGAACAGCAGCGGGGCTTTCTGTCGGATGTGAACACCGTTGGTGGTGGACTGCTGCGCAGTCTGAGTCGCACGCTGGCTGTACAGACCCGCGAACCGCCCGCCGCAGAATACGCTGTTGCCGTGCCGCCTGCCAAGAAGCCTTCTCGCCAGCAGGAGCGCGGCTGATTGTTTTCCGTTTGTTTTCAAATGACGGATAGCTATTGCGGCGGTTCTATGATATGTTGTGAGCAAAGGATGGTGAAAAACAATGACAGAACGTAAAGTTAAACTTGACCGTGCCAACAAAAGCATCCTGCTCCGGGCGCTGGGAGATGTCTACTACGGCCAGCGTGCCAACGGCGGCAGCACCGAGGTGACCGGACGGCTCATCCTGCGGGTAAATGATCTGCCTGCAGGCGGTAAGCTGACGATGTCGGCGGCAGAGTATCGGCTGGCAAAAGCAGCCCTCAACCAACTGCGTACCCAGCGCTTGGCCGAAGGCGGCTATACCGATGCCGTGGATGACGCCCTGACCCGGTTGCTGCACGCGCACACGCCGCTGTTTATCTGGTGAATCCGGCTATGACATGGGAAAAATTCTGGTCGATCATTGACCGAGTCCGCGCCCAAGCGGATATGCAGGATGAAGCGTCCGTGAAACAGTTCCTTTACACGGAACTCATCAACTTGCCGCAGGATGAACTGCTCGCCTTCGATTGCGCATGGCAAAGCTATCGCAATAAAGCCAACTTTCCCAAAATGGTCGCAGCAGCCTGCATCATCAATGACGGCAGTTCGGATGACAGATTTACCGATTTCCGTAACTGGCTGATTATGCAGGGGTACGATGCTTATCGGCAGGCGCTGATTGATCCCGATAACCTCGCGGCGCTCAACATTCCGTTCCGAGATACTGAGTGGATGGGATGCGGGAATGTGGCGTGGTATGCTTATGCAGGGCAGAAGCTGCACACCTATTTTGAAAAGGAAGGAATTGCCGCCAAGTTATTCCGAAAGTATCCGGCTCTGCTGAAATCGTCTGCCGATTTACATCAGGCAATCATGCAGGAGCAGCTTGCGCCGTGTCGTGCGCCGGAAACCGAATGGGAACGACAAATGCTGCGAACGGAAGTCAAGCACTACATAGATACCAGTGGGCTGGCGTACAGCTACAACGAATTCTATACTCAAAATATGCCGGATAAGGTTGCATGGAAAACGCTGCAAAGCGATTTGTTTGCAAATCTGCCGCAAATCAAGGCGGAACGTATGCCGCAGGACTTTTCCGTAGTTTTGCCGAAGTTGTGGAGAAAGCGTCAGGCATGGGATGCCGAGCGTACAAAACGCCCGCCCTATCGCGGTGAGGAAAGGTAGCCCACCACGCCGGGAAGAAAGAATCCTTGGTGGGTCTGGCTGCTGCCGCTGCCCGTTGTATGGTGGGCGGCACTGGCGGTGGCTTGCCGCTGGAAGCCGGGCATGAAGATAACGGCTCTGTTGGATGCGCTGAACAGCGCGCTGGCAGAGCCGTTTGCGTTGGCGTGGAGTCAAGACAGCCCACGCTTTTTGCTTGTGTTTACGGTGGCTTATGCGGTAGCGGTTATTGTAGCCGTGACCGATCAGAAGAACACCCGCCCCGGTGCGGAGCATGGCTCGGCGGCGTGGGGTGATGTGTTCCGCTTGAACAAGTTCTACATGGACAGGCACGGGTCGAATCTGCTGCTGACCCAGCATTTTCACATCGGGATAGATGGCTACAAACACAAGCATAACACCAACATCCTCATTGTCGGCGGCTCCGGCGCGGGCAAAACGCGCACCTATGGTGTGCCGAATGTACTGGAATGTGCCTGCTCTATGGTAATCACTGACCCCAAGTCGGAAATTTTGCGTAAAACCGGCAATTTGTTGAAGCAGAAGGGCTATGAGGTTATCGTATTTGATCTCATAAATCCCACCGCATCGTTCTGTTACAACCCGTTTGTGTATGTGCATGATGACCGTGAAGTGCTGACCTTGATTGAAAATCTGATTCAAAATACCACGCCATCACATTCAAAAAGCAGCGACCCCTTCTGGGAAAAATCCGAAACAGCCCTGCTCCAAGCCCTTATGTTGTACCTGCTGCACGAGGCCCCGCCCGAAGAACAAAACTTCCCGATGGTAATGGAAATGATAGCCGCCGCCGAAGTCCACGAGGACGATGACAACTACCAATCCCCGCTGGACATCCTGTTCGAGCGCTCGGAAATGCGCGAACCCGACAGCATTGCCTGTAAGCAGTACCGCATTTTCAAACAAGCGGCTGGCAAGACCGCAAAATCCATTTTGGTCAGCGTGGGTGTGCGCCTTGCCGCGTTCAACCTGCCGTCTATTGCCAAGCTGACTATGACGGACGAACTGCATTTGCAGGAATTGGGCGAGCGCAAAATTGCGCTGTTCTGCTGCATCCCGGATTCGGACAAATCCCTCAACTATCTGGTCGGTATGATTTATACCCAGCTAATCCAGACGCTGTACCGTCAAGCGGACCGCGTACACAAAGGACGCTTGCCTGTGCCGGTGCATTGCCTTATGGACGAGTACGCCAACATTTCCTTGCCGAAAGACACCTTTTTGTCAGCACTGGCCACCATGCGTTCCCGCGCCATTTTCTGCTCCATCATCGTGCAGAACATGGCACAGCTCAAAGCCATGTATAAAGACGATTGGGAATCGCTCGTCGGTTTGTGCGACGAGTTCCTCTATCTCGGCGGCACCGAGAAAGAAACCCACAAGTATGTTTCGGAACTGCTGGGCAAGGAAACCATCTCCACGACCAGCTATAACCAAAGCAAAGGGCGCAGCGGCAGTTACAGCATCAACCACCAGCAATCCGGGCGCGACCTTATGACCCCGGACGAGGTGCGGCTGCTGGACAACAGCAAGTGCATTTTGTTTATCCGTGGGGAACGCCCCGTGATTGACCTGAAATATAATCTGCTGAAGCACCCGAACATCCGCTATACCGAGGACGGCGGCGCAGCCCCTTACGACTACACCGCCGCCGACAACGCGCTGGACGATCTGCCCGGCGCACCCGAAAATTATGAACTGCTGGATATGGACGATTTTCTGCCCACCGAACC
>OGII01002048.1_pt1 | contig 12504 bp, 15 predicted proteins | sample 1571701 | NCBI WGS metagenome assembly OGII01 (sample SAMEA2581950, study PRJEB24529) | metagenome | biome: Human gut stool | place: China | collected 2011
CATAACCGATGTCGTGCCCGCGCACCTCCACCTTGGCATCTTCCTTGATCATCTCACCGGCCTTGTCCACCTTCTGTTCGTTGACAAACACCACACCGGACATGATCATGGCCTTGGCGCGTTCACGGCTCTGGATCAGACCATGCTGAACCAGATATTGATCCAACCGAATTTTCACGATATGTTTTCTCCTTTCATCCAGGCATCCATCACCTGCTGTGCAAGGGTGTCGGCATCCAGCCCGGTGACCTGCTTGATCTGCGGAACAGTCGCATGGGGCAGGTTGGCCGTATGCACAGCGGCGTGCAGGAAGGTTCCATTCCAGCCCGCCTGCTGCAGGCAATAGGCCAGATGCTCCCCGATGCTGCCCCATTCCACACATTCTTCTGCAAATAGCACGATTTTATAATCCTTCACAGCTTCGATCATTTTTTCTGTAAAGGGGAACAGCTTTACAAGTTTAAGTGCATCGCAATTGATACGATGCTCCGTAAGTTTTTCACATGCAGTCAGAATATCATCCATTTCGTCCGCATAGCTGATCAACACCGTCTGGGCGCCCTCGGTTCTGTGCAGGAAATCATAGTCCTGCCCGCTGCAGCCATACTGCGCCAGACGGGCATTTTCCCCGCCCCGCGGATAACGGATCGCACGGGGGCCTCTGCAGCCGTCCTTCAGCAGCTCGTGCAGCCAATAGGTCAGCTCCGCATAATTGGAAGGTGCATAGAGCGGCATACCGACCTGGCTCAGGAAAGCCGGGTCGTAAACGCCCTGATGCGTTTCTCCGTCTGCCGGAACAAAACCCGCGCGGTCAATGGCGAACACGACGTTCTCCTGCAGCAGGTTCACATCGTGCAGGATCTGATCGTAAGAGCGCTGCAGGAAGGTGGAGTAAATGCACACCACCGGCAGCATGCCCTGACTGGCCAGACCCGCCGCAAAGGTCACGGCGTGCTGCTCTGCCATGCCTACGTCAAAGAACCGCTCCGGCGCACTGTGGGAAAAGAACTGCAGCCCGGTGCCATATTTCATGGCCGCAGTAATGGCGCAGATGCGGCTGTTCTGTGCCGCTTCCCGCGCAAGCGCCTGCCCGAAGGTCGTTGAGAACGATTCCTTGGGAGCCACCTCCGGGTCGGGCATCCCGTCCGGGTCAAAGGCCGATACCCCGTGGTAGTTGCCCGGGTTCATCTCGGCCGGCTGATATCCTTTGCCCTTTTTGGTCACAACATGCAGAAAGTGCGGGCCGGGCCGCTGGCTGATGGTGCGCAGGGTCCGCTCCAGTTCTTCCTCATTGTGTCCATCCACCGGCCCAATGTACTGGAACCCCATGTCCTCAAACATGGTCGAGTGGTACATTGCCCGTCGGAGCAATGTTTTACCCTCAGTCAGGGCTTTTTTCAGCGGGGTACCCACCACCGGGACACTGTCGAGGAAGCTCCGCACATTGTTCTTGGCGTCAAAATATGCCGTCGTCGTGCGCAGGTGGGTCAGATACCGCGCCAGCGCGCCCACATTGTGGGAAATGGACATCTTGTTGTCATTCAGGATCACGAGCAGATTGTCCAGGGAGCCGATGTTGTTCATGCCCTCGTAGACCATGCCGCCTGTAAAGGCACCATCGCCGATGACCGCAACCACCCAGCCCGGCTCATGCCGGATCTTCTTGGCCCAGGCCATGCCGATGGACAGCGAAAGCGCTGTGTTGCCGTGCCCTGCAATAAAGGCATCGTGCTCGCTCTCGTTCGGGTTCGGAAAACCGGAAATGCCATCCAGCTGGCGCAGTTTTGCAAAGCCGCTGCGTCGGCCGGTGAGCAGTTTGTGCGTATAGCACTGATGCCCCACGTCAAAAACGATTTTGTCCATCGGCGTCGTCATCACCCGGTGCAGGGCTACCGTCAGCTCCACTGCGCCGAGGTTGGACGCCAAATGACCGCCTGTGCGGGAGATATTCTGCAGCAAAAACTGACGGATCTCCGCACAGAGCTTGTTTACCTGTTCTTTGTTCAGATTTTTCAGATCGCTGGGTTGATCAATGTTGTCCAGCAGCAACGATTCCATAACCAAATCACACGTCCTTCATGCAATGTTTCCTGCCCTGCTGGCACGTCTCACAGGCCCAGCGGGTACAGCAGGCCGACCACAAGGCCTACCAGAAAGCCTGCGACCACCTGCAGCGGAGTATGGCCGACCATTTCCTTCAGATGCATGTTCTGCAGGAACGGGGCGTTCTTTTCGCTGACCTCGATCCACTGGTCGATCATCTGGTTCAGCACCTTTGCCTGCTCGCCGGTCTCATGGCGCACGCCCATGGCGTCGTGCATGGTGATGATGGCCACCACACAGGCCACTGCAAAAATGGCAGAGTCAATGCCCTCACACCGTGCCGTGGCAATGACCATTGCGCAGACGGTGGCGCTGTGGGCGCTGGGCATACCGCCGTCGCCCCACATGCGCTCCAGCTGGAATTTGCCCAGCAGGATGAAGTTGATCAGGGTCTTGAGCACCTGCGCCACGAACCATGCCAGGAGCGACACGGTCAGGATGCGGTTGAATGAAAGGATCTCATAAATGAACTGCATAGCGTTTCCTTTTGCTTTCCCGGACGATGATCCGTTTTAGTGTTTGCGTGTCAGGAGCTGCTGCGCAAGCTGCTCCAGAAAGGCCGATTTTTCGCCGAATGTTTCGCGCAGAGCGCTGCAGGTCTTTTCGTTTACGCGCTGTGCAAGAGCCATTGCGCCCTCCACGCCATACAGCGTTGCAAACGTTGTTTTTCCGTTTTCACTGTCGCTGCCAATGGGCTTGCCCAGCTGTTCCGGCGTGCTGGTCACATCCAGCACATCGTCCACGATCTGGAACACCAGACCAATACCGTAGGCGTATGCTTCCAGTGCTCGGCACTGGTCGGCGTCGGCACCGGCGGCAGCTGCCCCCATCTGGACGGCTGCGTTGATCAGAGCACCGGTCTTATTGCGGTGGATCAGCCGCAGCTGTTCCTCGGTCGCTGCCAGTGCTTCGTATTTCAGGTCCAGCTCCTGCCCATACACCATGCCGCGGCTGCCGGCACCAAGGCCCAGCGCCTTTGCGGCCTGCACACATGCCTGCGGGCAAGCCGGTGCATTGGCGATTGCTTCAAAGGCTTCGGTCAGGAGCACATCTCCTGCCAGCATGGCCGTTGCCTCCCCGAATGCCTTGTGGCAGGAGGGGCGACCGCGCCGCAGGTCATCGTTGTCCATGCAGGGCAGATCATCATGGATCAGCGAATAGCAGTGTAGCATTTCCACCGCAGCGCTGAAAGCTCTGGCCGTCTGCGGATCACCGCCCAGCATATCACAGACGCTGAGCACCAGAACGGCCCGGATGCGTTTTCCGCCGCCCAGCAGGCTGTACCGTGCCGCACGGCATACCTCCGATTCCTCCGGAAGAAACTTTGCACAGGCGTCTTCCAGCGCGGCAGAAGCCTGCGACAGATACATCTGATATTGTGTTTTGTAATCCATCAGTTTTCCTCCCGCTGTTCCTGTATGGTCTGCGTGATCTTCGCGTCGATCTCCTCGATCTGGAGCGATGTTTTTTCCAGCGCAGTATGGCAGTATTCCATCAGAGATGCTGCCTCCGCATACAACTTGACGGCTTCTGCAAGAGTCGTCTGCTCGTCCTGCATTTTGGCCAGAATGGCATTCAGGCGCTCCATGCCCTCTTCATAGCTTTTGGGTGCTTTCATCAATTTCCTCCACGGCCTCCACCCGGCACTTTGCCCGGCGGGAAGCGCTGCGAATGTAGATGGTCTTGTCCGGCTCCAGTTGGTCTGCCGGAAGGATCTGTCCTCTGCCCGTGGTGATCATCGCATAGCCTCGGGCAAGGACCCGGTACGGGCTCAGAGAGGCTGTCAGTGCTGCGGCATGTTCCAACTGCATATTTGCAGCCTGCATCCGGCGCTGTATCTGGATCTGAAGCGTCTGTCCGGCCTGTTCCAGCTGGTCAAAATCCCTCTTCCAGATGTGATGCACGGGCTTGCGTTCCAACGCTAAGTTGTATTGCTCCAGCTCATTATAGCACAACTTGAGCCGTTTTTGCATATTTTCAGAAATATTTTGTTGTAAATTTTGCAAAATATTCCATTGTTCTTCCCGGTCCGGCACCGCAAGCTCTGCCGCTGCCGAGGGCGTCGGGGCTCTCTGGTCTGCCACGAAGTCCAGGATCGTGTAGTCGATCTCGTGTCCAATGGCGCTGATCAGCGGTGTTTTGCAGGCAAAGGCTGCCCGCGCGATCACCTCAGCGTTGAACACCCACAGATCCTCCCGGCTGCCGCCGCCGCGGGCCACGATGATCACATCTGCCCTGCCGCTGCGGTCCAGCGTCCGGATGGCCGCCGCAATCTGCGGAGCCGCTTCAAACCCCTGCACCATGACCGGGCAGAGCAGCAGCCGGATACCCGGCCAGCGGCGGCTGATCACATTGCGGATGTCCTGTAAAGCCGCGCCGGTCTTGCTGGTCACCAGCCCAATGCATCGGGGATATTGCGGCAGCGGCTTTTTGTGTGCCGCATCAAACAGGCCCTCCTGTTCCAGCCGGGCCTTGAGCTGCTCCAATGCCAGCTGTGCTGCACCGATTCCGTCCGGGAACATCTCATTGACATACAACTGGAATGCGCCATCCCGCTCATAGAGCGTTGCACGGCAGCGCACGACCACACGCATTCCCTCTTCCGGACGGAACGCAAGCCGCCGCGCATCCGAGCGGAACATCACCGCTTTTACGCTGGCCTGCTCATCCCGCAGGGTGAAATAGCAATGCCCGCTGCGCGCGTTCTGCACAAAATTTGCCACCTCGCCGCGCAACGCCAGATCAAACAATCGGTCGTTTGCATCAAAAAGAGATTTGACATAGCGGTTCAGCGCCGAAACCGTGATCACTTCAGCCATAAACCGGCCTCCCGTGCCGCAAGAATGGACACGCCAATGGCATTGTCACTGGAATACTGTCCCGGCACAAAATACACCTGAGGCAGGCGTTTCTGCACCCATTGGCGGATCACATCGCTGCTCATCACGCCGCCGGCGCATACCACCGGCAGACCCGGGTATTCCTTCTGCGCAGCCTTTGTCATTTTGACCACTGTATCGGCCACACAGAGCAGGCAGTACTTGCACACATATTCCGGGCTTTTGCCCGCAGCAAGCAGGGCATTGCACTGGTTTTCCAGGCCGGAAAGGCTGCACTGCATGCCCCTCACGCTAGATTTCGGCCGGATCTCTTCCGGGCACGCTGCAGCAAGGCGAGACACCTCTGCACCCGCCGGGAAGGCAAACCCGAGCTTGACGCCCACGCGGTCCACAGCCTGTCCGGCGTAAAGGTCCGTGCTCGTGCCAAGTTGGGTGATCGTGCGTACCTCATCACACAGCAGCAGATCCGTCGTGCCGCCGGAAATATGAAACAGCAGGACTTTCTGCGTAAAAAGGTCTGCGCCGTGGGCTGCAAACAGCGCCGCAGCGGCATGGCCCTGCTGGTGGGTCGTATAAATCAGCGGGATGCTCCGCGCCGCTGCAAATGCCGTCGCCGCGTTCACACCGGCCAGAAAGCACGGCATATAACTGCCCTCTGCCGGGCGCGGCTTCTGGGAGACGCCCACAGCGTCGATGCGGGTCAGATCAAACTCCTGCGCAAGCTCGTGCAGCATTTCCGGCAGTGCCGTGGTGTGGTGGAACAGTGCATCGCTCTGCCGCAGGCCCAGCTGCCCGGGTTTGACCGGAAGAAACCGCTTTTTTGCACAAACAACCTCTCCGGCTGTATCAAAAACTGCCAGAGAGGTTGCATAGTTGCTTGTATCGACCCCGAGCGTATAACGGCTCACTGTTCAGCCGGCTCCACAGCGGCTTCTTCATTCAGGCCGTGATCCCGTGCCACTGCGCCGAGCAGGCCGTTCACAAACTGATAGTCCTCATCGGCACCATACTTTTTGGTCAGCTCCACCGCCTCGTTGATGGCAACGCCAGGCTTGTTCTCGCCGCCGAACAGCATCTCTGCAATGGCCAGGCGCAGCACGGTCAGGCTGACGCGCGGCAGACGCTCCATAGTCCAGTTGCGCAGATGGGAGCGGATCTCGTCATCCACCTCTGCGGAATGATCGTAGTAGGCGTTCAGCAACAGACGGCTGAAGGCGTCCACGGGATGCTCCTCGTCGTTCTCAGCGTGGTTGGACAGTGCCTCGGCCAGAGGAATGTCACCAAAGGTCTGCGAAAATGCCAGCAAAAAGGCGTTTTCACGGGCTTCTCTACGGGGCAGAATGTTTTCCATAATGTTCCTTTCGCAATACAAACCCTCCCCGCCGGGCGTACCGGGAGGAGGATCGTTTCTGATATGATTTTTTGCTGAATTTGTTACTGCGCTTCGGCAAGGCCTGCAATGACCAGATCCACGCGGCTAACCGTCACATTGGTCATGTTCTGCACGGCAGACTTGACGTTCTCCTGTACTTTTTCAGCCACAGAGGGAATCCGTGCGCCGAACTGCATCATCAGGTGCAGAGTGATGCTGGCCGTGCCGTCCCGCATCTCAACCACCACAGGCGGCTGGATACTGGCAGATTCCAGCAGGCTTTTCAGCTTTTTATTCTGCACGCCGCAGGACACCTCGGCAACGCCGTCCACTTCCAGTGCGGCGCAGCGGGCAATCTTACCCACGACCTCGGTCGAAATCTGAAGGCTGCCGCCCTGAAGATCCATGTTCTGTAAATCCATTGTGCTGTCCTCCATCCAAAGGCTGCTCCTGCAGCGGTTTCAAAACCCTGAAACCGGTCTGCCGTGCCTGCCTTTTGTGTTCAAACGCGCCCTTGTACAGTGCATAAAGGCGCGCAGCATTCATTTTTGATAGAGTTATTATACCATCAATGCGGGGGTAATTTCAATACTTGTTTGGAAAAGAAGATGGAAATCAGCATAGAATGGCATCCCGGCAGCGCATACGGCTTTCTGCCTGCAAGAAAAGCTGCGCCTGCGCCGCCGGGATATCCGCATAGATAAAGAGTGCTTACTTTACCTCCACCACCGTGATATTCTGGGCGGTCACGCTGCTTTTGTTCATCACCACATCCCGGATCTGTGCCACCTGCGCCGCCGTGAGCGGCTCACCCGCTGTCATCACGGTCAGGTCTGCCCGCCCTGCTTGCAAAAAGCACAGGCAATCCGCAAAGCCCTTGGCGCGCACCAGCGTTTCGATCTCGTTTTCTGCGTTCAGATCCTCCAGCCCTGCCGCCATTTGTGCGGTGTACTCCTTTTTCTCCTCCGCTGTCAGGGAGGAGGACTTCAGGCTCTTTTGCAGGGTATCCATCGCTTCGTCGTGTGCCTTTTCCCGCTTGAGCCGAGCCTGTTCAAAAAAGCGGGTGCCGCTGTCGTTTGCTACGCTGACAAGCTGTGCTTCGCCATAATTTTTATTGACACCGGAGGCGGCCTCCGCCTCTGTGGGCAGCGCATCCGTGATGGCAGTCTCCGCTTCTGCCTCCACTGGCTCTGCCGAGACCATGAGGGTGTCGTCCTCTGTCTGCGGAGTAATGTCTGCCCGGGCATACTGCCAGTTTAAGTAGACGGCAATGACCAGCGCCGCCGCCAGTGTCAGGGCGGTGACCCTGCGGGTGTTTCTGGAAAGTGCTCTCATAAAACGCTTCCTCCTTTGTTTTTGGGTAAATAGTTTTGGTACTCGATCAAAGCAGCAGCTCAGCACTTGCGTTGCTCCACGCAGATGCGGTTCGCGGGCAGATCCAACAGCGAATGCAGCAGCTCAGTAATGCGGGCTGCAACCCGGACATCTCCCCCGCCCTCACACAGCACGGCAACCCCGCAGACCTGCGGCAGATAGGTAGTCTCGGCCAGCGCAGACCCATCCTGTAAAAGAACGTGCTTCTCCTGCTGTTGCAGATCTCCGGTCTGGGTATCTACTGCATAGATAGTCTCCTCTCCGGTGGTCAGGGTGACCATGACCGTGGTGCGTCCTGCCCCCTGCAATTGGCTGATAAGCTCTTCCAGCTGCTGCTCCAGTTGGGTCTGGTACTGGCTGACGGCAGCAGTCCGGACAGTAGATGCCGCGGTTTTCTGCGTGTTGCCGCTGGGTAAAAGTTCCGACAGCAAAAGCAGCAACATTGCCATCACGCCGACCGTCACCGCCAGCGCGGTGCGGTTTTTGTTGTTTTGCAAAGAGCGTAAAGCGGAAAGCAATTCATTCTTCTTCACGGTGTGCTCCCCTCCGCTGCCGTGGGAGCGGTGCCCAGTGTCTGCTGCAAAAAGCTAAGCGCTGCCTGCTTTTGGGCGGCGGTACAGCCCGCCGGGAAGGCAGCAACAACCTTTTTTACCACGACCTGCTGCCCGGCTTTTTCCAGCGTGACCGTCACGCTGGCATCAAGCCCGAACTGCTGGCGGCACTGTGCGGTACAGTACTCCGCCAACCGGGTCTCTGTCTCGGTCAGGATATCCGTTTCCAATGTATCCGACTGCATCGCAGACAGGACCGCCGGGGCTGTGCTCCCTGAAAAAGCGGTCAAAACCTTGCCCGGCAGCCGTGGCAGCTGCGCAAGAAGGACTGCTAAAATATATAACCCGGCTGCGGCTTTTATGCACCGGCCTGCCCAGCTTTGCCCAGCAAAAAAACTGACCAGCTCCGCCCCGATGCACGCCATGCAGAATACTGCCGCGGCCCGCTGAAATGCCTGCATCTAACCACCCCCTGTCAGCATCAGCAGTGCGATGCCCACCACAAACAACATAAAAAACAAGGCCGTAACAGCCGCCATGCAGCGCACGGCTTCGGCAAAGCATTGCAGCAGCTTATGGCAATACTCCAGCCCGCCGATCCCGGCAAGCCAGCCGCAGCAGGACAGAAAAAGCAGATGTATCAGCAGCCCGAGATACAAGGGCGCAAATTCTGCTCCAATGCTGAGCAATGCGGCAATGCCAAGGGTGCTTTTGAGCAACTGCATCCCGGCCAGCACTGCATCTGCCGCGTTGCTCAGCGCCTGCCCTACAATGGGCACACTGCCGGTCAGCAGCTGTCCCAGACGGGAGGCTGAACGATCCAGCTGCACCGTGACTACGCGCTGAATGCTCATCAGAGCGGCGAACGCTTTGCCTGCCCAGCCGATGGCCTGCCGCAGCAGCCGCCCGGTCAGAGTGCAGCCCTCGAACAGACTTTTGCGGGAACTGATGCCGCAGGCCATGCTGATGGCAAGGTAGCTGCGCAGCAACGGCTGCAAACGGCTTTCTGCTCACGGTGCTGTGTTTTATCGCACAGGCTGCAGCCAGAGGGGGACCGCCTGTGGGATAAAACACAGCACCGTGAGCAGAAAGCCGTTTGCAGCCGCTCCGGCGTTCCATTCACCGCCAGCTGCCAACACGCCGCTGTATACCGGCAAAAAGCCCAGCAGATAACTTTTCCACCCGGCCATCCGGGTGCACAGGGCAGCGGCAAGCTTGTCCAGCTCCTGCCACAATAGAACGCCGCAGCCGCCGGCAGCCGCCAGCTCCAGCAGTGCTCTGTCGGCAGTGTCCTGCAAGAGAAATGCAAGTCCAGCTGCCAGCGACAAAAACAGCAGAACATCGGCATATTGTTGCATCGTATCCCGCAGCAATTGCACCGGTTCGGCGGCAAACAAACGCACAAGGGTGCCAAGCGGGTCTGCCGCAAACTGCTCGGCCTGTACAGGTGCCTTGTCGAGATAGGTTTGCCACGGTGTGGCTTCTGCTGCCGCAGCTTTCAGAGCGGTTTTGCTGCACAGAAAACCCAGCGTTGCCATGCAAATGATAAGGCCGCATTTTTTCATCCTGCCAACCCCCAGATCGTCTGGAATATCTGTTCCAGCAGCGGCCATACTGCTGCCAGTACGAGACACCGCCCCGCCAGCCCGGCGCACCATGCAAGAGTACCTGCTCCTGCTTCCTCGCAGAGGGTGCGGACGTAATCTGCCAGCAACAGGATGCCCGCGCTGCGCAAAAGGCAGGAAAAGGCTTGCGCATTGGTGCGCTGCCCCAGCTGTACCATTGCTTGCAGTACCCCGCGCAGCGGCTGTGCCAGACGGAGCAGCAGCCACACCGCAGCACCCAGCGAAAGCAGCAACGCAAATGCCGGGGAATACCGCTGCAATAGAACTCCCGCAAAGGCCATCAGCAGCAGCGCAGTCAGCACCGGAACTGCTGCGCTCATAGCGCGAACAGAGACCGGATGGTGGCAAACAGGGTGCTGATCTGCTTGACGAGAATGGAAAGCACTACCACAAGCCCCGCCAATGTGGTCATCATGGCCTGATCCTCCCGCCCGGAGCGGATGAGCAGCTGATTGAGTACTGCCACGATGATGCCGATGGCCGCAATTTTGAACACAAGTTCGATATCCATCCGTTTCTCCTTTGTTCTGTACAGCTTTTACCAAAAGAGCAGCGCCAGCATCATACCGCCAGCCAACCCCAGACGGTGCGGCAAACCGGCCTGCCGCTGTGCTGTGCGGCGTGCCTGCTGTAAATAGTCCTCAAACCGCGCCGTATAGTAACCCAGCCGCTCGCATTCCTGTGCGGTCTCTGCGCGGCCGATTCCGCTAAAGCACTCTGCAAAGCAGGCACGCTCCTCTGCTGAAAGCTGCCACGGTGCAGGCAACTGCTGCAATGTACCGCCGGGATTTTGTGGCAAAAGGCCCTCGCGGCAAAGCTGCCGGTAGAGGCTTTGCAGGTCTGCCCGGCGGTACTGTATCTCCTGCCGGATGCGCTGTAATAACGTGATGGTGCCCTGCAAGGCAGCAAGATGCAGGGTTGTCTGAGCCTGTACCGCATCCCCCGCCAGCCAGCCGCACAGCGGGAGCAAAAGCAGGCCAAGCCCGTGCAGAAAGCTGCTCATACGGCGCACACTTCCCGGATGCAACCCGGTGTCTTCCGCCCGGCAAGGATGACCAGCCGCCGCAGCATCCCGCGCTGCAACAAAGCCTGCACCTGCGGGCGGCACTGCGCCTGTGCAGCATCCGGCGCGTGGATACTGGCAATAAAATCCACCCCGCTGAAAAAGCCCTGCTCCAGTGCCATCGTTTCCTCCAGACTGCCCAACTCGTCCAGCAGGATCACCTGTGGTGCCAGCGTGCGCAACGCCATCTGGACGGCGCGGGCTTTATCCACCCCGCCAATGCGCTCCAGCGGCGGAAGCGGCCCTTCCGGCGGGAAAAGCTCGCCCCGCTCGTCTATCACTGCCACCAGACGCTGCCTCTCGGCCAGCGTCCGGGCGATAGTGCGCAACAGGGTGGTCTTGCCGCTGCCGGGCTCTCCCACCACCAGCAGCCCGGTAAAGTGCTGTTCCAGCAGCTTGTCCAGCGCGGGCGGCAAAGGGATAACACAACTGCGTGCGATCCGCAGGTTGAGCGAAGTGACCTTTTGCAGAGCGATGCACTGCCCTTCCCGCTGTACGAACTGCCCCGCCACGCCCACGCGGTTGCCGACAGCAGTGGTCAGGTAGCCCTCAGCAAGCTCCCTTTCGTGGGTGTGCACCGAGCCATTGCAAAGGGTGTGAAATATCTCTTCTATTTGCAGTGCATTCAGCCTTATTGCAGCCAGCTTTGGAGGGCAGCCCGGCAGTGCCGAAGCAGAGCATTGCCGCCCCTGTACGGTAAATGTGACCGCACAGCCAGTGCGCAGCCGCAGCTCCTGTATGCGCACTGCCGTTTGTACGGGCAGCTGTGCCAGCAGCGATGCAAGCCAAGCGGGAAGGGCTCTGACAGCCTGATAATACTCGTCCACTTTGGTTTCTCCTTCCACGAAAGCTTTGTGCTAGCATTGTATGCGCTTTGTGCGTCATTAGAACCGGGAACCGGGAACGGGCAAAACAAAAAAGCCTCTGCAACAGCATTGCAGAAGCTTTTGAAATTACTTGTATTCCGGCATTTAAAAGGGCGCTTTAAGTCGTTTCCTGTTCTGCCGGAGCATCCTGCAGCATAGCAAGAAATTCCTGCTCGGTCAGCACCGGCACGCCCAGCGCCTGTGCCTTGGTCAGCTTGGAGCCAGCCGCTGCACCGGCCACCACATAGGCCGTTTTTTTGGAGACCGAGCCACTGGCTTTGCCGCCGTTTTTCACGATCAGCGCCTCGGCTTCGTTGCGGGAGAGGGTCTCCAGCGTACCGGTGACCACCAGCGTTTTGCCCGCCAGTTTATCTCCCTTCGGCTCGCCCTTCCACTGCATATTGACCCCGGCATCTGCAAGGCGATGCACCAGATCGGTGGTGCCTTCCTTGGCAAAGAACTCCACCACACTCTGCGCCATCACGCCGCCAAAGCCGTCGATTTCGCTGATCTGCTCAGCGGTGGCTTCCCGGATGGCCTGCAGTGTGCCGAAATGTTCTGCCAGCAGCGCGGCTGCCTTATCGCCGATGTTGCGGATGCCAAAGCCGAACAAAAGTTTATCCAGATTGTTCTGCTTGGAGGCGGTAATAGCTTGCAGCAGATTGTCCGCGCTTTTCTCCTTGAATTTGTCCAGCGACAGCAGCTGTTCC
>OGII01002058.1_pt1 | contig 12440 bp, 7 predicted proteins | sample 1571701 | NCBI WGS metagenome assembly OGII01 (sample SAMEA2581950, study PRJEB24529) | metagenome | biome: Human gut stool | place: China | collected 2011
GTGTTAAAGCTAAGATATTCTGGATTTCCTCCTTCACATCATTCCCTTTTTCCATAGCTGTATGTAGCATATTCCGTACCAACTCAACCGGATTCAATCCTTCTATTCCCGAAGGAATGCCATTGATGGCATAACTACCGCCACCCAAATCACTCAGATCGAAACCTACCGCCGCCAAATCATCCATGATTCCTTGCAGGACAGCCGCTTCTGAAGCAGGCAGCTGTAATATCTCGGGGAAAAGCACTCCCTGCGAAACACCTTGTTTTTGTTTTATCTGCACCATATACCGATCAAAAAGTACGCGGATATGCGCACGATGCTGGTCGATCAACATCAATCCGGATTTCACCGAAGTCAGAATAAAACGACCTTTGAACTGCAAATGCAGATTCCCTTTCTCAATCACCGATTCATTGGCATATAAAGTAGAGGAAGCCGATGAGAAAGTGGAGGAAGCGGCAGATACCGCCGAAATAGTTTTCTCTTCAGCAACCATCGGTTCTTCCTCGAAAGGAGAATTTTCCCAATCCATTTCCGGTTCCTGCTGAGGCTCATTCATCTTACTTGCCTTGGTCAATCCACCATACAGTCCTTCCCATTCCACCTTCGGACGGCTATATGATCCGCCGCCACTTCCACCGGAAGATACTTTGAACGGATTGAAATCCGAATTATAATGAATCTTCGGAGGTGCAGGAGGCAGGTTCTGCTCAAATGCAGGAATATCCGGCATATCTTCCGTATCGAAATCAATGGAAGGAATGGCGCTGAACTTGCCCAACGACTCCTTTACTGATGCCGAAAGTATTTGCCAGATAGCCTGTTCATTCTCAAACTTGATTTCTGTCTTAGTGGGATGAATATTCACATCGATATTAGCCGGATCCACTTCAAAATAAATAAAGTAGGAAACTTGCTCGCCAACGGGAATCAACTGTTCATAAGCCTCCATCACTGCCTTATGAAAATAAGGATGGCGCATATAACGCCCGTTGACAAAAAAATATTGGTGAGCACCTTTCTTACGGGCAGTTTCCGGCTTCGCTATGTAACCCGAAATTTTCACCATCGTAGTATTCACCTCTATATTCAGCAACTGCTGATTCAGCTTCTTACCGAAGATAGCAAGAATACGTTGCCGCAAAGGAGATACAGGCAGATTGAACAGTTCGGAATCATTGCTGTAAAGCGAAAAGGCTACTTCGGGATGAACCAAAGCAATACGTTCAAACTCTGCCAGAATATTACTTAGTTCTGTTGAATTAGCTTTCAGGAACTTGCGACGGGCGGGCACGTTGAAGAACAGATTCTTCACAGAGAAGTTACTTCCTTTGGAACAGGAAACAGCTTCCTGACTTTCGACCTTGGAGCCTGCAATCACCAGTTTTGTTCCCAGTTCTTCCGATTCCAACCGTGTTTTCAGTTCAACCTGCGCCACAGCTGCAATGGAAGCCAGTGCTTCTCCACGAAACCCCATCGTACGCAAAGCAAACAAATCCGCTGCTTCCCGAATCTTAGAAGTCGCATGGCGTTCAAAGGAAAGTCGCGCGTCCGTTTCGGACATTCCCTTTCCATCGTCTATAATCTGGATGCAGGTCTTACCGGCATCCGTAACTAACACATGTATATTTTGAGCATCTGCATCGATCGCATTCTCCACTAGCTCTTTAATAACAGATGCCGGACGTTGTATCACTTCACCGGCAGCAATCTGATTAGCTACCGAATCAGGCAACAAATGAATTATATCGCTCATAGTTTATTTAGTAGTTAAAATGACCAGCTTCCCGTCGCCAAATAATGCCACAAATATAAAAGGAAAGCTATGATAATCAATATGATTCCAAAAGATACAGGCTTACGGCCACTTGCCTTTCTGCGCTTCAGGTGCGTCGTACCTTCGACAAACTTACCACGGATATCTTCGGGACTGAATTCTTTATCCGGAAGCATTCCCAACTCGCGTTTCGCCTTCTCCTCCATCTTCTCAAGCTTTTCTTTCCGCTCGTTTACGTAAATGTATTGATGATTAAAGCCTCGAGGTTTTCTCATCGAATTGAAAAACATTCCCATATTACTTCATATTAATTAAACTTCGCTTATCTGTCTTTGGCTTCCGGTCGGTGGTTGGTTTCAGTGTCTCTCCTTCCTTCTTGCCTCTCCAGTTGAATATATCTTCTTTATTTAAAGGGCGGACATAGTCAAACCAGGCAAATGTAGATAGCCGCAACTTGTCGGGAGGGATCTGATCCATCGGATATAATGTTCCGTTGGACTTACCTACGAACATCCCTTTTTCCATCTTCTTCTCTTTCATATAAAGATGGAGCAAGCTCCCTTCCAGACAGTTGAATCCGGTCATCGTGCTGTCTTTTTCTTCCGGATAAAAGGCCGTCAGCACATTACCAATCACTTCGATATGCCGCATATCCCCATTTTCAAAATAGGCTTTCATCTCCTTACCGGACACTTGGTTATAATGAATGGAGTCTTTCATCTCTACCGTCAACGCCTGATTGATAATGTGGGCCCAGTCGATAGTACTGTCATTCATATAAATCTTGATCTGCTCACCAAGCAACTGCTGACCTTCATTCCAAAGAATAGGGTCAACATACATAGTCATGCAAGAATCTTTTGAGTTATAAACCAGTGAATCGCATACTCCCTGCACATCCGTACGATACATACGTACTTTATGATAAGCTTTCATCAACCGGTACAGAGAATCTGTATTCAAGTTATAGGAAACCATTTGCAGAGTATCACCATGCATAAAAAGACTGTCACCCTGCGAATAGTCAATGGCCACGGCACGCTTGGTAGCAAAAGCAGAGTCGGTCAGTTCGTTATAGAAACAGTAATCGCCCGTCAACATGTTCTTGTTGATCGTATCTGTCATTTTCACATTGTCGAATGCTTCACCATATCCGGACAACCGGTCATAAAATAAGCTATCACCTACCAATTTCTTCCCTTGGTTTGTCAATATGGAACGGTCTAACAGTTCCGCTTGTTCGGTCATTGTATTATAGAATCCACGCTCCGAATAGATATGATTATTATCACTAACGATATTCGAAGGTCCGAGAATTACGGCAATCTTATTTTCTGTGTTATACCTTAATGTATCGGAAGTCAACACAAACTTCGGATTAACCAACTTCACATCATGGTTGAACACGGATTGTTTGGTAGCCGGACTGTATTCACCCCAATCGGAAGTCAACACATTTTCCTCGTCCATCAACGTCCCCCCCTCGAAATAATATCCGAGGTCATAAAGACGGTCGTAGTTCAAACTATCCGTCAGCAGCGTCGTGTTCCGGTTTATCATCTTTACATTTTCACGGAGCTGCGCAATCTGAGTCATTCCATCATAGTAAAGATAATCACCGTAAATGAACAGCGTATCTCCCTGCTCCATACGTACATTACTGAAAGCCTCAACTGAATTGGTTTTCTCAAAGATCAACGCACTATCACAATACATATACATGCTATCGTGACGCATTTTCACATTACCAATCAGCACTTGCACATCAGGACGAGCTAACTTATCCGCCTGACCTTCATCAGCATGGAGCAAATAAACCTTCGTTTTCTTATTCTCCGGCTGCTTCTTCGTTGTTTTGGATGTGTCTGCAACCGATTTTGTAGATGTTCCGGTTGCCTTCGTTTTTTGCTCTGTAGGACGCACCTGCGCTACAAGACATACGCCAAACAGGCATAGAAAGCCTATTAGGAGCCATCTATGCCTGTCTTGTTTATCTTTTTTATTTTGTTTCAGCATATAAAGTCAAGCTGTTAAACATCAATCCTTCTTAATCCAACCCGGATACTTGAAGTCACACTTCTGCCAGTTTTCGTTGATACGTACATAAGTATGTTTCTGCTTATCCAGAATCCACTTGTGCAACATTTCTTCGCGGCGTTTATCCATTACAATTTCTTTCAAGTCCTGATAGTCCTCTGCAATAGTCGCTTTATGACCGTTAATTTTTGCCTTCAGTTTCACAATCGCACAAACTTCCTTTCCGTCTTTCTCATTAATCATTGTAAATGCTTTGGAAATCTCTCCAACGTTCATCTTGTCTACCACTTTGGCAACATCCTGAGGTAGATCCTGCATTTGGAATTTAGAAGTAGTCACTCCTGAATTTTCATTGATATTCACCATGATACCATGATTATTACGAGTATCTTTATCATGTGAAATAACGGCAGCTGCTTCATCGAACGAGAACTTATTTGCACGGATATCATCAGCAATAGAATCCAGACGTGCACAAGCCTCTGTCAGTTCTTTTTCCGAAACTTTCGGACGCAACAGAATGTGACGGGTATTGACACGGTCACCACGCTTCTCAATCAACTGGATAATATGATAACCGAATTCAGACTCAACAATCTTGGAGACTTTCTTCGGATCCTGCAAACTGAATGCCACATTCGCATAAGAAGGGTCCATCATACCACGTCCCATGAATCCGCATTCGCCGCCTTTTATGGCAGATGCCTTATCCTCGGAATACAAACGGGCCAACGTTGAGAAGTCGATTTCTCCTTTTGTCACACGATCCGTATAGTCGCGCAGCCTTTTCTTCACATCTTCGATTTCTGCAACAGGAATTTTAGGTTGCAGCGTGATAATCTGCACTTCTACCTGCGTCGGAATGTAAGGGATACTATCCTGCGGAAGGTCTTTGAAGTAACGGCGTACTTCTGCCGGAGTTACTTTGATTTCCCCGACTAATTTCTGCTGCATCTTCTGTACTGTCAATCCGTCTCGTGCATTATCACGCAGTGTTTCACGAATCTGAGCGGAAGTCTTATTGAAATACTCCTCCATTTTCTCTCTTGAACCGATCTGCTGAATGTACATATTAGTCAGCATATCTACTCGCTGGATGATTTCCGCTTCGGAAACCTCAATACTATCCAACTTTGCCTGATGCAGGAATAACTTCTGAACAGCGATTTCTTCGGGAATCACACAATATGGATCGCCGTCGAATCTGCGTCCATTATACAAGGCGTCCATACGAGCCTCTTCTACATCTGATTTTAAAATAGCTTCGTCACCTACTACCCAAACTACTTCATCAACCACGTTGTCCTGGGCATAAGTTACCACGTTAGCAAAAACTGCCAGGACAAGGGTAACAACAAATCTAAAGTTCACAAACTTCTTCATTCTTTGTATTTAATAATTATATATAATCTTCTTCTTACTTACCGCCTGCTGATACAAGTCGTTCTTTACCTGTTCCATAAAGCTCACCCGTTTCTGATTTACCAGTAAGTCTTTCACTTCCGAGCGGGCAAATTCATACGGTTTCTCCTCACCAACTCCGCGATAATCGCTCACATTCAGGAAATAATAATAAGCCGTATCTTTCAATTCTACCTGACGGTGTTTGTTTACGTACTCTTCCGGTGCCTCTACTTTCAACGGAATCATGTCCAGGACATCGGTCACGGACACCCATTTATCATAGAAATATTCATATTTCACCGCATTTTGCAAACTGTATTTTTCCAGACTCTCTACTGCATCCTGCTTCTCTGTCTTATACCATCTGCGGACATTATTCAACTGGGGAGCCGTTAACGGCACTTTGATAAACAATCCCTTAATCAACGGATTCTCCAGCTTAAACAATTCTTTGTTTTTCTCATAATAATCTGCAATTTCCTGTTCCGGAATATCATTTATCAACTTCTGATTAATCAGTTCCTGCTGATAAGTATGCATAATCAAAGCTTTCCGGTAGTTCTCCACCAACTTTTCCACATCCACATTATCAGGAATGTTGTTCGCAGCTTTTTCATACAACAAGATTTCCTCCGCCCAACTACGAATATAGTGTTCGGCGAAAAGAATGCTATCATCTTTTGACAATCCAACAGGAAGTACGGACATCAAATCTTCTTTATATAAAAAATTACCATCCACCTCTACCAAAGGAGTCTTTCCTTTGTGGTCGTGCTGTTCCTTGCACGCTCCACAACCAAGAAGGGTAATCAGTAAGAGGACTAATATTCGCATCGGCAACTAAAATCTACTTATTTAAGGTACGAAGATAGTGAATAATCGGTTACATCAGTTATTATTAACTGTTTTTAAAACCTCTTGGTTTATTTCAACCTTACCGGACTCACTCAATTCCCGCATCCAGCACGTGTCAAGATAGCTTCGATAATCCTTTCGAACCCGATCAATTACTTCCCGATAATCATCCGGACCTTTCATTTTTTCGCCTACTACAATAGTAAAAGGATAAGACATCAAAGGATCAAAATCACCCTTCTTAAAAACCAGTTTATCTATATATTTATTGTCTCCGTCGGCAAAAATTCCTTGTTCAACTTGTATCTTTTCCTCCCCGGATGTATTAAAAGTTTGCCGAAGTACTTCCGCCCATTCTTTTTCCGGGGTTTTCTTCAATAGTTTTTTAGCCTGCTTCGACGTTTTTTTATCAACGCAATGAAGAATAGCACCTTTATATCGCGGACTATCCCAACGATAATCCGAAGTGTGAAATTTAAAATAAGTTGCTAGTCCTGCCCGGTCATTTATGGCAGGCAAATCCACTTTCTGACGAGTTACCTCTGCTATGAGATACTTATCAGTAACTTTCTGCAAAGCATAGCGGACTTCCGGATGTTTCCGCTCTATATTCTTACCTTCATAGTCCAATAACGACTTTGCTATAAATCCATTCAGTTGCCGCTTCACCGCCTGCGGATGCGAAGAAGCAAACTGCTTGAACATCTCTCCCGAATATACCTGTCCATCGATTGTAAACAAAGTCTGCTCCGTTCTGCCAATTGTCAACAACTCGTTCATGCCACTCGGATTGGGAGCATATTGCCAGTCTCTTTTTAGTCGTTCCACTATGGTTTCCGTAGCTTTATCCACCCCCTCCTTACGTATCAAACGTTCTGCCAACTTCTCATAAACCTCTCCATACGAAGGATTTTCTTTCCGGTCAATCACTTTTATAATATGAAGCCCTTCCGGAGTAAAGAAAGGATGGGATATTTCTCCTGTTGACAAAGAAAAAGCTACATTTTCAAATTCGCTCGTTGTTTGCAAACGTTCCAACCACATACTACGCTTATCCTCCGAGTACATTTCCACCAAACGGGCAAAATCCAAATCTGACTGAGTCCTTAGCGACTGCCAGATAGAATCTATTCGGTTTTTCTCTTCCTCCAAATGCTTGGCAGTTATTGTCTGAGGCAGATATTTGAAAATTTGCATTATCCGTACCCGACTCCCCAATCCTTTCAAACCTCTATCCTGATACAGAACACGAATACAACTATCCAATACCTGCTTATCCGTCAAATAAGATTTGAGCAACTGACTTCGCCACGCTTCCTGTAGTTTTCGGAACATAGTAGTCGTATCAAGTCCTGCAACTTTGGCCGCTTCAACCTTCAATTTCGATTGAGCGAAAAGTTCCGCATATTCCTTCGGAGAGAGTTTTGCATCTGCATTACCAGTCCGATGCCGATACGAATACTCAAACTCCGAACGAAGTATATCTTTTCCATTCACCCGCATCAGCACCGGGTCTTCCTGTGCAAAGACCGAGATACCGAAAAACCAAAACCAAGCTACAAGCAGACCTCTTTTCATCATCAATTCTTATTTTCCAAACTCTAAAAACCAAACATTAACTCCATAAACAACGAACGGTGAGCAGCGAACACCCTGCAGATCGACACAGTCTGTTCACCGTTCACCGTTAATAGTTCACCGTTTATATATGCTGTTATTCCGGACGGCTATAATTAGGCGATTCACTGGTAATCGTCACATCGTGCGGATGACTTTCCATTACACCGGCATTTGTGATACGGGTAAATTTGGCATCGTGAAGTTTTTCAATATTGGCAGCACCACAATATCCCATACCTGCACGCAAACCACCTGTTAATTGATAAACAACTTCGAACAATGTACCCTTATAAGGAACACGGGCAGCAATACCTTCCGGAACCAATTTCTTCACGTCAGCTGTTCCACTTTGGAAGTAACGGTCTTTTGAACCATTCTCCATAGCTTCCAATGAACCCATTCCACGATATGATTTAAACTTACGACCGTTAAAGATGATTGTGTCACCCGGAGATTCCTCTGTACCTGCAACCAATGAACCGATCATTACACTGTAACCACCAGCTGCCAATGCTTTCACCACATCACCTGAATAACGCAAACCACCATCTGCAATCAAAGGAATACCAGTTCCTTCCAAGGCTTTTGCTACATCATATACGGCTGTCAACTGAGGAACACCTACACCGGCAACCACACGAGTTGTACAGATAGAACCCGGGCCGATACCTACTTTTACTGCATCAGCACCAGCTTCAGCCAACATCTTAGCTGCTTCACCTGTAGCTACATTTCCTACAACAATATCAATTCCAGGGAAACGCTTCTTAGCTTCTTTCAGCTTTTCAATCACGTACATAGAATGTCCGTGAGCTGTATCAATTACAATGGCATCTGCACCAGCGTTCACCAAAGCTTCCATACGGTCGAATGTATCAGCAGTTACTCCCACACCGGCAGCTACACGCAAACGACCTTTAGAATCTTTGCAAGCCATTGGTTTATCTTTTGCTTTTGTGATATCTTTATAAGTAATCAGACCAATCAACTTTCCATCCTTATCTACCACCGGAAGTTTTTCAATTTTATTTTCCTGCAGAATCTTGGAAGCAGTTTCCATGTCTGTACCCGGCTCTGTTGTTACAATGTTTTCCTTTGTCATCACCTCATCAATACGCTTATTCAAATCCTTTTCAAAGCGCAGGTCACGGTTTGTAACAATACCAACCAAGTAATTCTCATCATCTACTACAGGAATACCTCCGATTTTGTATTCAGCCATCAAATCGAGTGCATCTTTCACTACAGAACCCCTCTTAATGGTCACCGGATCATAAATCATTCCGTTTTCTGCACGCTTCACAATTGCTACCTGACGAGCTTGCTCCTCGATAGACATGTTCTTGTGAATTACTCCGATACCTCCTTCACGAGCAATGGCAATGGCCATCTGTGCTTCGGTAACTGTATCCATCGCTGCAGTTACAAACGGAATTTTCAACTCAATGTTACGTGAAAACTTAGTCGAGAGTTCGACTGTTTTAGGTAAAACCTCAGAATAGGCCGGAATCAACAATACATCATCGTAAGTTAATCCGTCCATAACAACTTTATCTGCAATAAATGACATAGGGCTTTATGCTTTAGATTTTATTGCGTGCAAATATACAGAATTTTCTCAAAAAGTAAAAAAGCAGTTAACATCTTTTTCATACCACATACCTATCAAATAAAACAGCTGCTTGCAAGGAACGCCCCTCACAAGCAGCTGTACAATATCATTAAATAAATGATTAATTAGCCATTTCAGAAATGAACTTGATACGTACCAGACGAATTTCGTCTTCTGTATAGTCGTCACCCAGTTCGTCCATTGCATCATCAATTTTATCAGTTACTGATTCCTTGAAATAATCATAAATATCCTGCATGTGGTCTTCATCCATAATTTCTTCCAAGAAATAGTCAATATTCAGTTTGGTTCCTGAATATACAATGGCTTCGATTTCATCCAGCAACTCACCAAATTCAATACCTTTTGCCACTGCAATATCATCCAAAGCTACCTTTCTATCGATACTCTGAATAATAGAGACCTTCAACTTAGATTTGTTAGCTACAGTACGCACTCTCAAATCTTCCGGACGGTCTATTTCATTTTCTTCGCAGTGCTTCTTAATCAATTCGCAGAATTCCTGACCATAGCGTTTAGCCTTTCCAGCTCCTACGCCCGGAATATTCTGCAATTCTTCCAAAGTAACCGGATAAATGGTAGCCATTGCCTCAAGAGAAGGATCCTGGAAAATCACATAAGGTGGTACATCCAGTCTCTTTGCCATTTTCTTCCGCAAGTCTTTCAACATGGAATACAACACGGGGTCTACTGCACACGAAGCTCCACTTCTCATCGGAGTTTCATCTACCTCTTCTTCTTCAAAGTCTGCATCCTCAACTATCTTGAACGACTTCGGTTTTTTCAAGAACTTATGTCCTTCTGGCGTAACTTTCAATAAGCCATAGTTTTCCACATCCTTTGCCAGGTAACCAGCGATAAGAGCCTGACGAATGACTGCATTCCACAATCTTTCTTCTTCTCCCATACCTGAACCAAACACCTCTAAGTCTTCATGCTTATGCGCAAGCACTTCAGATGTTTCTTTACCCAACAATATATCGATAATATAATCTTGCTTAAAGTTTTCTTTTACGGCAATGATTGCTTCAATCACTGCACACAACGAATCCTGAGCCTCCACTTGTTTCTTTGGATTTAAACAGTTATCACAATTACCACAATTATCTTCCGTATATTCCTCTCCAAAATAATGCAACAAAATTTTTCTTCTACACACTGAAGATTCTGCGTAAGCAGCTGTTTCCTGCAATAGCTGACGTCCGATTTCTTGCTCTGAAATAGGCTTTCCCTGCATAAATTTCTCCAGTTTCTGCAGGTCCTTATTGGAATAGAATGTAATGCACTGTCCTTCTCCACCGTCACGTCCTGCACGTCCGGTTTCCTGATAATACCCTTCCAAACTCTTAGGTACATCATAATGAATCACAAAGCGTACATCCGGTTTATCAATACCCATTCCAAACGCAATCGTAGCGACAATCACATCAATGTCTTCCTTCAGGAAAGCATCCTGATTCCCATTACGGGTAGCAGAATCCATTCCTGCATGATAAGCGCGGGCCTTAATGCCATTTGCCAGCAATATTTCAGTCAACTCTTCTACCTTCTTTCGGCTCAAGCAATAGATAATGCCTGACTTGCCTTCGTTCTGCTTGATGAACTTAATAATATCTTTATCCACATTAGCAGTCTTGGCACGTACTTCATAATAAAGATTCGGACGATTAAATGACGAACGGAATTCCGTTGCATCCATCATTCCCAAATTCTTTTGGATATCCAAAAGAATTTGGGAATGATGGATATCCATCTTTACCTTTGGAGTAGCCGTTGCCGTCAAAGCAATCACTGGTGCTTTTCCAATTTCATTGATTATCGGGCGAATCCGGCGGTACTCCGGTCGGAAGTCATGCCCCCACTCCGAAATGCAATGTGCCTCATCTACCGCATAAAATGAAATCTTCACGTGTCTCAGAAAATCTACATTCTCCTCTTTCGTCAAAGATTCAGGAGCTACATAAAGTAACTTTGTCTTTCCAGCCATGATGTCGGCTTTCACCTGATCAGTAGCCGATTTTGTCAATGAGGAATTAATAAAATGAGCAATGCCATCTTCCTCACTAAAATTACGCATAGCATCCACCTGATTCTTCATCAGGGCAATGAGCGGTGAAATCACAATAGCAGTTCCATCCATCAACAGAGAAGGAAGCTGATAGCATAATGACTTTCCACCTCCTGTAGGCATTAACACAAACGTATCCTTTCCTGATAATAAGTTTCGGATAATCGCCTCCTGGTTTCCTTTAAAAGTATCGAATCCAAAATACTTTTTAAGAGCTGCTACTAAATTGATATTTTCCGCCATTGTTCTTGGATTTAGATTTTCATTGATTGTAGAAATTTTGTTTCCGCATGTAACAAAGTTATAAACAACTTTTCATATTACACAAATATTTCTGGGAATATTTCATCGGAAGCTTTTATTTTCTCACTAAAAAACCTTTACATTATGCCATTTGCAGACGGGAAACATTTGCCTTCCCCATTTGCTGCTTGGCGTAATCCAACGTCACCACAAAGCGTTCGGTCTGTTGTGACGGAATTTCAAACATGACATCATTCATTATGGTTTCCACAATAGAACGCAAACCACGAGCACCTAATTTGTACTCTATCGCCTTGTCGACAATATATTCAAACACCTCCGATTCAAATTCCAGTTTCACCCCATCCATCTCAAACAATTTTACATACTGCTTGATAATTGAATTTTTGGGTTCTGTAAGAATATTGCGCAATGCCGTACGGTCCAATGGGTTCAAGTAGGTAAGTACCGGCAAACGACCAATAATTTCCGGTATCAATCCGAATGATTTCAAGTCCTGAGGAGCAATGTACTGCATCAAATTTCCCCGGTCTATTTTCACCGCTTCCTTCGCGGCACTATATCCTACCACATTTGTATTCAGACGTTGAGCGATTTTTCGTTCAATACCGTCAAAAGCACCTCCGCAAATAAACAGGATATTCTTAGTATTGACCGGAATCATCTTCTGGTCCGGATGCTTACGTCCTCCCTGAGGAGGAACATTCACCACAGAACCCTCCAGCAGCTTCAACAAGCCTTGCTCCACACCTTCTCCACTTACATCACGCGTAATGGAA
>OGII01002064.1_pt1 | contig 12422 bp, 10 predicted proteins | sample 1571701 | NCBI WGS metagenome assembly OGII01 (sample SAMEA2581950, study PRJEB24529) | metagenome | biome: Human gut stool | place: China | collected 2011
GCCGCTGCCGCTGCCTACGACGTTGATGCGGCGGTAGGGATAATCTTTCAACTCCCGTTCGATGTCTCTCTGCGTGAGGTGGCGGGGAGATTCGTCGGATGCATATTCCTGCAGGCATAGGATGTCGGCATTGCTCTCTTTCAGATAGGTGAGTATCGGATTCTTCCCGTCTTTTTTGTAAGCGCCGTCAAAACCCATAATGTTGTAAGACAGGAGCTTTATGCTGCCTTCGGGAAGCTCGGTGGTGTGAAAATTAAGGGGCAGATAGGTCCGTAGCTGCGAGTAGCATAGCAGAAGGCCGGTCAACGGTAGCAAAGCTGTCTTGTATCGTTGTATAACCAGCCAGAAAATCAGAAAGCCGCCGTTGATAAGTGCAAAGACCGGAAAGGTCAGTCCGAGACAGGATTGTACCGGATGCGTTGCCGGTTGGATGTAAGGACTGTATGCCACCAACAGCAAAAGACCCGTGAATAAAGCATTGACCGCTACAATCAGCAGGGCGACAAAATTACCGAAATGCTTCATACATACATTATCGTTTACTTGCATCGAACAAGCTCTTCTTTTCTTCCGTTGTGAGACTTTCATATCCGGACTTTTTCAATTTGTCGAGGATACGGTCTATTTCATCGGATTGAGCTTTTTTTCGGGCGTTATAGTTATCATCTTTCTGTCTTTCGGTTCCATAATGAACCTTCATCTTGGGCTTGCGGGGCTTGAAGCTGAACAAGGCAGTGACAGCGTCCAGAGACTTGTTAATCCATGCAGTGATATCCGCGCCTTTGCTGAGGCTGGCTGCAAACCACAGACCTGCCAACGCTCCGCCTAAATGGGCGATATGTCCGCCGGCATTGCTGGATGTGATAAACAACAGGTCTGTTACGATAACAATCAATGCCAGAAATTTCAGGCGTACGGTTCCAAAAAGGAAAAGACGTATCGGGTAGTCAGGTTCCCGATAGGCGGTAGCCGCCACGATAGCGAGTACGGATGCCGATGCTCCCAGCATGAAAGAGTACTCCGTCATCGGACGGAAATAAGGGAAGATGTTGTAGGCCGTCATATAAAGCAGTCCGCCGCAGATTCCGCCTAAGATGTATACTCCCCGTAAGTGTCTGGCAGAGAAAAAGTTCAGGAACAAGGCGCCGAACCAATACAGCCAAAGCATATTGAATAGAATATGCAGGATACCGGCATGCATAAACATATAAGTAAATAACGACCACGGCTGATGAATAAATCCGATAAAGGATGCCGGCAGGGCAAATATACCGAATATATCGGGGGTACTTACTTCAAACAGTCGCAAGAAAACGTTAATCAACGTGCCGATCAGAAAGATGCCTACGTTGATATAAATCAGTTGGATGAAAATATTTCCTCTTCTGAATGTCTCCTTTAAATCAGCTATAATATGTCCCATTGTTATTGCTTTTTTTTCTCCAATACAAAATCAGGATCAATCCAAATAACATTCCTCCCAGGTGAGCAAAGTGAGCGACATTGTCTCCGGCGCTATTGGCAAGTCCTGACCATAATTCAATCGCGGCGTATCCTATAACGAAGAACTTCGCTTTGATAGGAAATGGCAGCGGGAAGATAAACAACCGGTTATTGGGAAATAACATACCGAATGCCAGCAATATGGCGTAAACGGCTCCCGAAGCACCTACGGTGGTCATCATGTTCAGATACTCTTCTATGGGGACAACGCCATAGCCTATTAGGTTAATGTGCGTATGTTGGCTAAGCTCCGTTACATATTGAATATACTGCACTCCTTCCTGGATAAGTCCCGCACCGATACCGCAGAGAATATAGTAAAAGAGGAAACGTTTGGGTCCCCAGGTTTGTTCGAGAATCGGTCCGAACATAAAAACGGCAAACATATTAAAGAAAATGTGGCTGAATCCGCCGTGCATAAACATATAAGTGATAAGCTGTGCCGGATTAAAGTCACTTGCAAGGAAAAAATGTAATCCCAGATAATTCGTTAAATCCAGGCCGTAACGTTGGGCTACGATTGTCCCGAAAAATACTAGTACATTGATAATTATCAGGTTTTTAGTTACAGTTGGCATCATTTTAATTTCTGAATATTTAGATAATAGACGCAAAAGTACGAATAAATTCTGTTTTAAAGCATGAAAAACGCTTCCTATTAGCTCTTTTTCAATAATTTGCTGCGTTTTTTTTATGTTTTTATTTGATATGTTGTTTTGTTCGGCTATATTTGTAGAATCAATCCCTTGTAGGATAATCTTTTGTGTAACATATATATTAATTAATCATTTTACGTATTATGAATAAGTCTGAACTTATTAGCGCAATGGCTGCTGAATCTCAAATGAGCAAAGCCGATGCAAAAAAAGCACTTGATGCTTTCATCACTTCAGTTACTAATGCTATGAAAGCTGGTGACAAAGTATCTCTCGTAGGTTTTGGTACTTTCTCTGTAAGCGAAAGAGCTGAAAGAACTGGTATTAACCCTTCTACAAAGGCAACTATTACTATTCCTGCTAAGAAAGTAGCTAAATTTAAAGCTGGTGCTGAATTATCTGCAGCTGTTGAATAAGATAGATAGTTGAAAGAAATTAGGAGAGGAGACGCGATGCGTCTCCTTTTTTTGTATCTTTGCGCGCAAGAAATAACTTGATTATGAAGATAGAAGATAAACTTGTAGCGTCCGTCATTAGCGGACTGAAAGCACTCTACAGTCAGGAAGTCCCTGAAAAAATGGTGCAAATCCAAAAGACCAAAAAAGAATTTGAAGGACATCTGACGCTGGTCGTGTTCCCTTTTCTGAAAATGTCAAGAAAAGGACCGGAACAGACGGCGCAGGAAATCGGTGAATATCTGAAGGCAAACGATCCGGCTGTAGCAGCGTTTAATGTGATAAAAGGGTTCTTGAACCTGACTATTGCATCGGCTACATGGATTGAATTGCTGAACGAGATTCAGGCGGATGAACAGTACGGCTTAATGCAGGTCACTGACGCTTCTCCATTGGTGATGATTGAGTATTCTTCTCCGAATACAAACAAACCTCTTCATTTAGGTCATGTGCGTAATAACCTTTTAGGTAATGCATTGGCTAACATTGTGGCGGCAAATGGTAATAAGGTAGTAAAAACAAATATCGTAAACGATCGTGGTATCCATATCTGTAAATCCATGCTGGCATGGAAGAAATATGGAAACGGTGAAACCCCGGAAACTTCCGGCAAGAAAGGTGACCACCTCGTTGGCGATTATTATGTATCTTTCGATAAGCATTATAAAGCGGAGGTAAAGGAACTTATGACTGAGTTTGCGGCACAGGGAATGAGTGAGGATGAAGCTAAGGCGAAAGCGGAAGCTGCTTCTCCCTTGATGCAGGAAGCTCGTGAAATGTTGGTGAAGTGGGAAGCCGGCGACCCGGAAATACGCGGATTGTGGGAAATGATGAACAACTGGGTGTATGCTGGATTTGATGAGACTTACCGGAAAATGGGTGTCAGCTTCGACAAGATATATTATGAATCCAACACTTATCTCGAAGGGAAGGAGAAGGTTATGGAAGGGCTGGAAAAAGGTTTCTTTTTCAAAAAAGAGGACGGATCTGTTTGGGCGGATCTGACTGCTGAAGGTTTGGATCATAAGTTGCTTCTTCGTGGCGATGGTACATCTGTTTATATGACGCAAGATATCGGTACAGCTAAACTTCGCTTTGCAGACTATCCTATTGATAAGATGATTTATGTAGTAGGTAATGAGCAAAACTATCATTTTCAGGTGCTTTCTATTCTGCTTGACAAACTCGGTTTTGAGTGGGGCAAGAGCTTGGTTCACTTCTCTTATGGAATGGTAGAGTTGCCGGAGGGCAAGATGAAATCTCGTGAAGGTACGGTGGTGGACGCTGATGACCTAATGGAAGAAATGATTGCCACTGCTAAAGAAACTTCACAGGAACTTGGCAAATTGGATGGTTTGACACAGGAAGAAGCTGATGATATTGCCCGTATCGTCGGTCTGGGTGCATTGAAATATTTCATTTTGAAAGTAGATGCGCGTAAAAATATGACGTTTAATCCGAAAGAGTCTATCGATTTCAATGGTAATACAGGCCCGTTTATTCAATATACTTATGCTCGTATTCAGTCTGTGCTTCGTAAAGCTGCCGAATCGGGTATTGTGGTTCCCGGCCAGATTCCTGCTGGTATTGAATTGAGCGAAAAAGAAGAGGGGCTGATTCAAATGGTTGCCGACTTTGCTGTTGTTGTCAAGCAGGCAGGGGAAGATTACAGCCCGTCTATTATTGCGAATTATACTTATGATTTGGTGAAAGAATACAACCAGTTCTACCATGACTTCAGTATTTTGCGCGAAGAGAACGAAGCGGTGAAAGTGTTCCGTATCGCTCTGTCGGCTAATGTGGCCAAAGTCGTGCGTTTGGGTATGAGTTTACTGGGTATTGAAGTACCTTCCAGAATGTAAGACATTCTCTGAACAAAATATCTTTCTACGGGGTTTCTTCATTATGTATATAATGAATGGAATCCCATTAGATCATTTTATAAATATGTTGCGTGTCATATGATTCCCCTCTCTCTTTGTTTGATAGAGTGTATACCGATAGGGGATTTAAGGTAGGATAAAGTAAAAAAGAAAGGCAGACAAAGTTCAAGCCTTGCCTGCCCGATTCTGTTTCTTATGCTGATAATTGTTATTTCTTAGGATACTTATACCAGTCTTTAGCTTGTGCACCATTAGATTTAACCCATGTCGCAAACTTCGGATACGATTCGTCTATTCTTATACCTTCCTCGGGGATCGGGAATTCACTAACCGGCATATTGAGTGCAAACGGCATCAGATCTATTGAAACATAATATAAATCTTCTTCTGGCCTGGATACGTCTTTTCCTGTTCCTAATAATGAAAGATCGGCTTTATCAGTAGGAGGATATTTTACCAAGTGCACTTCTCTACCTCTGGCTTGGCCAGATCCTACGAAGATAAACGGATTGTAAGGTGGCAATATACTTTTCGAAGTAACATCATTTACTTGGATAGTTACAGTGTATTTCCTGGCTTTTTCTTCTTTATTATCAAATATTGCCATATTATCAAATAGCAAGATTGTAGGATGTGATTGACCAGCCTCTGTTTCTCCGGGCATATATTGGGATTTGGGCGCATACGAAGGGCTTTCAATAGTAACTTTGCTAATATCGCTATTAGTAGTGTTATGCAATTGATAACCAAAACCATTCACTAAATAACCTCCACGATGTAATGGAGTGAACTCGTCAACAACCTTATAGATACGATTAGTCAGTATTGATTTATATACTTTACTGGTATATCGTATCATTACGTCATTCATATCGTAATCTCCCTGCTCCGGCCATAAGTCTTCGAATGTCAATATCCCGGAATAAGAAGTATAGTTGTCTTCATCAGTTGGACCTTCCGGATCTGTTGGTAACTCGGGAATTACACCTTCATCAATAGCATCTTTTTCGGCTATGTGAACATAGAAAATTGCATCACAGTAATCGAGGTCTATGTTGTCCTCAAATCCGATAGCAACAATCTGATTAGATTTACTGTCCCGTAACGATATGGTTCTTTGTCTTTGTACGCCATCCTTTCCCGGTTCATTCAAAATTGTGGTGGAGTATCGAGGGCCCATTCCTTTTACGAGATCGCCTTGTGAATCTCCGTTTGAAGGTGTGCTTCTGAATCCCATACCTTGCAGATACCAGCCAATAGTGACGCCCTTAGGAAATTTGTCTTCAAATTTTCCCGTGTCTTCATTCCAGTATTTTAGTTTAACTTCATCACCACAGACTAAAGCTCCTACTCCGGCTGTTTTATAAATAGGAGAAGCATTTGGGAATGCTAATATCCTTTTGATGTTTTCTATGGTCGGTATTTCGCTGGTCGGATAAGTGTAATACCCTACTGTATTATACCATGCGGCACTACTGTTAACAAATACTAGACTAACTTCTGTATCTTTAGTGATAGGGATATCTGATATCATATCACCATTAAAGAACTCAGGATAGTTATCATGAATGTTCCTTCCTCCCGCTTTGTCGAAGATGCTTTTTATATTATAAAGTACATCAGCAGGAGGAATATTCTTTTCTTTTGATAAGTTATTGGGACGTCCGTTGTCATCCCAGTCCATACCAGGCAGCAGTGTCCAGACATCCAAATATTTGTGCTGATTGGCTGTTGTCCCTCTGCTTATCGGGGTTGATGCTTTTTCAAGCAGGGACTTAACATAGTCATTTTGGTTGAAAGAAATACGATGATCGGCGTTAATTGTTAGTTTTACCGGAGATGCTGTACCTAGATAGTCGGATGATAGCCATACTTCTGAGATATCAGCCGGTATACTTATTCCATCTTCACTAAATTTACCATGTTTGTCAGTTGCAGCCCGATAAAAGGGTTCTACTTCTTTTTTCTTCCAACTACCATCTTTGTCATTTACTTCGATCGGATCTTGGTCATAAATCTCAAAAAGAACCGTATATTCTTCCTTAAAGCCATAGTCAATATCTAAGGCTAAACTTTGATTCATGTCGAAATCAAAGAACTGTTCTTTGGGAATCTTCTCGGGTTCTTGAAATAAATCACGTTCATTGTCTACACAACTACATATCAATGGGATACAAAATATGCCCATTAATGTCTTTACAAATATTGTTTGTTTCATATGTTAATGAAATATAAAGATATTAATGGGCAAATATAGAAATAAACCGAAAGCTTTCCAAAAGATATTTACCTCTTTTTTGCAAATTTCTTTTTTGGTGCTGAGGTAACACCTTTCTCGTCCTGTATCCTGATTAATTCCATGCAACTATGCAGGCTTAAATCTTGTGGGACAATATCTTTAGGAATCTTATAGTTATTACCTTTATATGCTATATATGGTCCGTAACGACCATTCAGAATTTCCAATTCTGGTTCTTCTGCGAACTTCTTGATGTGGCGTTCGGCTTCCTTTGTGCGTTTCTCTAGAATCAGTTGTTCCGCCTCTTCTAAAGTAATTTCCATGGGATCCATCGTTTTCGGGAGCGATACATACACCTTATTATGTAGTACATACGGACCGAAACGACCAATACCTACACTGACTGTCTTTCCTTCATATTCGCCTAACGTACGGGGCAGCTTGAACAATTCCAGCACTTCTTCCAATGTGATCGTTTCTATGGACTGACCTTTTTTCATTTGTGCAAAACGTGGCTTTTCTTCATCTTCCGCCGTACCGATTTGCGCCATAGGACCAAAACGTCCGATTTTTACCGAAACAGGTTTACCTGTTTCCGGTTCCTCACCCAAAATACGTTCGCCTACTTTATGTTCAGTCTTTATTGCCAAAGTGTTTTCTACTGACGGGTGGAATTGGTCGTAGAAGGTTTTCAGAATTGAAGTCCATTTCACTTCTCCTTCGGCAATTTCATCGAACTCTTTTTCTACACTAGCTGTAAAGTTATAATCCAGAATATCAGGGAAATATTCGGTGAGGAAATCATTTACTACCGTTCCGGTATCCGTAGGGAATAACTTGGCCTTTTCTGTTCCGGTAATTTCAGTATGATTTTCGTCTTTGACTTGTTGGTCTTTTAATGTCAGCACATTGAACATCCGTTCTTCTCCGTCTTTATTGCCTTTTTCCACATATTCGCGATTCTGAATCGTGGAAATGGTAGGCGCATACGTAGATGGGCGACCGATTCCCAGCTCCTCCAATTTACGTACAAGACTTGCTTCGGTATAGCGCGGTGGGCGTTGGGTAAAACGTTCGGTTGCAACGATAGGACCGTGTTCCAGTTTCTGACCTTTTTTCAGAGGAGGCAACAGATTACTTTCATCCTCTTGTTCATTTTCATCGTCATAAGATTCACGGTATACACGCAAGAATCCATCGAATTTAATAACTTCACCGATAGCTGTAAAGACTTCACTACTACTGCTAATTGATATTGTAACAGTTGTCTTTTCCAGTTCCGCATCTGCCATTTGTGAGGCAATGGTACGTTTCCATATCAAGTCGTACAGTTTTTTCTCCTGCGCTGTCCCTTCGATGGACTGGTTTTCCATATAGGTAGGACGGATTGCTTCATGTGCCTCCTGTGCCCCTTTGGTTTTCGTTTCAAAGTGACGAGGATGCACATAACGTTCACCCATCATTTTGATGATAGCATCCTTACTGCCTATGGTTGCAAATTCCGACAAGTTCACGGAGTCGGTACGCATATAGGTGATAAATCCCGATTCGTACAAACGTTGGGCAATCATCATAGTTTGCGCCACCGTATAGCCTAATTTGCGTGCAGCTTCCTGTTGCAATGTCGAAGTTGTGAACGGAGCAGGAGGTGTTTTCTTTAACGGACGGGTAGTAATATCTTCGATAGCAAAATTAGCTCCTTTACATGCGTTGAGGAATGCTTCTGCTTCTTTCTTCGTTTTGATACGGTGGGCCAGTTCGGCTTTCATCTCCACTAGTTTCCCATCAGTGTCGGGCACAAGGAAAACGGCGGTCACACGGTAAGCTGCTTCCGATTTGAAAGCATGGATTTCGCGTTCGCGCTCAACAATCAGTCGAACGGCAACCGATTGTACACGTCCTGCCGAAAGCGCCGGTTTCACTTTTCTCCAAAGTACAGGAGACAGTTCAAAACCTACGATACGGTCCAGAATACGTCGTGCTTGCTGTGCATTCACGAGGTTAATGTCAATATCACGTGGTTGTTCGATTGCTTTTAAGATAGCACTTTTCGTAATTTCATGAAATACGATTCGTTTTGTGTTTTCCGGTTTTAGTTTTAAGACCTCATACAGATGCCAGGCGATAGCCTCTCCCTCGCGGTCCTCATCGGATGCGAGCCATACGGTTTCTGCCTCTTTCGCTTCTGCTTTCAGTGTGCTAACCAGAGCCTTTTTGTCTGCCGGAATTTCATAATTGGGTTTAAAATTCTTCTCTACGTCGATACTGAACTCTTTTTTCTTCAGATCGCGTATATGTCCGTAACTTGAAAGGACTTTGAAATCTTTCCCAAGAAACTTTTCAATCGTTTTTGCTTTTGCCGGAGACTCGACAATGACAAGGTTTTTCTGCATAATTCTTTCTTTTATAATGGCTTGTACCACAATATTTGGGCACAAAAGTAAAAAAAAAGATTCTCCCTACCTTATAATATAAGGAGAATCTAATGTTTTTTAGTAAAATAACGTCAGCCCGATATAAATCAGTTATAACTATAAATTTTCTTTTTCAGCGTATAGGAGTATTCGTAGGAGGTGGAAGAACATACCAACGGTTATGTTAAATTCATGTTTAAATAGGTTCGAAATTAATTCGTATTTTATATACGGAAGAAAAAGTACTCTACTTATAATTAGAATTTGAAATAAAATATGTTAAGTTAATAATCTGCTTCATTTGAAGTAAGGTCAACAATTAATGGATTTGTTGGTTTTTAACAATACTGCAAAGTTAGATGAGGTGTGGAAAACAGATGTGCAATATTCTCCAAATAAGGTGCACAAAATGCTATAAAACGCTTTGTGATAGTACAGGAAGCCACTTTTGAAGTTGTGGGTAAATATGTTTACATTCACTAGGAAAACCTATCGGATAAAATAAAATGTTGGTTAGTATAGATTAATATCTGTATATTCTACGTACATTTGTCTCGTTAGTATTTTAGTTTTCGTTTAACAACTGTTGAACTATCGATTTATATATGTTGAACTATCGTTTGACAGTTGTTGAACGAAAACTGACTAGACGATGAAGTAAATAGTATATGAGGATGAAAAGAATAATCTTCCCCAATGAAAAACAAATGAGTAATGAGTGTTAATTATGACCTTTACGAAACACCTAATCCTGACAAGGAAGGGGAAGTGTTGCCTTTACATGCACGTGTGCTATTGAAGGGTAGTTATACTGCCGAAGAATTTGCAGATCAAGTTGTAGCATTTCAGCATATGCCTCATGCGCAAGTGGTGGGTATCATAGAAGCTATTTCGAAAGAATTACAGCATTTGCTTTTGAAAGGATTTTCCGTTGAATTGGGTGATATTGGCTATTTTACTCTTTCTTTGAGTGTGGACAAAGAAGTGACTGAGCCAAAATACTTGCGTTCACCATCAGTATCTCTTAAAGACATTAATTTGAGAATAAACCGTCAGTTTAAGAAGGATGTTGAGAGTGAATTGGTATTGCAACGTTATCATTCTCCCTTTCGTGTGAAGAATCCGTGTATTAACCGACAGGATTATGCTTCACTTGTCGGAAAGACAAAAACACAGGCATTGAAAGATATAAATGCTTTTATTGGGCAAGGTATTTTGAGGAAGTATGGGACAGGACGTTCGGTGGTCTATATAAAGGCTGAATAAAATAATAAAAGAATTTTTGCGATAGATTAGAAAGATAAAATCTGATTGATAAAACTAGTTCCGGCTTAATCTATTACACACGTCAATGTAGTCAGATTAAGCCGGAACTGATTTTAACTCTTTAATAAAGAGTACATCTATATTCTATCACTCTTTACTCTTGCATAATAACTTCTCCTACGACTTTGATTAATTTGAGTTCTTCCTGATATGCATCCTGAAATAGTTGCCAGATCATAACTCCGCCAAAATCATTATCCATTACATACTGGCATTTTTTCCGGATAGTTGGTCGTCCATTATAATATGTTTTACCGAATTGGTCAGCATCGGCTATTTCTTTTATATCATACGTCTTTCCGAAATGAGTAAGTATTCCATTAAAGCGGATAGCTCCTACTTCATCCTTATTGACATCATTGTCCCATGAATAGCCATAGAATGGCAGACCGCCGACAATCTTTGATTTTGGAGCTTGGAACTTGGTTATCCAGTAGTTCATATCATTTACAAAATCGTTGTAAGAGGCATGTTGTCCCGGTGTGGACGAGTTTCCCATTACCCTGTCATAGCTCATAATATTGATATAATCAAAGTACTCCTGCCATTTAGTGGTATAGTCTTTCCAGCAGATTACAGCACAAGTCATTAACATATCGGCACTTTTGGCTTCGTGTAAAGCTTCGGCGAAAGCTACGAGTGAGTTCGTGTTCCAGTGGTTATAATCTTCGTAGTCAATATCAAATCCGTCGAGCTGGTTGGCTTGGGTGAAATTCACAATGTTGGAAACTAATGCGCTTCTTGTTTCTGCATTGTCGATAGCAGCTGCAAATTCACCATTACTGTTTTTGTTAAGAGAAATCAGCACCTTTACCCCGTGCTCCTTTGCTTTTGTGCGGATTTGGCGTAGTTTATTTTCTGGTACCTTGTCTGTATTTAGCGTACCGTCCGATTTCACATGTGCGAAACTTACGTTGATGTGTGTCAGATACTCCCAGTGAATATTATCGAATTGCGCATCAAAATCAAAGTCATGTGCAGGCAAATAACCGATAACGACCTTATGTGATGTCTCCGGCTCTTCCTGTAATTCAGGAAGCAGAACCGTATATTCGGAGGTTAGTTGATAGTCGCTGCTTGTCACGGTGAACTGCTGTTCTGTTTCCCAACGTTTCACTTTCTGGGGATCGGGGGAGATACTTGCTCCCCCTGATAATTGATAATTGACTCCTGTGATTGCCTTTCTGTTTGTAATACCGCTGATACGGATTACTTTGTTTTCATCATTGATGTTTCCTCTGTAATAAGTACCACCGCATTGTAATGTGAATTGTGCGATTTTGGCTTCCGGTTTGCCGGCTATTGCTTCCGAGTCGTTGCAACTTATACATACGGAAGTTATCAGCATAAATATAATTTGTAGTAATATCTTCATTTTCTTTCTTTTTGTATCAATACAACAACAGGCGGATGCGAAATGTTGGAGGCGTATTTCCTCCGTTTCTGCCAGCCGTTGCAAAATAAGCTGATTTTATCAACAAACAGTCAGCTTTGATAGAAAAGGAGTATTTTTTCTTTCCACTCTCCCGTTTTGGCATTTTTGGAGTATTCCGGCTAAGCGATGCCCCACATTTATAAATTTCGTAAATAAAATAGTTGGAGATGGGTGCAAAACAATACATTCGGTAGGATACCTTTACATCAGAGTTAAAAAAACTCTTACCAGGGTCACTTGAGAAAATTTATTTATAGATGATTGGAGTTGAATATTTTGGTGCTGAAACTAATTTCTTCCCCCGGAAGGGTGGAGGGAACAAAAGAAGACAGAGATCAGTGTATGCCGTTTGCCTTGCAAGACGCAAACGTGGAGCTTCACCGGTATGGAATTGTAAAAAGCCTGCTGACGGCGACGATAAAACCCAGGAGGCAGGTTACGGATCTGATTATACAGGTGCTTTTATTACGGATTGGGAAATCCATAAGGAGCCGCAGGCTACCAGAGAGGA
>OGII01002066.1_pt1 | contig 12410 bp, 10 predicted proteins | sample 1571701 | NCBI WGS metagenome assembly OGII01 (sample SAMEA2581950, study PRJEB24529) | metagenome | biome: Human gut stool | place: China | collected 2011
GTGAAATGTATCATTATACTGTTGATACATCAGACACACAAATGTAAATAGGGACTTTTGAAAAAGCAATTTTTCGAATAACTGTGACGAGGTAACTGTATCGGGAAGAGCTACACAGCGGATGATTTTGATGGCATTTCATATATGCAGAGAAAACACCTATATTTTATAAGGAGTTCACAAGTTTTTAATATTTTCACTTCTTGATTTATAGGCAATCTGCCACTATAATGGATAAGAGTACGCAGAAATTTGTGCGCTGACGGGGAAGAAAAGCGGGCATGAAGCCGGATGAGAAGCAGATGCGGCAGATTTAGAGGAGCTTTTGAGTAACCTGATGTGGCAGATTCCGGATGTACAGTGACACAGAATGGAGAAAGTGTATGGATAATAAGGGAAACCAGAATAAAAATGGAAAAAATCCCCGCGGTCAGAATTATGCAGTGCTGATCATGACGATGCTGTTTCCGCTTCTCTGCGTGGCGATGATGCACAACCTCTGGCAGGGCAGCCGCACGCACAAGATGCCGTACAGCGAGTTTAATCAGATGCTTAAGGATCACGAGGTAGAATCGGTTGTGATTGGCAATGGAAAGATTCAGATCACGCCGAAGGAAGATTCGAAGAAATATGGCGGCAGCCAGGGCAAATACGGAAATCTGGTAGGAATGGAGTACTATACGATTCCGATCAACGATCCAGATTTGGAGAAGAAGCTGGATGAAGCTGGTGTTACGACCTATGAACAGGCAGAAGTGGACGCGACAGGCAGTATTATCATGCTTCTGCTTGAGTGGGTGCTTCCGATTGCAGCGATGTTCGTCATTTTCAATATGATGATGAAGCGCATGGGCGGCGGAGGCGGCATAATGGGTGTCGGCAAGAGCAATGCCAAAGTATATGTACAGAAAGAGACCGGTGTTACGTTCAAGGATGTGGCAGGCGAGGATGAGGCGAAGGAGTCTCTGACGGAGATTGTTGATTTCCTGCATAACCCGGGAAAATATACGAAGATTGGTGCGAAACTGCCGAAGGGAGCGTTGTTAGTCGGACCGCCAGGAACCGGTAAAACACTTCTTGCCAAGGCAGTAGCTGGAGAGGCGAAGGTTCCGTTTTTCTCTCTGTCCGGTTCAGATTTTGTGGAAATGTTTGTCGGCGTCGGCGCATCCCGTGTGCGTGACCTCTTCGACAAGGCAAAAAAGACCATGCCCTGCATCATCTTCATTGATGAGATCGATGCTGTGGGCCGTCAGCGCGGTGCCGGTCTCGGCGGCGGTCACGACGAGCGCGAGCAGACCCTGAACCAGCTGCTGGTCGAGATGGACGGCTTCGAGGCCAACGATGGCGTCATCGTCATGGCGGCCACCAACCGTGCCGACATCCTCGATAAGGCCCTGCTCCGCCCGGGCCGCTTCGACCGTCAGGTCTACGTCGGCCTGCCCGACGTCAAGGGCCGCGAGGAGATCCTGAAAGTCCACACCAAGAACAAGCCCCTCGCCCCGGATGTCTCCCTCAAGGTCATCGCACAGCGCACCGCAGGCTTTGCGGGCGCTGACCTCGAGAACCTCGTCAACGAGGCCGCTCTGCTGGCTGCACGCCGCAGCCGCAAGGCCATTACGATGGAGGACATCGAAGAGGCTTCCATGAAGGTCATGGCCGGCCCCGAGAAGAAGAGCCGGGTCGTCACCCCCGAAGAGAAAAAGCTCACCGCCTACCACGAGGCAGGCCACGCTGTGGCGGGCTTCTACTGCAAGCACCACCCCCGTGTGCATGAGATCACCATCATCCCCCGCGGTCAGGCCGGCGGCTACACCATGTATCTGCCCGAGAAAGACCGCAGCTACGTCACCAAGGGCGAGATGTTCGAGGACATCGTGTCCAGTCTGGGCGGCCGCGTAGCCGAGCAGCTTATCCTGGACGACATCTCCACCGGTGCGTCCAACGACCTGCAGCAGGCGACGAACATCGCCCGCCAGATGATCACCAAGTACGGCTTCTCCGAGCGCCTTGGCCCTGTGGTCTACGGCACCTCTCAGGAGGAGACCTTCCTGGGCCGCGACCTCGGTCAGGGCAAGGGCTACAGCGAGACCACCGCTGCTGAGATCGACAGCGAGATGCGGGACATCATCGACGAGGCCTACGAGACCTGCCGCCGCACCCTGACGGAGCATATCGACCAGCTCCATGCGCTGGCACAGGCCCTGATGGAGCGCGAGAAGCTGAACGAGAAGGAGTTCAACGCCGTGATGGCAGGCGAGACCCTGACCCCGCGTGAGGACCCCGACGCAAAGCCCGCCGAGGATCAGCCCGCTGTCCAGCCTGTGGAACAGGCCGAGACTGCAGAGGCTGCGGAGCCTGCCGAACCTGCTGAGGCAGTGGATGCCGCCCCGCAGGAAGCCCCGGCCCCCGAAACGCCGGATGAAGGCGAAGCCAACCAGTAAACCAAGAGAAAGGGGAGAGTGTTGTGGAGGAAAATTTTGAACCGGTCGCGCGGACACGGGCCAACTATTACACCCCGGGCAGCCCGGTGCAGTTCGTCTGCGTGGAGCTGCTCAAGGGCGAAGTCAGCGGCGAACACGCGGTCTGTCTGACCTTTAAGAACATTTCCCGCGTGACCCTGACGGCACTGGAGATCCACTTCAAGTGCAAGGGCGTGGACGGCGTCATCCTCTGTGAGGACGAGTTCGAGTACCGTGACCTTAACGCAAAGCCCGGCGAGAGCTTCGGCATGGACGATGCCGTCTTTGTCACCCAGAAGGCCATCACCAGCGTGGACGTTACCCTGCGCAATGTCTACAGCGGCAGGAAGGTCGTCCACCTCGAGAGCATCAAGCGGGTGCGCCTGCCGGCCCCCCGCCGCCTGAGCGTCGAGATGCAGAAGGCCCTCGAAGCCCGGATGAACCGCACCGGCATGAAGTTCATGCCCCAGGTCTTCGAGAACGGCTGGTACTGCGCCTGCGGTGCCTTCCACCCGAAGGAAGAGGACACCGTCTACTGCTCCGAGTGCGGCAGTGACCGCATCCTTTTGCAGAACGCGCTGAACACCCTGCTGCAGCCGGAAGCCCCGGTGCGCCAGCCCGAGCCGCAGCCTGCGGCCCAGCCGGTACGCCCGGCTGCGCCTGCTGAGGAGCCTACCCGCATCGTGGGTGCAGCGCAGGAGGAAGCCACCCGTATCATCCCGCCCCGGACGGCGGAGCCTGCGCCCGACTATGCGCCTGCCGCTGAGATGGACGCGACCCGCGTGGTGTCCCGCGCCCCGGAGCAGGAGGCTACCCGCGTCCTGCCCCGCCAGCCGGAGCCGGTGCGCCCGGCCAAGTCCTTTGCGCCGGACGAAGAGGTGGAGAAGTACGGCACCCGTGTGGTACCCTCGACTCCCGCCGCCGCGCCGTCCCGCCTGCAGGCAAAACCGCTGGACGAGGAGGACGACTGCGAAGAGGAAGACCCCCGCGACAGCATCGCTGAGACGCTCATCCGCTGGGTGCCGCCCATCACCGCCATCGTGTGTGCGGGCATCGCCCTGTGCGGCTTCGTGTATTCTCAGTTCATGATGTAAAATAGGATGTACGGCGGAGGAGGCAGAGGCTTCCTCCGCTTTTAATTTAAGGAATAACCTCTCCGTCAGCGCTGCCGCGCTGCCACCTCCCCTATCGAGGGGAGGCCTTGGCATGGCGGAAAAGCTTTATCTTTTCGCCAGAGGCTCCCCTACTAGGGGCAACAACGACGACCGCCGCCAGTGGCGGAAACAGGGAGTCGCTGTTGGGGCAGCGGCCAGCAAGACGCAAGCAATGCGCTGCGGATGCTGGGTGCCGCAACCCGGCCTTGTCTGCGGAGCAGACTGAGAGGTTGGACAAAGGAGAAGTGAAGTTATGCCTGACGAAGCTTTGCAGGCCGCGTTCGAGATAAAAGCGGCCTGCGACGACATCAGCCGGAAGCTGCTGCGCTGGCACTGGGAGGAAAAGCCCGGCGCTCACAGCGTGGACGCCCTGATGAAGCATCTGGCCCAGCGCCAGAAGGAGAGCCCCGACTACTACGAGCGCCTGCCGGAGCTGAATGGCCGCACCGGCTGGCAGCAGCTGGATACCACCCTCTGTATGCGTGTCCTGCTGGACCCGGAAAAGGACGCCGCCCGGCCTCTGGACCTGCTGGGCAATACGCCCCACCCGGCAGCGGCCCGCCGCGCCTGCAACGCGGTGCGGATGGCCCGCAACGAGGCCGCCCACGCCTCCGACAGGACCGCAGCCGCACAGGCGGCGATCCGGTTCAACGAGGCCGTGGAGGAGCTGGAAGCGGGCTATGAGGGAACGGCCCTGACTACCGGCGACCTCGAGAAGTATTACCGGATGGCGGAGGACTTTCTGTCCCGCTGCGGTGCGTCGGAGACCATCGAGCCTCAGAAGAAGGCTGAGGACGAAGCGCCCCGCCGTCAGAAGTCCCAGAAAAGCGGCAGCACATCCCGCAAGCGCCAGAGCGGCGGAAGCCGCACGATCTCGAAGGGGACATCAGGCCGCAGCCGGAATACCTCTGGCCGGAACAGCCGCAGCCGCCAGAATATGCAGACCACGGCCCGCCGCAAGAAGCGTCAGCGCACCCAGAGCCGCGCCCTTACCGTGGTGCTGCTGGCCGTCGTCCTGCTGGGCCTGCTGGTCCGGGCATGGACGATGGGGCTGATGAAGTGATACGCTCTACTGAGGTAGATTATGTGAGAAAGTGACTAAAAAATAACGTACTATAATTATAAAACGTCACTTACGCAACTTGCGTAAGTGAGGGTATCTGCGTAAGTGACTCACTTACGCAGCAGGGGTCACTTCATCACCTTGCGTAAGTGACTTTTTGAACGATGCTGCGTGTGAAAAACGTCACTTTCTCAGATAACGCGCGGGTCTCAGAGAAAGTTCTCTGTAGTCCGACCTCTCCGTCAGTGCTAACGCGCTGCCGCAACCCGGCCTTGTCTGCGAAGCAGACTGAGAGGTTGTACAGAGAAGAAGCCTTCCCGTCATACCGCCCGTCCACCCCTCATACACTGACGGACAAGGGGGTGTGCGGATGGAGCAGGGGATGCAGATGCTCTTTGCGCTGTTCGGCGGGCTGGCGATGTTCCTCTACGGGATGGACAGGATGAGCCGCGCCTTGCAGCGGGCGGCGGGCGACGCCATGAAGCGGCTGCTGGCCCGGCTGACGGCCACGCCGCTGCTGGGCGTCCTCACCGGGCTGGCCGTGACGGCAGTGCTCCAAAGCAGCTCGGCGGCGACGGTGATGGTCATCGGCTTCGTCAGCGCCGGGCTGCTGGAACTGCCCCGGGCGGTGGCCGTCATCTACGGCATCAACATCGGCACCACCATGACGGCACAGCTCATCGCCTTCGATGTCCAGACGCTGGTGTACCCGGTGCTGTTTCTGGGCTTCCTCCTCGACTTCGCGGCCCGCAGGCCCCGCTGGCAGGCCGTGGGAGAGGCGGTGTTCTCCTTCGGGCTGCTTTTCGAGGGCATCGACATCCTGGGCCGGGCTTTGCAGCCGCTGGCCGGGCAGGCGGTCTTTCTCGACTGGATGACCCGGGTGAAGGAGTCGCCGCTTCTGGGCATCCTGCTGGGCCTTTCCATGACCATGGTGGTGCAGAGCAGTTCGGCCACCATCGCGCTGCTGCAGAACGTGGCCCGTCAGGCCGGGCCGGACGGCATCCACAGCGTGCTGGGCCTTGCCGGGGCGGTGCCGGTCCTCCTGGGCGACAACATCGGCACGACGGTCACGGCCCTGCTGGCCTGCATCGGGCAGGGGAAGGACGCCGCCCGCGCCGCACTGGCCCACAGCTGCTTCAACCTCAGCGGGAGTCTGCTGGCGGCGGTGCTGCTGCCCTGGTTCGTCCGGCTGGTGGAGCTTATCTCCCCCAAAGGCCCGGAGCTGGAAATCATTTCCCGGCAAATCGCCAACGCCCACACCGCCTTCAACGTCTGCTGCGCCCTGCTCTGGCTGCCTTTTTTGCCGTGGATGGTGCGGCTGGTGTGTGCGCTGGTGCCGGAAAAAGAGAAAAAATAAGAAAAAGCTCCTCATGCCCGTGAGGGTATGGGGAGCTTTCTGCGTTTCAGGGAAGGAGTGCCTTCATCCAACCTCTCAGTCTGCTTCGCAGACAAGGCCGGGTTGCGGCACCCAGCATCCGCAGCGCTTCGCTTGCGCCTTACTGGCCGCTGCCCCAACAGCGACTCCCTGTTTCCGCCACTGGCGGCGGTCGTCGTTGTTGCCCCTAGTAGGGGAGCCTCTGGCGAAGAGGTGAAGCTTTCCGGAATGCCAAGGCCTCCCCTCGATAGGGGAGGTGGCACGGCGTCAGCCGTGACGGAGAGGTTAATTTCTCGTTACGCTCTTCCGATACACCGCAAAGGCGATGACAGCCGACAGCACTTCCGTGACCCAGAAGGCGTGCCAGACGCCGGTGGGGCCGAGCTGGCGGCAGAGCAGCCACGCCAGCGGCATGATGAAGATGACGTACCGGCAGAGGGAGATGACCAGCGAGGCCGCACCCTTGCCCAGACCTTCCAGCGCGCCGGAAGAGGTGGTGGACACCGCCGACACCACAAAGCCGAGGCAGATGATGCGCAGGGCGGTCTGGCCGATGGCAATGGTCTCGGGGTTGGAAGAGAACAGGCCGATGAGGGGCGCAGAAACGGCCATACAGATGACGGTGCCTGCCGCCATGATGATGGCGCTCATGCCCAGGGTGAGCTGGTAGAGCTTTGCCACGCGGGCGTGCTCTTTTGCACCGTAGTTGTAGCCGATGAGGGGGCGCATTCCCTGCACGATGCCGTTGGCGGGCAGATAGAGGAAAGTCTGGAGCTTATAGTAGATACCCAGCACCACCACATAGCTCTCGGAGAAGGCCGCCAGCAGGCCGTTGAGGAAGGTGACCAGCAGGGAGGGCAGGGCCAGATTCAGGATGGCAGGCACACCGATGGCGTAGAGACGGCCTTCGAGAGAGAGGTCAGGCCGCAGGGCCTTCCGGCGCAGATGGACGGGCGACTCGGTGGTGCTGTAGACCACGAGGTAGATGACGAGAGAGGCGGCCTGTCCGATGCCGGTAGCCAGCGCCGCGCCTGCAATGCCCATGGCAGGCACCGGGCCGAGGCCGAAGATGAGGACGGGGTCCAGCAGGATGTTGCAGACACAGCCCGAGATGAGGGCGATCATAGTGAGCTTCATCCGGCCCACGGCCTGGAAGAGCTTCTCAAAGGCGAGGCTGGCCATGTTCACGGTAGCGAACAGGAAGACGATGGTGGAGTAGGTCACGCCCATAGAGACGATGGTGCCGTCGGCGGTGAACCGGGCCAGGAAGCCGGGCATGATGGCGGTAGCTGCCAGCGTACAGAGGATGCCGTGGAGCACCGAGAGGGCCATGCCGTGGGTGGCGGCGGCGTCCGCTCTGTCGTAGTCGCCTGCGCCCCGGTAGAGGGCGACAAGGGCGTTGATGCCTATGCCGAAGCCGATGGCAACGGCGTTCACGAAGTTCTGGATGGGGAACACGAGGGAGAGGGCCGTCATGGCCTGCTCGTTGATCTGGGCCACAAAGAGGCTGTCCACGATGTTGTACAGCGAGTTCACCAGCATGGAGATGACGTTGGGCAGAGCCATCGACACCAGCAGCGGGAACACCGGCTTCGTTTTCATAAAAGTATCGTTCATGAGGTCAAAAGCTTCCTTTCCTGAAATTTCCGCACAAGAAAAGCCACACAACGGCGGCTTGAAGCGGGCCATTGTGTGGCGAAAAGTAGCAAACATCTATGCTGTAAAAATCCACACGGGTTTTATTGAAGTGCCGAGAAATACGGTGCATCGCAAAAGCGGTGTTACGGGACGCCGCCGGACAGCACCGGGATGCGGGCCGGAAAGGGCAGTACGGGAAGAGCCTTTCTGACCGGCCTGCGATAGGATACCACGAAACGGGTGGATTGTCAAGGGAAAAGTATGACTTTTCACAAAAACCAGCATAGAGAGGAAGCTCAGCTGGATAGAGGACTCACGGGCCTGTCACATCCAGAAATTCAGGAACTTTTTGGGCCGGCGGGGAGTGAAAACATCCAGCTCCTCATCGTCGAAAAGTGCGTCGCCGTTCTGCAAAAGCTTTGAGGCAGTCTCTCTGCCCAGCTCCTTTTCCAGAACAGCAGCGGCTTCTGCCATCCGGGGCGGGCGTTTGTCCAGGGAGTGGGTGTCCGTCGAGATGACGTGGACAAGCTGCCACGAGATGAACTTGCAGAGCGTCCGGCGCAGTTTTGGAGAATCCAGCAGTGCGCCCGCGTTGATTTGGACATAGGCTCCGGCGGCCACCCAGTTGTAGAGCAGGGTGGGGTCTTCGAGGACGTAGGGGTATCGCTCGATGTGGGCGATGAGGGGCAGAACGCCCTGCTCCTGCAGGAGGGCGAAGGTCTGCCGGATGAAATGGGGCTTGTGGGTAGTGGGAAACTCCACCAGCATATAAGAGGTATCGCCGATGCAGAGCGCCTTGGCATCCAGCTCACAGAGCTTGGGGGAGAAGTAGACTTCACAGCCCAGCTTGAAGCGGAACTGCATGGCTTCCGGTCCGGTCGGAAGCGCGGCTGTCAGTGTCTCATAGGCGGCCGCACGCTTTTGCAGGAATGCATCGGGAGTCGTCCACTCACTGTTGAAGTGGCTCGTAAAAGCAATGTTCCGCACACCGTCTGCATACTCTTTTTCCAGCAGACGAAGGGAAATCGAAACATCTTTGGCACCATCGTCAATGTTAGGAAGGATGTGGCAATGAAGGTCTGTCATGTTTCATCCTCCGTATGTACGGAATGCTTTTCTTTGCCGTTATGCCGATTTTTTGACGTCAGGCAGCTCTTTTCGGCTGCTGACTCTGAAATTCCATCCGGGGGAGTACCATAGGAATAATTACTGTTATAGTAGTAATATCCGTACCCATAATCCGAGCGCTTGAGCGATTTTTTGGCATCATAACGGGTAAGAACGGCGCCAAGGACTTTTACGCCGGCATCCTGGAGCTTCTCGAGGGCTGTCTTGACGGCGTCGGTGGACGCATACTTGGAGCGGACGACGAAGAGAGCACCGTCCACGATGCGGCCGATGACGGCGGCATCCGTGACCATCGAGATGGGAGGCGCATCGAGGATGACGAAGTCATAGCTCCCGCGCAGCGTGTCCACCATCTCCTGCATCTGGGGCTGGCTGAGCAGCTCAGAAGGGTTGGGAGGGGTGGTGCCGGCCGGCAGGAACGTCAGGTTGGGGATGCCCTTCGGCTCAACGAGGGCGTCGGAGAGCGCCACTTGACGGGACAGGACGTTGGAGACACCTTTCAGATTGTGTCCGGCCTTCAGATAGCGGTGAAGGACAGGCTTGCGGAGGTCGCAGTCCACGAGGACGACCTTTTTGCCGCTTTCCGTCAGAGCTAGCGCCAGATTGACCGACACATTGGACTTTGCCTCTTCCGGGACCGTGCTGGTGACGACGAAAGCGTGGACATCGCCGGAACCGGACAGAAAGTTCAGGTTGGTGCGCAGAGCTTTGTAAGCTTCAACGTAGGCAAACGGCATACCCTTCTGGGTGATGAGCTGAAGCGAACGCTTGCTTGCCGAAGAGTTGGAGATGGTGTTTCGGTTGAACGGATTCCACATGGTATTACACCTCCGGGATAAGGCCGAGTACAGGAAGCTCCAGCTTTTTCTGGATGTCCTCGCTATCGACGATGTAGTCATGGAGCAGGTGGTCGAGGACCAGAATGCCGCAGGCCGCCACAATGCCGCCGAGAGCAGCGATCAGGACGTACTTCTTCGTCTGAGGGAAGACGGGGTTGCTCGTGATCTCCACGTCGCTCACGACCTTGCAGGAGCCGGCCTCCACCTTGTCCACGATGACATCGGGGGCAGTCTCGGCGATGGCCTGCACGATCTTTCCGGCCAGGGCGGGGTCCTCGTTGGTGACCGTGATGGACATGATCTGGGTCGAGCCCACGCCGTCCACAGAGATGCAGGCCAGCAGCTGACGGTAGGTCATGTCCAGACCCAGCTGCTCGATGACGTCGTTCAGGACGATGTTGCTCTTGATGATGACTGCATAAGTGTCGATGAGATTCCGGGCCGAGTTGATGTTGTCACTGGTAATGGAAGCATTGCCGTCCTGCCGGGAATTGACGATCAGATTGACGGAGGCCTGATAGCGGGGCGTCAATACGAAGGTACAGACCAGCAGGCAGATGACCGCTGCCGCAATGCCGGCCGCAGCGATCTGCAATGCGTGGCTCCAGAGAAGCCGCGCCAACTCGAGGAGGTCGATCTCATCCATGTCATGGTTTTGTTCCATAATGTTTTTTCCTTCCTAACAAAATGAGATTTTCGGACAGGAAAATTTTATCATTTTACACCTGCGCTGACAAGGGGATAGGATAAAATAAAAAGAGATGAAAAGAGTTTCCGACCTCTGGGAACGTCTGCCTCAACCCCGGCTCCCTGAACATCCCGAAGGAAAACAGTCCCCACAGCTATATGATTCTGGAAAACGGCGTCTTCTACTGGAAAGACGTAGAGACGGGAGAAATATACCACACCCGTGTACTGTGAGAAACCGGCACTTGCAATTACCATACCGGTGTGGTATGATGAAGACGGAAACAGAGAAACAGGGTCTTTTGTCTCGGGCGCGGAGGGGTGCGCGGGGCCGACGGCCTTTTGTTTCCCATAAAAAGTTAGAGAAAACTAACAAAATGACGAAAAACACACGGGCGGCTTGTGCAGTCTGCCCAGTGGATGACGATCCTTAGGAGGTACTGACCAATGGTTCAGACGACGCTGAAAGTAGACGGCATGATGTGCGGCATGTGCGAGAGCCACGTCAACGAGGTGGTGCGCAAGACTGCGCAGGTGGAGAAGGTGACTTCCTCCCACACTAAGGGAGAGACGGTCATCGTTTCGGCCCAGCCGCTGGACATCGAGGCCCTGAAGGCTGCCATCGCCGACACGGGCTATACCGTGACCGGCGCAGAGGAAAAGCCGTATGAGAAGAAGGGATTTTTCTCGTTTTTGAAGCACTGATGACTTCCGGCCCCGGGGTGGGGCCTATATAAGGAGGCAGGCAGAGATGAGGATACTGGTCTATGGTGCAGGCGTGCAGGGCTGTGAGCTGGCCCACCGTCTGCTGCAGAACAAAAAGAATGTCGTCACCATGCTGGCGCGGGGCGAGTGGAAGGAGAGGCTCGACCAAAGGGGCCTCGTCATCCGCCACTGGGCGCAGTGCCGCACCACGGTGGATCGGGTGGCCACCATCGACACGCTGGCCCCGGACGACTGCTACGACCTCGTTTTCGTGACGCTGCAGGCCGGGCAGCTGCCCGACGTGCTGCCCATCCTCAAGCAGAACAGGAGCGAATACTTCGTCTTCGTGGGCAACGACCCCCACGCCGTGGAGGTCATGCAGGCCATGCAGCGCCCGGCGGATAAGATCGCCTTCGGCTTCCAGAGCAGCGGCGGCCACCGGGATGTCGATAAGGTCGTCAGCGCCCACGTCGGCGTGGGTATGACCATCGGCGGGGCTACTGCGCCCCTTTCGGGCGTCTTCCGCTACCGGGTCAAGACGGCTTTCGAGGGCGCAAAGTACAAGCTGACCTTCGTCAGCGACATGGACGGATGGCTCAAGTGCCATATCGCCCTCATCCTGCCGGCCTGCTATCTCTGCTACGCCTGCAGCGGCGATCTCTCCAAGGCGACGAAGGAGCAGCGTGACCTGGTCCTCGACGCCGCGTGGGAGGCCTGCGAGATGCTGAAAGCCGCCCACATCCCCGTGGACGACAAGGAGAACACCGACTGCTACCGTGCCGGTACGCCCGGCCGCCGGAAGATGGACGCCATGGTCCTGGCGCTCTGTAAGACCCCGCTGGGCCGTCTCTGCGTCTCCGACCACGCGATGCATGCTGTGGCTGAGATGCAGTACCTCGATGAGGCTTTCGAAGGTCTGCGCACCCGGACGAGTGTCCGGATGACGGCGTGGGATACCCTGCGCAGCCAGATGCCCTCGTGGGACATCATGCGGAAAAAGACGGCGAAAGCAAGGCGATAAGTGCATGGGAAAAGAGGCAGATGCGAGTCTGCCTCTTTTTGTGTGGGAAAAACCTCTCAGTCTGCTTCGCAGACAAGGCCGGGTTGCGGCACCCAGCATCCGCTGCGCTTTGCTTGCGTCTTGCTGGCCGCTGCCCCAACAACGACTCCCTGTTTCCGTCACTGGCGGCGGTCGTCGTTGTTGCCCCTGCCGAGGGGAGCCCTTGGCAGGCCGGGCAGCTCTGAGCTGGACGCTTGAGGCGCAATATGGCGCAAAAGGGCGGGCCTTGCTACAGAGGGCAGCAGCTTCTGGACAACGCACCTTGTCAAGCTGCCGCTGCCCTGGACAGCGGAGCACTACTG
>OGII01002074.1_pt1 | contig 12349 bp, 15 predicted proteins | sample 1571701 | NCBI WGS metagenome assembly OGII01 (sample SAMEA2581950, study PRJEB24529) | metagenome | biome: Human gut stool | place: China | collected 2011
GCCGGTTGTTGAGCAGACTGTACAGGGTGCTCAGGAAAAAGTTGGAATTGAACTCTCTAAAACTAAATACTGGAAAGTTTATTTTTATGATTGCTTTAGAGATATAAGATATTATGAAAAAAGCACAAACTGGGAAGTAGTCAAGTTGCTCAAAAAACTCTTGATAGAAGTATAAAATTAGAAAAAAAGGAGAGCATACAATGAATAGAAGTAAATCACAGCTTAATACTATTTATAAATACTATGCAAAGAAGAGAGAGGATGCAGTCACAGAGTTCATGGATTATAACGGTCTCTGGGGAGAGTTTAAAGTGTCCGGCTATAAACGTCCGACAATGTTTCTGAAATGGGTAAAGGGTATTGTAGTATACCCGGATGGTACTTTTGAACAGTCTGATGATTGGATTGCACCAAGGTTCAGAAAGGAGTAGCAATGGCTTTAAAGGGTACAGAAAGAATCACAACCAAGGGGCAGGATATAAATCCATATAAACTTAATGAAAAAGAATTAGCCAGACTTTATACAAGTCTGGCTAAGCGTTTAAATCAGCGTATGGTTCGTTTAGAGAGGGCAGGATTTACTTCTGAATCCGGTGGTGCATACGCTGATTACAATGTAATTCTTAAAAAGTTCGGGTATAATAAAAGAATAAGAGAAAAAATAAACTTGGATTACAGCGATCGGAACGTCCTTTATATGCAGATTTCTTCCATGCGTAAGCAGGTACAAATAATGCAGAATGTCTTAAAAGAAAAAAGTTCTACAGTGCCAGGTTGGAAGTCAATCATAAAAAAGAGACGTGAGAAGCTGTCTGAATATGGTCTTGAGTTTAAAGATACAAGTGAAATGAGTGCTTTTTTTCAGTCCTATGCTTTTGAACTTATAAGTCTTTTATATTCTTCTAAACAGGCTGTAGAATTCGTTGGTAAAGCCTTGCGTGATGGCGACACAATGAATGAAATAATTAGCAAATTAGAGGAGTTCAGAGATCGCACGGACATAGACCGAGCAGATGACATAGCAAAGTCACTAGGATTCTCTGGAGAAGCAGAAGCATTGAAATATAAATACAAGGGGTAAAAAATGGTTATAGCAGGATATCCAGTAATTTCATATAAAGACTACGATTATATGCGTCTTTTTGACGGTAATTTCATCCGCAAAAGTAACGCAGGACACTTCCAGTCTTTTTATGAAAAAATCATAACGATTGATACTGAAACGTATGTTTCAGATACAGAAGATATAGGCTGGGTAACTGATTGGACTATAACTATAGAAAATGATTGCTGTTTGTACGGTAATCATGTACGTAATCTTATTGATACGATTGACCGGATCTGTGACACATTGCATGGCGATAAAGAGCATACAGTACGATTTTATATACATAACCTGTCATATGATTATATGTTTTTAAGGAATCATCTGCTAGAAAAGTTTGGAGTTCCAGACCGTAAGTTAGCAGTCAAAACACATAGGTACGTATTTATGCAATGGAATTCTTTTGGGCTTGAAATAAGAGATTCTGCCATACTCACTCAACGTACTCTTGAACGTCTCTGTAAGGACATGGGGACACTTGAAAAAGCTACTGGTACATGGGACTATAAAAAGAAAAGAACTCCGGAATCTGGACGTACTGTAAAGGAAATGACATACGTTTGCATTGATACGATTTGTCTTTGTAAAGCACTACGACTTTATTTATCACAAAGAAATGCGAACGTAGCTACTGCTCCACTGACTAATACTGGCTTTATCCGCAATCAAGCTAGATCACGTTCACGAAAGGATAAGAAATGGCACAAGAATTTTTTGGGAATGCAAATCACGCTAGATCAGTACGAGTTGCTTATAGCCTGCTATCACGGCGGCTACACTCATGCAAACAGGTACTATGTGAATCAATTGATCACAGAATCGGTGGAGTGTTACGACTTTATAAGTTCTTACCCTGCCAGAATCGTTTATGAAAAGTTTCCAATGACAAACTTTGTAGAAACAAAGCTATCTTTGCAAGATATAATGGATTTAAAAGAAAGTTATGCTTTTTTCGGCTATATCCGACTGAAAAAATTACGTTTGAAAAAAGATCACCCTATGCCCCCGCTTGCTTTTCATAAATCAAAAGTCTGTGTGTTTCCAGATGCAGAGAATATAAGCAAAAAGAAAGCTATGGAATTGAACCTTGATAATGGTAAAATTGTTAATGCAGATCTTGTCATTTATCCCTTTACGGATCCGGATTTGCAAGTCATATTTGAAGCCTATGACTTTGAATGGGCTGACGTTTCAAACGTCATGAGAGCAAAGAAAGACTACTTGCCGGATTGGCTGACCTCTTATGTGATTGAATTATTTGAGCATAAGAATACGTTGAAACATGCTGACCCTGTGTTATATATGATTTCAAAAGGCGAACTAAACGGAATTTACGGAATGATGGTACAAAAAATGATACAAGCCATGTTTGAAGAAGATTACGAAACTGGGCTATGGTCTGACATTTTAAATGAATCAGAATATGAAGAAAAGTTACAAAAGTATTACAAAAGTCGTAACTCTTTTTTACCGTACCAATGGGGAGTTTGGGTTACCGCTTATGCACAGGCTGAGTTATTCGAACTTGGGAAGTGCTGTAAATGTTGGTATTACTCTGATACTGATTCCGTTAAGGGTACAGACTGGGATAAGAAAAAACTATCCGACTATAACGAAAAAATAATGAAAAAATCAGAAGAACGTGGACTTGGAACTGTAGTATTTAATGATGAATCACATACGCTAGGAATTGCTGAGTTTGACGGGATTTACAGCGAGTTTAAGACTATGGGGAGTAAGCGTTACTGTTACCGCGAAAAAGGAAAACTAAAACAGACTGTTGCAGGAGTGCCAAAAGACGGTGTTTATTGTCTTGATGATGACATAAATAATTTTGAAAAAGGTTTTATCTATAGAAATAGTCTCACTTATCGCAGAAACTACCGCCGTGCGAACGACTGGAAAAAAGACCCAAGTTGGAAACTTAAAACGGAATACCTGTATAAAAAAGGGATTAACAAAATAGTTGTTGATGGCTGTGAGATAGAGTACGGTTGTGCAATCCGTTTATCCGATACAGAGTATGAGTTGGATCATACGATTCCGTATGATAAGGAAACAGGATTGCCGTTGCCGTTTGAGACAAAAGAGGTTTTATATAGTTAAAAAGGGATGCAAATTTGCATCCCCTTTATTTTTGTTTCACGTGAAACATTTACATTGTAATTGAGCCTCTGTGAATCTGTACCTGTGTTACGTTTGTCAAGGTTCTGTAGTTGTGTTTGTCATCACTAATGTCATACAAAGAAATATAAATCTCTCTCCCTCTGAAATTAAACTGAGCCGGAATGTGATAAAATTCAGATCCGGATTTTACAATCACAGTTGTTGGATAGCAGGTATAGCCGTTTCCATCACCAACAAAGGAAGTTGAATAGATTCTTCCGATATAATATTCTGTCCCATTACAAATAAGTTCGCCGCTGTTTGGAAAACAAACATAATCACTCCAGATAATATTACTGCTGTTTTCTTTGTAACTTGTAACGAACACCCAACTACTTCCAATAGTTGCTGTAAAATCTCCTGCTTCAAAGTTTGCATTTACATCATAAAAGGATGGATGACAAGACCCGGTTTTTACTGCTTCCGCAAGGTAGGTAGCAAGCCGTTCCTGTCCGGTCGTGTTTGGATGAAAACCGTCCGACCCCATGAATCCGTCAGCGTGTAAAATATATTCACTTCCATTAAGATAGATCCAATTTTTCCGCTGTGTGTTATACACACTCTTTGCAATTTTGAACCTGTTCCACTGGGTACTGTCTGCTGACCATGCAACCATTGCGACAAAGATTTTAGCGTTTGGGAAACGTGTCTGTGCTACCCCATAAAAGGCATTGATTGCATTTTCAATTTCCGAATAAGTACCGAACTCATTGTAGCCGCCAACAACTAAGATCTGCTTTACAGATGGATCAGCGTTAATCTGATTCAAAAGCATAAGGAATGAGTTGTTGGAAGTTGAAAAAGAAGCACCACCATTGCTTTTGATAGTTACGTTGTCTATAGAGCAATAATACAAAAAGTGCTCTGTCCAAGGGGTTATGTTTCCATCCGGAGTATACCCTACTGTGTAGCTGTCACCAATAATGATAGTTCTGCCGCTTAAATCAAATAAACCGTCTCTTTTTGCAAGATCAGAAATCAGTTTACCCTGTTCGGTTACTGTGCCTTTTAACGGTTCAATTTCATCTGTCAAGATTTTTTTCGTTGCATCATCAACTACTTTTCCAATCTCTCCGGAATCTAATGAATCTTTAATTGCTTCGTCAATCTGCTTTTTTGCAGTTCCTTTTATGTCAGACCATTCTTTATGATCCTCTCCTGCCTGCTTTGCTACTTTTAATAAGTAGTCTAAATTCATGTCCTGCATGGAACTGTGAGGGTACGTACTAATCATTATGCATTCTCCTTTTCTATCAATAGACCAGAATCAGTAAGTCACTGGCAAACAAACCAGTGCAATAATCTATAAACGATTGCTTTCTTAGTTGTAATTCACTTTCTATCATCTGCTGAGACGTTGTTACACCTATGTTTCCATGAATCTGCCCGGTATGGGTCGTAGAGCCTTTTTCCGTATTTTTTTCAGTTCTCCCATACTCAACACTGTTTACGTCCTGTCCGGAAGTTTCCAACTTTGTTGAGTTACCATAGCTTGTAGTTTCTTCCTGTGATGGTTGATAATCTGAGGAATCAAAAGCACTCACTTTTTGTTCCATAGTGTCACTGCCACTGTTTGAAGTGACTGAACCACGTCCGGCTTTTAACGTGTTCGTATCACTACCGCCTGTCACTGTATTTCGCTCAATGTCCGGTGAATCCGTCCAAGTCTCCTGTCGGTCATAGTTTTCAATTGGGTTATATTCTTTCTTTAAAGCAAGAAATACCCGATTAATGGAATCCTGCCATTTTTTTGACCATGCCGGAATAGCTGACTGTTTCATAAAATCACCATCCGGATAGAGTGGTTCACAATCACCATAGGATAAAAGCAAGCTGTCAATAAAGTTCTGTTTGTCAGCATCTGCCGGAAAAGTCATGTTGTCGAATAAGGTCTGATCATATTCATAAAGTCCGGCTATCGTAATTCTATACATCCCCATTTTTTACACCTGCCTTTTTGTAGTCTCTGATTTTTACGTTTAGATTCAAAGTTGGATAAAGACTGTTTGCCATGTCAATTCCTGCCTGAATGGTTTCTAACCATGTAGTAAGTCGTGTCACTGATTCTATATCGTTTTTTTCAGTTTCCATAACATTCAAGCGCTCTTTTTTATCAGAACCGACAGACGGAATTCCAACTTCTGTATCAAACTGGTCAAGAAGCTTTTCAAACACTTCAATCAATTCTTTTGATATAAAGTTGTTTTTTAAATCTTTGTTGAAAAATTCAAACGGTTCTGAACTTTTCCCCCTCATGTTTGCGTTCTCATTTTCTTTGATTGACACGTCATAAGCAACTGCCGGGTTACCATCCTGCACTTGGTCATAGACTTTTTCCAGTGTTTTAGCAGCACTTTTGTTTTTAGCAGCTATCATAAAAGCTAACTTGCTGTTGAATACGTTCATATCAAATGCAGAAGCTACCAGAGCCAATTTATAACTATAATAACCGATAATGTCAAAAATCCCGCATCTGGATGGACGTAAATAGATTACAGCACAATCCTTACCAATCTTTAAATCCTGTAAGCTTATGTTTGCATTGGTAGCATATGTGTTAATGCTTGCAAGCGTTGGCTTGCAATACATATCATATCCACTGATCGCAGGATACTGAGCAATCAGTCCGTATGCATCAGTATATGTGATCGCGATAAAGCCCCCACCAAGCAGGCAATACTTAAAATAGTCAATGTCAAATTTTGCATTGTATGTTATATCAAAAATAGAACACACTCTCTCATACAGCATACGATCAAACGTGTCAGTATATAGACTGTCTGCCTTGATTCCCGACGGTTGGAAGTAATTTGAAATGATATTGATTTTATCAAATCCAACAGGACACCACATATATTTTTCACCTCTTTCTATGTTTCACGTGAAACATTATTCATAATAAAAACCACTATTCAAGTAGTTATTTACTGCTTCTTGATCTCCGGTAAACCCACTAATTTCTATGGATGCGTTTCTGCATCTGAGATAGCCGGAACAGGTTGAAATCTTGCGACTGTTTCCGTCTGCATATCCCTCACCCGCAGCGTTTGGCTCTGTGCTTAATCTTGTATAGCAGATTACGGATGCATCAAGATTATTGAGGATTCCCCCCACTGATCCAACCGCACCAATGCTTGTAACTTCCGGAGATAAAATGGATTGCATAGTGTTAAGTACACCAGAAGATACGCCGAGTGCATTTCCTGTCATAGCTGAAGAGACGGTGGAAAGTCCACCAATCAATGCATCGCCAATGTTGACGTTTGCACCTGCTATGTTTACCGGTACGGTCATTTGACATTGATAGTGTCCTATTACAGAAGTTCCAGATTTTACCCATACATCAGATATTCCAGAATATGCATCAAAGTAGTAGTCCGCTACTAACTGTCCATTATTTGTTTTTGTTATGTCAATAGGAATAACTCCAATGCAAGGAAGTTGTACAAAGTAACGGCTAAAATTACCATTGTAAAAACGAAAATCTGTATTAGAATAAAGTGGATTAGTCAGTTCAAGATTATAGGAAAAATGAACCACCGGACTATTTGAAGTACCACCAATCAATAAAGCCTGTACACCGGAATCCCAGTACCCTAAATTTACATCATTCATTATTGAAATAAAATTACTTGAGCGAAAGGGTAGCCATTTTAAATCAATAATGTATTTTGCAGGATCGAAAAGAAACTTTGTAGTTGCGTTCTCAATCAGTTCTTGGAAATTATCAGCTGTGTACATGAAACTCACAATCAAACCTAACTGTTTTTCCGTAACATAGTAAGTTTCAACGCCTGCCGCACCTACGACTCGCATGATATAATTTCCTGCATAACCATTTACAAATACGTTAACTGGCTGTGCAACTATAGTGTCCTGCTTCTGCCAGTCCTCAGTGGGTAAATAAAGCGGATCATCAAGCAAAGTGTCTTGATGATTTGATCGTTCAATAAAGCATATATATTCACCTATTTCATTTTTATAAGTTGCCAAAACGTCCTCAGTACAAGTTATTTCCGTCTGTCCTGCATTGATTGAAGTAGTTGAATCAATGAAATAATAGTGGTCAGCCCATTTGCAATAGTTAAATTGTAGCATATCATTCATTGCTTTTTGCAAAATAAACGTAGGACTTTGAAATGTAGTTGCAGTTTTTAAAAGGCAGGGAACTTCTGTCCCCTGCCCTATAGGACGCTTTGTGCTGTTTTTTCTTTTCGAAAAATGGTACAAAACTATTTCTGTCATGATACGTATATATCTCCTTTTGAAGTAATGGCACAGATCCAACCGGATGGAATCCTTACCCACGTTGATCCGTCATCATCCTTTTTGACTTCTTTTATCGTGACTACAGTTCCTTTCTTCAGACATCCATCGGAATATGCATGTTTCATTCCGTCCCTTGTCAGCTGTGCATACTCTTTGATCTGTCCCCATACACTGTAGCGTACATGTAAATGATCAACTTTTGTACTGTATGTTTTTCCAACCAGATAAGTTAATGATTCATTGTATTCTGTCCATACCCTGCGGATGCAGACAAGATCGTGACGGCGAGTTACCGGAGAAATCACAACTCCTGTGCCCGGGTTATCTGCCGTGTTTTTACGGCCGCCCCGGCTTTCAATCATTTTTCCATATCCAATGTAAATAGCACAGTGACTAACAGGCGAACCGAAGAATAAGAAGTCACCGGGCTTCTGCTGACCAACCGGAATTCTTACACCAATTTTTGCATAAGTTGCCGCGTTATATCGACCAACGTCTGAGCCCGCTGTCCTCTGGATCCAGTAAAGCAATCCGGAGCAGTCAAGACCATGTGCAGGTGTTGAGCCACCCCACACATAAGGAGTACCAATTAAATTATGAGCGTACACTACAAGTTCATTTGCTGTCATATAGCACCTACTTTCCAATCTGTTCGATTAATGTATTCATCTTTTCCAGAGCGACCGTATTGTTTTTGATTACCTCAGAAAGTGTGTCAACTTCGTTTTTGTGTTCTTCGTTGAGTTTATCAACTCGTGCGTTGGTCTGGTCATACATATACTTGACAAAGTATGCCATTCCAATACAGCAAACGATAGGAAAAGCATAGTTTCCTAAAACGGTCAAAATTGTATCTATCATTCTAAATCCCTCTCAAAATAATCATTCACTATTGACGAATTAGGTACATAATCAATCAATACACAGACTGTATGATTTTCGGTTGAATTGTTTATAAATGCAAAATGTGTAGAGTTTGGGAAACCATGATAAGATTCAAACTCTACTTGATAAAATCCATTATAGTCGTTAAATCTTAAAATAATAATTCCATCATAAGTTATATCCAAACCGTTATAAGGTGCGGATATAATTAGTCGTCTAACCCCCACTTCTCTAACAGGTAATTTTGCTACGATAGAACCACCTGCCGGAACATTCAATGAAACAGCTAACATATTATGCCCCCTCTCCGATCACATAAAGGATTCCGTTATGCGTGAAGTTATTCCAGTAGTTTTTTCTGGAATGAACATACATGTTATAGTAGCCACCCCGGCTATTGAACGGAGTAGTCGAACTATAATCAAACTGCCAGTTAACACCCATTGCACGGCGATCATACAGAACACCAAGGACATACGGTAAGTTTACCTCTGTTTCTGCCTGCTTTGCTTGTCCATCCGATCCAATGATGGACGGAGTGATCTGAATAGCACTCTCATTATCAGCAGACTGCCACCAGTTTACAAGTTCCTTGTTCTCAATCTGTAAGTTTTTATCATCAAACACATACGGCATGGTCTGTGTTTCGGAGTTGATCCAGAATGATGATAGCATCATAAGTCGCTGATTTTCTTTTCTGGTGAATCTCAAAAGGTTTTCAAACCCTGTAATCGTAAATCTGTACTTGGTTGATCTCTCTGTCAACTTTTCAGAATCAAGCTTGATTCGAGCAACCACGAACGGCATAAACTTGTCACGGTGTTCAGAAAGCAACTGTTTTCTTGTATACTGTGTTCCATTCTCTGTGTTGAACTCATGCGCAAGGTCAACTTCCATACCAAGAGATGATAAGCCTGCCATATAATTGAGCATGGTAGCACGTCGTTCACTCTCTCGGTCTGTCTCTATGTCATTTCGAAACTCAATCATAACTGCTTCGTAAAATCTGAGAAATTCCCCCTCACTTGAAAAAGCAAGTGCCAGCTGGTCACGGAATCGCGTGATGGATCTCTGTAAAAGCTTTGTGCCGTAGAACTTGAGTTCAAGTACTTTCGGCTTATGAATCTTGTACATATCGATAGATTTACCATCATCCAATGTATTCGGATTCTGCTCTGTATTCCAGTCATCCGACTGTTCAGCGTCCATTGACAGGGACGTAATTTCACGGACAATAGCCCCCCACCGAATATTTGTCTGTTCAACGGTCTTTAATTTACCAGTATAAGACTCGTTTGCAAAATACGTTTCCGCAAATACTGTAGAAATAGAATTCAGTGTGTTTTCTACCCCTGTCCGCAAAAGTGTTTCACAAACTGACACAAAAGAACTTGTATCAGTCGCTACAAGGTTAGAACGTCCGGTAGCCTGCTTTGCTACGGAATTGATAAGAGTGTATGCATCCTGCGGAGTTAAGCTATTTACTGCCAATTTAATTCACTTCCTTTCTAGTTCATGATTTTCATCATATCGTTAATAACTTCTTTTTCTGTTCTTGGGGGATTTGTCCCCGTGTTCCCGGTGTTCTGAATGTTTGAAGCCTGAATGGTGGCTGTCAATTTATTGATAGCGTCAAGCACCAGATCATTCTGGTTCTGGTTCTGGTTCTGATTCTGGTTCTGGTTCTGGTTCTGGTTCTGGTTCTGGTTCTGGTTCTGATTCTGGTTCTGATTCTGACCTGCAAATCCAAGAATTTCAGATTTTGAAAAACCTGCGTTTGCGAGTGCAACTACTTCTTCGATTTTCATTTTTGTTTTTTCTCCTTTCTATTGAGAAAAACGGATGTTAAGGGAAATATGTAGGAAAGAAAAAATTAAGGGAAAACTTGCGGGTAATCATCCCTATAGCATCCGTTTCCGACGGTTGATGTAGCTGTTTTCCCTTAAAATAAAAATATCACAAATTAAAAATTTTATCAAGATAAAATTTTACAGTCAAATTTTGATAAGAAATTCTATTACTAATAATATAGTTATATATCCATGAATAATAGTATTTAAACTGTGATTTACCCAACTCACTGTCTGGAAAAATATCTTTGCAGGATCCGGAAATATGATCACTTATGTAAAGTTTAGCTTCTTTTTTGTGTTCGTAAACTCCGATAGATCCAATTACACAAATCAATCGGTAGTTTCTCAAATCTTCTGACTTTATAGAACTTGTGTCATCATATGCAAAATCGTTGTCAAGTGCCATTTTTTCAAACTCTGTACTTCCGGTAAGCGCCTTATAAAGAGCCGTCTTTCTTTTCTTTTCTGAAATGGGACTCTTATTAATCAAAATAATGATGATTCCACGGTCTTTTAACATGGAAAACTCCTGTCCAGACTTCTTCATTTTTTCCAAGTTCGGAAGCAATCCGAAAGACTGAATAAGCGGGGAATCAAGTGTATTACTATTTGAGACAATCCACCAACGAAAAGGTTTCTGACCAAGTAACTCACGGTTTGCAGAAATTGTTTCTACTCCGTTTAAAAAAGCATCCTCTTCTCCTTTGATTCTTTTGTCAAGCTTCTCCGGGATAAACTCATCATAGATTCCTTCCGAAAAACCGGATCCAGAAAAACCACGATTATTCATTAAACTAGTAAGACTAAACGCTTCCCCATGATAAACTTCCTCTCCTGCTTCATTGATCTCTTGCAAGGATACCCGGCTTTTTTCACCCTTTACCTTTTTGAAAAAGAAATTTCTATGAAGATCATGATTTATGTCTATCCAAGGATTCATTGTATCAATCAGTACGGAATCTATTTGAGTAGTTTTTCTTCTCATATAGATTACTTTTTCATCTTTTGAAAAAACATCCTCTATGAAGTGTTTGAAGATTCCATATGTTTTTCCGGTACGTCTTGCACCTATGATAAAAATAAAATTTATATCGTTTTTTTCACATATATTCACGATTTTTGGGATATCCAACCATCCGCTTTTTTCGTATATATTCATTTTATTTCTCCTTTACTGAAAAAAAAAGGTGTACTAAATAGTACACCTTATACTTTTATGAAAACTGCTGTTTATTTGAGTTGTCAGAATCCTTGCGGACTTCATTGTATTTTTTAATACAAGCTTCCTCTAACTGACCCGTAAACTCCTTATCAATTGAGTAAATTGTGTTGTAGTATTTCCAGTCTTTTCCTTTTGAAGATGGAAAAGAAAGAAATAACCCTTTTGACCCCTCTACAAGCGTCATACCTTTAATGATAAGCGTTTCATCAAGGCATAATTCAATAAAAGCTTTTGTATTGCTGTTGCCATCATAAGGACGGCAGGTGATTTTGACTGATGATTTTAACATATTTTGATCTCCCTTTCTACTAATAAGTTATATTTACTTGGTTCAGTGAGTGACTGCATGACATCATAAACGTACAAGCCATTTCTTTTTAAGAATTTCAATAAATGTAATACGTTTATGAATAGGGGTTAGCGTATCTTTATTATAAAATACACTAATTGTGTCATTTAAACAATCAAGTAAAGATGGAACCTTATTAACATAAATAAGTTCACTTGGATAAACGTACTCTTCTTTATTTTCATCAACAAAAGTCGATTCATAATATGCAATATGTACAGTAAACATATTGCTTGCATCACCTCTTTTTTCTCTCCTGGTGATTCTACAAGATTGTAATTCAAACATAATTTTCTCTCCTTTACATATTTGCTATTTATTTGTTGCAAGATCATAATACCAGTTTTGCATATAAAAGTCAACAGTTTTACAACAAGTATTAAAGTCAGATAGATTGATTAATTGTCAGAATTGTTTCTAATTTTCACACAATTTGGCTAATTGTCTGACAAGTTGGGGAATTTGCATGAATTGTCAGAACGAACTGTCATGCCTAGTTT
>OGII01002082.1_pt1 | contig 12297 bp, 10 predicted proteins | sample 1571701 | NCBI WGS metagenome assembly OGII01 (sample SAMEA2581950, study PRJEB24529) | metagenome | biome: Human gut stool | place: China | collected 2011
ATACAATCACAGCTTGGACAGATAAGGACACTATTGAGAAGGTAGTGAAACAGATCGAAAAGAAGATCGACGTGATTCAGGCACATTATTTCACAGAGGATGAGATTTATTTCCACGAGATTGCATTATATAAGGTGTCTACTCCTGCTTTTCAGGAGAATCCGGAAGCATCCAAGCTGATTCGTAGATACAATGCACGTATAGTGGAAGTCAATCCGGTATTTTCTATTGTCGAGAAAAATGGAATGAGCGAAGATATAACTTCGCTCTATGGTGAACTGAAGGCTTTGAATTGTGTTTTGCAGTTTGTTCGTTCAGGACGTGTAGCGATTACTACCAGCTGTTTTGAACGGGTGAATGAGTTTCTCGATGGACGGGAAGCTATGTATAACCAAAGTAAAAACCAATAAGAATAATGAGTGAAGAAAATAGAATAGGGACTTATCAGTTTGTGGCAGAACCGTTCCATGTTGACTTCAACGGACGTCTGACTATGGGGGTACTGGGAAATCATCTGCTGAATTGTGCAGGTTTTCACGCCAATGACCGTGGTTTTGGTATTGCAACGCTGAATGAGGACAATTATACATGGGTGCTTTCACGTCTGGCTATTGAGTTGGATGAAATGCCTTATCAGTATGAGAATTTCTCGGTTCAGACGTGGGTGGAAAATGTCTACCGTTTGTTTACGGACCGTAATTTTGCTATTATTGATAAGGATGGAAAGAAGATTGGCTACGCACGTTCCGTATGGGCAATGATTAATCTTAATACCCGCAAGCCTGCCGACTTGTTGACTTTGCATGGGGGAAGTATTGTAGACTATGTCTGTGATGAGCCTTGCCCGATTGAAAAGCCTTCACGCATCAAAGTGACAAGCGATCAGCCGATAGCTACCCTGACGGCAAAATACAGTGATATAGATATCAACGGTCATGTAAACAGCATCCGTTACATCGAGCATATCCTTGATTTGTTCCCGATTGAATTGTATAAGACCAAACGTATCCGTCGTTTTGAAATGGCGTATGTGGCGGAAAGCTATTTTGGTGATGAACTCTCTTTCTTCTGCGATGAAGTGAACGCAAACGAGTTTCACGTAGAAGTGAAGAAGAATGGCAACGAAGTTGTTTGCCGCTCGAAAGTGATATTTGAATAAATGTGAGAATATAAAATCAATTAATAACAGATGGCGTAAGTCATCAAAAACTAAAAACAAAAAGAAAATGGCACAGTTGAATTTTGGAGGTACTACTGAAACTGTAGTAATCCGTGACGAATTTCCATTGGAAAAAGCTCGTGAAGTATTGAAAAATGAAACAATCGCTGTAATCGGTTATGGCGTACAGGGTCCTGGACAGGCACTGAACTTGCGTGATAACGGTTTCAATGTAATCGTTGGTCAACGTGAAGGAAAAACATACGATAAGGCAGTAGCAGACGGATGGGTTCCGGGTGAAACTTTGTTCGGTATCGAAGAAGCTTGTGAGAAAGGTACTATTGTAATGTGTCTGTTGTCTGACGCAGCAGTAATGTCAGTATGGCCTACTATCAAGCCTTACCTGACTGCCGGAAAAGCTCTTTATTTCTCACACGGTTTTGCTATCACTTGGAACGACCGTACAGGTGTAGTTCCTCCTGCTGATATCGACGTTATCATGGTTGCTCCTAAAGGTTCGGGTACATCTTTGCGTACTATGTTCCTCGAAGGACGCGGCTTGAACTCTTCTTATGCTATCTATCAGGATGCTACAGGCAAGGCTTACGAAAGAACCATCGCACTGGGTATTGGTATCGGTTCCGGTTATCTGTTCGAAACAACTTTCCAACGTGAGGCTACTTCTGACCTGACAGGTGAACGTGGTTCATTGATGGGGGCTATCCAAGGTTTGTTGCTGGCACAGTACGAAGTATTGCGTGAAAACGGTCATAGTCCTTCTGAAGCATTCAATGAAACAGTGGAAGAACTGACACAGTCATTGATGCCGTTGTTCGCAAAGAACGGTATGGACTGGATGTACGCTAACTGCTCTACTACTGCTCAACGTGGTGCTCTCGATTGGATGGGCCCATTCCACGATGCTATCAAACCGGTAGTTGAAAAGTTGTATCACAGTGTGAAGACTGGTAACGAAGCACAGATTTCTATTGATTCCAACTCTAAACCGGATTATCGTGAGAAACTGGAAGTGGAACTGAAAGCATTGCGCGAAAGCGAGATGTGGCAGACTGCTGTAACAGTACGCAAACTTCGCCCTGAAAATAACTAATCAGATTGAATATATATGTCGTAAAAAGACGGGAAGAAACACTCTTTCCGTCTTTTTTTCAAAATATCCCCGTCTTTATAGAGAAATAATGCAAGTTTGTTGTTATCTTTGTGGCAACAAAATAAAACAAGTTGTAATAATGAAGAACTACTATAAAAATGAAATACCGGAATAAGAACGTAAAATATATATATTTCCTATATCCCAATATCTGTTTATAAGTGTCTGTTAGACCAACAGTCCTTTGCTGGTAAGAAAAAGCCGATTGATAGAATATCTCGAATTTTTAATTCCAAGACTTGAGTCTGATGTGGCGAAAGATAAAAAGGGTATATAAGACAGAAAACATTGTTTGTTTTGTTTGTGTTAAAAAAGTTCTTTCTCGTGAGAAAAGGGGCTTTGATAAAAAGAGGATTACTCATAATCCTCTTTTTTTATGAATGACATCAATCTCTTATAAAAAGGATGCTTGGTAAGTGTGACGGCATCTCCGAGAATGACCAGTTTCATACGGGCACGGGTGATAGCCACGTTCATCCTCCTCAGGTCGTTCAGAAATCCTATTTGTCCGTCCTCGTTTGCACGAACAAGGCTGATAAAGATAACATCCCGTTCTTGTCCTTGAAAGCCGTCTACTGTGTTGACCGTGATAAGGCTACGGAAAGGACGTAGAAAGCTGCTTACTTTAATTTTACTCCTTAGATATTGTACTTGTGCTTTATAAGGCGAAATCAATCCGAAATCAATCTTTTCGTCCAATATTCTTGCTTTTCCGATCCGGTTGATATATGCCTCCAATTCCTGGAGAAGCAGGTTGGCTTCCTGTTTATTGATGCGTCCGAAACTCTCACCTACAAATTCCTCGTGAAAATCCATTTCAGAGGTATCTATCCAGTTCATAGGCGTGTCGAAATCGAGAATGCTCCGGTAACGCACTTCCGGTGCAGCTTCCAATTCTCCGTGGTAAAACCATTCGGATGGAAAACGCATGATTGATTCGTGCATTCGGTATTGCATTTTGAGCAGTGAGACAGCAGAAGGTTTCTTATGTACCACTTTCTCCATTAGTGTGTGATCCAGTCCGCTACGGGCGGCTTCGATACATTTGATAGTAGGAGGGAGTTGACAGTGGTCTCCGGCAAGAATCACTCGGTCAGCTTTGCGAATGGCAATCCAGCAGGCTGCTTCGAGTGCTTGGGCAGCTTCATCTATAAACAGGGTAGGGAAACGTCGGCCGTTGAGTAGGCGGTGGTTACTACTGACCAATGTTGAAGCAATTACACGGGCACTGTCGAAAAGGTCGGTGTTAATTTGTATTTCCAGTTCAGTAGCACGGTCACGGAGGCGGCTCATGCGGCTGCGCATACCCTCCCGTTCGGAATAACTACCTTTGCGCATCCGGCTGCCCGTTTCACGGATTGATTTTCGGATTCCCCAAAGCTCGGGATAGGCGGGATGACTTTCGAAACGGCGCTCGTAAGTAAATGATAACATTTTATCATTTACTCGTGTAGGGTTGCCGATGCGGAGAACTGGTACGCCACGGTCTACCAGTTTTTCACTTATCCAGTCTACAGCAGTGTTGCTTTGAGCGCAGACAAGTACTTGCGGTTCCCGGTGCAGCGTTTCATAAATCGCTTCGACGAGCGTGGTTGTTTTTCCTGTTCCCGGAGGGCCGTGGACAATGGCGACATCACGCGTGCATAATACTTTGTTGACGGCTGTCTCCTGTGTACTGTTCAGCCATGGAAAACGGACAGGGTATAATTCACGGAATCCGGGATTTTGCGTTCCCAGCAAGATATCACGCAGTTCTGAGAGGCGGTTACCTTTGGCGCGGATTGCATCTTCTAATGCTTCGAACATTGTCCGGTAGGATGTTTCATCAAAATAAAGTTGTATACCTAATGAACTGTCCGCTTGTAACTCTATAACTGCCCCTGCACCAGGTAAAACCACTACTATTCTTTCTTCGTCTGCGTAACTGACGGTAGCAATAAAATTCATATATTTCACTTTTCCATCGAAAGACTGGTGGAAAAAACAGACGGGGCGACCAAACTCGAAAGAGTGTTCTATCTCTTTATTTTCGGTCCGTGTAATATCTATTACAAGTTGATTCAGAGAATTGTAGTAGCTTCGACCGGGAGAGACGGGATACCAGCACAGACCGCGTTTCACTTTACGGGCAATACCCATTGTTTCGGTTTGTCGCTTGAATTCCTCTTTCTCGTATTCATACTCCATGCGTAGCAGGAGTTGCTGGTACTGAAGGTCGGAGACCGGGCTTTTCGAATTATTATTCATAATAAGTGCAAAGGTAACGAATCTTCTTTTTGGATAGAAAAAATATTTCATTTTGTTAAACATTCCTCGAACGCCGTTCGTTATTTTAATAGATAGACTAAAAAAACAAAAAGCAATATGGTATATGATGTGACTATGTTAGAAGCTTTCTACGCTGCTTATAAAGGAAAGGTAGAACACGTACGGGCTATACTGAAACGCCCTTTGACGTTGGCCGAGAAAATTTTGTATGCTCATCTGTATGATGTAGCCGATTTGAAAGATTACAAACGGGGGGAGGATTATGTGAATTTCCGTCCCGACCGTGTGGCTATGCAGGATGCAACTGCGCAGATGGCTTTGCTCCAATTTATGAATGCGGGCAAGGAAAAGGTGGCTGTGCCTTCTACCGTACACTGTGACCACTTGATACAGGCCTATAAGGGCGCAAAAGAGGATATACTTACTGCGACTAAAACAAACGAAGAAGTGTATGATTTCCTCCGCGACGTATCCTCCCGTTATGGCATTGGTTTTTGGAAACCGGGAGCGGGTATCATTCACCAGGTAGTACTCGAGAACTATGCTTTTCCTGGCGGCATGATGGTAGGAACAGACTCACATACACCTAATGCCGGTGGTTTGGGTATGGTGGCTATCGGTGTAGGCGGTGCAGATGCCGTAGACGTAATGACAGGTATGGAGTGGGAATTGAAAATGCCGAAAATTATAGGTGTTCGTCTGATCGGAAAACTAAACGGATGGACATCTCCGAAAGATGTTATTTTGAAGCTGGCAGGAATATTGACCGTAAAGGGAGGTACTAATGCAATCATTGAATATTTCGGTCCGGGAACCGAATCACTTTCCGCTACCGGAAAAGCTACTATCTGTAATATGGGAGCGGAAGTAGGAGCTACTACTTCACTTTTCCCTTTCGACGGGCGTATGGCGACTTATTTACGAGCTACCGGAAGAGATCGTATTGTCGATTTGGCAGAGTCTGTGGAAGCTGATCTCCGTGCCGACGAAGTTGTGACGGATGAACCTTTAAAATATTACGACCGTGTCATTGAAATCGACCTGTCCGAACTTGAACCTTATATTAATGGACCTTTCACGCCGGATGCGGCTACTCCTATTTCCGAGTTTGCGGAAAAAGTATTGTTGAACGGTTATCCTCGTAAAATGGAAGTCGGACTGATTGGTTCGTGTACTAACTCCTCTTATCAGGATTTGAGTCGTGCTGCTTCTTTGGCAAAACAGGTAGCGGAAAAAAAACTGAGTGTTGCTTCTCCGTTGATTGTAAATCCGGGCTCAGAACAGATTCGCGCTACCGCCGAAAGAGACGGAATGATTGAGACTTTTGAACAGATCGGTGCAACGATTATGGCAAATGCCTGTGGTCCTTGCATTGGTCAGTGGAAACGTCATACCGATGACCCGACACGGAAAAATTCAATCGTGACTTCCTTTAACCGTAACTTTGCCAAGCGTGCGGATGGTAATCCGAATACTTATGCCTTTGTTGCTTCTCCTGAATTGACAATGGCACTGACTATTGCCGGCGACCTCTGTTTCAACCCTTTGAAGGACAGATTAGTCAATCATGACGGTGAGAAAGTGGGAGACGAACTCCCGATGAGAGGATTTACGCCGGGTAATGTCGGATATATCGCGCCGGGTGGAGCTAAAACGGAAATCAAGGTGAAGTCGGACTCACAGCGCCTGCAACTTTTAACACCTTTTCCCGCTTGGGACGGGACTGATTTGCTTAATATGCCTCTGTTGATAAAAGCCCAGGGTAAATGTACAACCGACCATATTTCTATGGCGGGACCATGGCTCCGTTTCCGTGGTCATTTGGAAAATATCTCGGATAATATGTTAATGGGAGCTGTCAATGTCTTCAATGGCGAAACGAACAAGGTCTGGAACCGTTCTACAAATACTTATGGAACAGTCTCCGGAACGGCAAAGATGTATAAGTCCGAAGGGATTTCTTCTATTGTAGTCGCTGAAGAAAACTATGGAGAAGGTTCCAGTCGTGAACACGCAGCAATGGAGCCGCGCTTTCTGAATGTCCGTGTGATCCTAGCCAAGAGTTTCGCCCGTATTCACGAAACGAATCTGAAGAAGCAAGGAATGCTTGCCATTACTTTTGTTGACAAGGCGGATTATGATAAAATTCAGGAACACGATATGCTTTCCGTCACTGGTTTGGTAGACTTTATGCCGGGACATAATCTGACAGTCGTTCTTCACCACGAAGACGGAACAAAAGAAAGTTTTGAAGTGCAACATACATACAACGAACAACAGATAGGTTGGTTCCGTGCTGGTTCCGCCTTGAATGCGAGATAAAATTGAAGTAAATCTTTTTAAAACTGTTATTTATAAAGAAAAAAGAAATGAGCAAAATAACCATACAAAAAGATAGTACGCTATTAGTGCCTGATGTGCCTACCGTACCTTACATTACAGGAGACGGGGTAGGGGCTGAGGTGACTCCTTCTATGCAGATTATAGTAGATGCAGCCGTTCGGAAAGCTTATGGGGGTAAACGTCATATTGAATGGCTGGAAGTGCCGGCTGGAGAACGTGCTTTCAATGAAACAGGTTCGTGGCTTCCGGAAGAAACGATGCAGGCATTTCAGGAATATCTGGTAGGAATCAAAGGTCCGTTGACTACACCTGTTGGCGGTGGAATCCGTTCGTTGAATGTTGCTTTGCGACAGACACTTGATTTATATGTCTGCCTTCGTCCTGTTCGTTGGTATCAGGGAGTACAGTCTCCGGTGAAAGCTCCCGAGAAGGTGAATATGTGTGTGTTTCGTGAGAATACGGAAGATATTTATGCAGGTATTGAGTGGGAAGCAGGTACTCCGGAGGCAAAGAAGTTTTATAAGTTTTTGAAAGATGAAATGGGTGTGACGAAAGTCCGTTTTCCCGAAACGTCTTCTTTCGGTGTGAAACCTGTTTCACGCGAAGGTACGGAACGTCTTGTGCGTGCTGCATGTCAATATGCGCTCGATCATCATCTGCCTTCCGTGACATTGGTACATAAGGGAAACATTATGAAATATACTGAAGGAGGATTCAAAAAGTGGGGTTATGAGTTGGCGCAACGTGAGTTTGGTGACGCTTTGGCGGATGGTAGGCTAGTGATAAAGGACTGCATTGCCGACGCATTTTTGCAAAATACACTGCTCATTCCCGAAGAATATTCGGTAATAGCCACTTTGAACCTGAACGGAGATTATGTTTCTGACCAGTTGGCTGCAATGGTAGGTGGCATAGGCATTGCTCCGGGAGCAAATATCAATTATAAAACCGGCCATGCTATCTTTGAGGCAACGCATGGGACTGCTCCTAACATTGCAGGTAAAAACGTTGTGAATCCTTGTTCGATCATTCTTTCGGCAGTGATGATGCTCGGATATTTCGGTTGGACGGAAGCTGCCGCTCTTATCGAAAAAGCTCTTGAAAATAGTTTTCTGGAAGCCCGTGCCACTCATGATCTTGCCCGTTTTATGCCGAATGGAACCTCTCTCTCAACCACAGATTTCACCCGTGAAATAGTGGAAAGAATCGAAAAATAAGAATAATGATTAAAAACATACGAATATGAAGAAAGAGTACCTGATTTACAAGCTGTCCGAAGAAATGAAGGAAGCTACCCGGATTGATACAGCATTGTTCCCCAAGTTCGACGTGAAACGCGGGCTACGTAATGAAGATGGCACAGGTGTACTGGTAGGTCTGACCAGAATTGGTAATGTAGTAGGCTACGAACGTATTCCGGGCGGCGGACTGAAACCGATTCCCGGCAAACTGTTCTATCGCGGTTATGATGTGGAAGATATTTCTCATGCAATCATCAAAGAGAAACGTTTCGGTTTTGAGGAAGTGGCGTACCTGTTACTTTCCGGTCGTCTGCCGGACAAGGAGGAACTAGCTTCATTCTGCGAACTGATTAATGATAATATGGCACTGGAGCAGAAAACGAAGATGAATATCATCGAGTTGGAAGGTAACAACATTATGAACATCCTTGCACGCAGCGTACTCGAAATGTATCGCTTCGATCCGGATGCGGACGACACTTCTCGTGATAACCTGATGCGTCAAAGTATCGACCTTATTTCAAAATTCCCTACCATTATTGCTTATGCTTATAATATGCTGCGTCATGCTACTTTCGGACGTTCGCTGCATATCCGACATCCGCAGGAGAAACTCTCTATCGCTGAAAACTTCCTGTATATGCTGAAAAAAGACTATACCGAACTGGATGCACGTACTCTTGACCTGCTTCTGATTCTTCAGGCAGAACACGGTGGTGGTAATAACTCGACTTTTACTGTCCGTGTCACTTCTTCTACCGGAACAGATACTTACTCGGCCATTGCCGCAGGTATCGGTTCTCTGAAAGGCCCGCTTCACGGAGGTGCAAATATTCAGGTTGCTGATATGTTCCATCATTTGCAGGAGAACATCAAGGACTGGAAGAGCGTGGACGAGATAGATACCTATTTCACACGGATGCTGAATAAGGAAGTGTATAATAAGACCGGATTGATTTATGGTATTGGTCATGCCGTTTACACGATTTCCGACCCGCGTGCACTTTTACTAAAAGAATTGGCACGTGATCTGGCACGTGAAAAAGGCAAGGAACGTGAGTTTGCCTTCCTCGAACTTTTGGAAGAACGGGCGATCGCGACTTTCGGACGCATCAAGAATAACGGCAAGACAGTATCGAGCAACATTGACTTCTATTCGGGCTTTGTGTATGAAATGATCGGATTGCCGCAGGAAATCTTCACTCCTTTGTTTGCAATGGCACGTATCGTAGGCTGGTGTGCCCACCGCAATGAAGAATTGAACTTCGAAGGCAAACGTATTATCCGTCCGGCTTATAAGAACGTGCTTGATGATCTGGCTTATATCCCAATAAAGAAACGCTGACAGGAAACAATCCTTTTATTGAATAGATAAGTGTAGTCCCCAGGTGTATATTCCGATCATTTCCGGAGGTATGCCTGGGGATAAGTGTTTTTTAGAGAAAACTTTCTGTGTGTCATCGAGTTTTTATTTAAGGAGTTTTGCGTTGCAATTTTCCTCTTTTTTGTTACTTTTGCACATTGTAAAAGAATATCTGTATGACTATGAATGCATTTAATCTGTTTTTGGGCATAATGAGCCTGATCGCTCTGATTGTTTTTATTGCCCTTTACTTTGTGAAAGCCGGATATGGTATTTTTCGTACCGCTTCGTGGGGTGTGGCTATTTCCAATAAGTTGGCTTGGATATTAATGGAGGCCCCTGTATTTTTAGTTATGTGTTGGATGTGGGTGCATTCGGAACGCCGTTTTGATCCCGTCATACTGATGTTCTTCATATTCTTCCAGATTCATTATTTCCAGCGTGCATTCGTTTTTCCTCTATTGCTGACCGGAAAGAGTAAAATGCCGTTAGCTATTATGGCAATGGGCATTCTTTTTAATTTGTTGAACGGATATATGCAAGGACAATGGATATTTCATCTTGCGCCTGAAGGAATGTACGGCATTGATTGGTTTATGTCACCATGGTTTATTCTCGGAACTCTGCTTTTTTTTACTGGTATGCTGGTGAACTGGCACTCGGATTATATCATCCGGCATTTGCGAAAGCCGGGAGATACCCGCCACTATCTGCCTCAAAAAGGGATGTACCGCTACGTTACTTCCGCCAATTACTTCGGCGAAATAGTAGAGTGGGCAGGCTGGGCGATACTCACCTGTTCACTTTCCGGACTTGTGTTTCTTTGGTGGACGATCGCTAACCTTGTCCCGCGTGCCAACGCAATCTGGCACCGTTACCGCGAGGAATTCGGTGATGAGGTGGGAAATAGGAAACGTGTATTCCCTTTTCTGTATTAAGGCTATCTTTTGACAAAATATATCATACTACTATGAAATCAAAGTTATTTACCCCGGTCACTTTTGGACCTTTGACACTTCGCAACCGGACCATTCGTTCGGCAGCTTTTGAAAGTATGTGTCCGGGAAACGCCCCTTCACAAATGTTGTTGGATTATCACCGTTCGGTAGCCGCAGGCGGGGTTGGCATGACGACGGTTGCTTATGCTGCCGTGACACAAAGCGGGCTTTCTTTTGACCGCCAATTATGGTTACGATCTTCCATAATTCCCGGTTTACGCGAAGTGACCGACGCCATACACGATGAGGGTGCCGCAGCAGGTATACAAATCGGTCATTGCGGTAATATGTCCCACAAGAACATTTGTGGAGTAACTCCTATCTCTGCTTCTTCCGGTTTCAATCTTTACTCTCCGACCTTTGTGCGCGGAATGAGGAAAGAAGAACTTCCTGAAATGGCGCGTGCTTATGGAAAGGCTGTCAATCTGGCTAGAGAAGCTGGTTTCGACGCTGTTGAGGTTCACGCCGGACATGGATATCTGATTAGCCAGTTCCTTTCCCCTTACACGAATCACCGGAAGGATGAATACGGAGGTTCGTTGGAAAACCGGATGCGTTTTATGGATATAGTGATGAAAGAAGTGATGAAAGCTGCCGGTAGCGATATGGCGGTTCTTGTGAAAATGAATATGCGCGACGGTTTCAAAGGTGGAATGGAGTCGGAGGAAACGATACAAGTAGCCCGACGCCTGCTCGAACTGGGTGCTCACGGGCTGGTATTGAGCGGTGGTTTCGTCAGTCGTGCGCCGATGTATGTGATGCGAGGGGCGATGCCTATCCGTTCTATGGCTTATTATATGAATTGCTGGTGGCTGAAATATGGCATTCGGATGTTCGGAAAATGGATGATTCCGACTGTTCCTTTCAAAGAGGCATATTTTCTCGAAGATGCGCTGAAGTTCCGTGAGGCCCTTCCGGGTGCTCCGTTAATTTATGTAGGCGGCCTTGTTTCTCGTGAGAAAATTGATGAAGTGCTGGATGCCGGCTTTGATGCTGTTCAAATGGCACGTGCCCTGCTGAATGAACCGGGATTTGTGAACCGTATGGCACGTGAAGACCGTGCACGTTGTAATTGCGGGCATAGCAATTATTGCATTGGCCGTATGTACACGATCGAAATGGCTTGTCATAAACATTTGAATGAAGAACTGCCTCCTTGTCTGCAAAAGGAGATTGAAAAATTGGAAAAACAATGAATGAAGTGAAATGGGCGATCATTACCGGAGCTGACGGAGGCATGGGAACGGAGATAACCCGTGCCGTGGCCACAGCCGGCTATCATGTCATAATGGCTTGTTATAACCCGCAAAAAGCGGAAAACGTGTGCCAACGTTTAATGAAAGAAACCGGAAATCCGAATTTGGAAGTACTCGCTATTGATCTGTCTTCGATGCACTCCGTAGCCTCTTTTACTGATCGGATTTTGGAACGTAAACTTTCCATTTCCTTGTTGATGAATAATGCCGGGACAATGGAAACCGGATTTTCTATTACGAACGATGGATTTGAACGGACGGTCAGTGTAAATTATGTTGGTCCTTACCTGCTGACTCGTAAATTAGTTCCGACTATGGCATCCGGAGCACGTATTGTAAATATGGTTTCGTGTACGTATGCAATCGGCCGTCTTGATTTTCCTGATTTCTTTCACAGGGGGAAAACGGGAAACTTTTGGAGAGAAAAAGCGAATCGGGTTTGCTAAAGAATCAACCAGATGGCTATGTTATTGCTTTTGCTGGCCAATGTATTAGGCT
>OGII01002084.1_pt1 | contig 12288 bp, 7 predicted proteins | sample 1571701 | NCBI WGS metagenome assembly OGII01 (sample SAMEA2581950, study PRJEB24529) | metagenome | biome: Human gut stool | place: China | collected 2011
GTCAGCAGGGTGGCGAGGATCAGGCTGCCGACGGAGTGGATCTTGTGCTTCAGGCCGCCGAACAGACGCTCGACGCAGCCGCAGCGCTCCAGAGCACCGCCGTAGGCGAGCGCGAGGAGGATGAGGTTGATGGTCCACATGGTGCCGTTCATACCGCCGGCCTTGCCGAGGATGGAGTCAGCGACTTCGTTGCCGGTCTCAACGACGATACCGTTGTGCAGCATGTTGAAGATGTCGCCCAGGGCGCGGGAGCCGTAGATGGAGGTGGGCTGGAAGATCATCATGAAGATGGTCGCGGTGGCAACGGAGATGGCGATACCGACGAGGCCGGGCACGCGCAGGATGCACATCACGATAACCACGATGATGGGGATGAGCAGAACGGGGGAGATCACGAAGGCCTCGCGGAACGCGTCCTGAATGGACTGGGCGACGGTCGGATCATAGGCGCTGGCGTCGATGTTCAGGCCCATGATGGTGTAGAGGATCAGGGCGATGAGCAGGGTCGGGCCGGTGGAGGAGACCATCGCGGTAACGTGGTCGAAAAGACCGGTCTCGGCAACAGCCGCGGCGAGGTTGGTGGTATCGGACAGGGGGGAGAACTTATCGCCGACATACGCGCCGGAGATGATCATACCGGCGGTGAGGGCGGGATTGATGCCAAGGCCCGCGCCGATGCCGAGGAACGCAAGACCGATGGTGGCGGTGGTGGTCCAGGAGGAGCCGCACGCCATACCGACGATCGCGCAGAGGATGCAGCCGATGGGCAGGAACAGCTTCGGGGTCAGCAGATCCAGACCGTAGACGATCAGGGAGGGGATCGCACCGGAGGCCATGAAGCTCGAGACCAGGAAACCGACGGTGCAGAGGATCAGGACCGCTTCCATGGAAGCGCTCAGGCGCTCGATCATACCGGAGAGCATATCCTTGAAGTCGTGACCGCAGAAGTGACCGACGATGCACGCGACGACGATGGACATGACCAGGGGCATGTGCGCGTCATGATAACCGGATTCGGAATGACCGAGGAAGCAGTAAAGCATGAACCCGATCATTGCCACAATGGGGATCAGCGCCAGCAGAAAACTGGGCTCCCGTGCGACTTTCTTTTCGTTTGCCATTGATAAAATACCTCTCTCTTCATAAAAATACTTGCCCGTCAGGAAGCGGGAAGCCGCTCCTCCCCATGACGAACACGCTGCACACCGCACGCGGGGACGTGCGTTTTCTGTGGAGGGGTCCCACAGAAAAACAGACACAGAACTTAGGCAACAGCACCGTCGGGCAACGGTTTCTTGCACGCTGTTTCCCATGCCCTAATCTATTTGTGAACTAATTGTAACATACCTGTTCAGCAAAAGCAATAAAATTCGCGTAGATTCCAAAAAATATTTTAGTCAATTCTTCTATATCAGGATGACGTGATGTTATACTGATATGCTTCTGCGGCATTATAATAAAGCGATATAGACAAAAAGAACAGGCGCGCTGCGCCTGTTCTGGTGAAAGTGACGGAAGTTTACTTTTCTTCTTTTGCCCGCTCGAGCAGCAGCTTATAGCCGTCCGCCCCGTAGCAAAGGCACTTATTCACGCGCGTGATGGTCGTGGACGAAACGCCGATCTTCTGCGAGATCTGCGTGAAGGTCTTGCCATCGGCGAGAAGCGACGCCACCTCGAAGCGCTGGGACATCGCCTCGATCTCGCTGAAGGTGCAGAGATCGTCGAAGAAGCGGTAGCATTCTTCCTCCGTTTTCAAAGATAAGATCGCCTTGAACAGGTGATCGGTCTCTTCGCTTTTCATTTTGCTCTGGTACATCCAACGTTCCTCCTCAACGATCCGATCGGATCGACTCCTGCCCGCGCGGTGTGGCCGCGGCGGACGCCGAATGACGGCTGCCCGGAAGCTGCTTGCGGGCAAACCTCGGTTTTCGGAGCTTGCCCGTTGATATCGTCTCTATGGTAACAAAAAGCGGCAGTTCCGTCAAGCGCAATTCGTGCTTTTTGGCGGATATCTTCATTTTTCGTGAACACTGTCCGCGACGGAAAGAAAAATTTTTGCACCGCAGGCGGCGAAAGCTATGGCAATTCCGCGCGGAAAATGCTATACTGTCTCGAAAGTGGAAAAAACGGCCGCGGACGCTTGACAATCCCTGCGCCGTACCGTAAAATATCTGTCAACCACTCCGATACGCTGCTGTGCCACCGCAGTACAGTACGCTGTCCATACATTCTATTAGGAAAGGACACACACTATCATGGCAACGATCAAAGCTCACACCTTATCCGGCTTTATGGAGCTGCTTCCCGCGCCGCAGACCCAGATGGAGCGCCTTATGGAGGTGCTGCGCTCGTCCTACGGCGTCTATGGCTTTACCCCGCTCGACACGCCCATCATCGAAGCGAGCGATGTGCTGCTCGCCAAGGGCGGCGGCGAGACTGAAAAGCAGATCTACCGTTTCTCCAAGGGCGACAGCGACTTGTCCCTTCGCTTCGACCTGACGGTGCCTCTGGCGAAATACGTTGCCCTGCATTATGCCGACCTCGCTTTCCCGTTCCGCCGTTTCCAGATCGGAAAGGTCTATCGCGGCGAGCGCGCGCAGCGCGGCCGCTTCCGCGAGTTCTATCAGGCAGATATCGACGTCATCGGCGACGGCGAGCTCGACATCACGAACGATGCCGAGATCCCCGCTATCATCTATACCGTCTTCTCCCGCCTCGGCCTGTCCCGTTTCCAGATCCGCATCAACAACCGCCGCATCTTAAACGGCTTCTACGCGATGCTGGGCCTTTCCGACAAGTCCGGCGATATCATGCGCACCGTCGACAAGATCGAAAAGATCGGCCCTGACCTCGTGCGCGCGATCTTGGTCGACGACTACGCCATCGAGGGCGAAAAGGCGGATGAGATCCTCGCCTTCATCGGCATCAAGGGCACGAACGAAGAGGTGCTCGCTTCTCTTGAAAAGTACCGCGGCCGCAACGAGATGTTCGACCAGGGCCTCGACGAGCTGACGACCGTCGCCAAGTACCTCGGCGCGTTCGGCGTGCCGCAGGAGAACTTCGCGGTCGACCTGACCATCGCGCGCGGCCTCGACTACTACACCGGCACGGTGTACGAGACGACGCTGCTCGACCACCCCGAGATCGGCTCGGTCTGCTCCGGCGGCCGCTACGATAACCTTGCGGAGTACTATACTGACCGCAAGCTCCCCGGCGTCGGCATTTCGATCGGCGTGACGCGCCTGTTCTATGTCCTCGGCGAGCAGGGGCTGCTCAACAGCGATATCTGCACCGCGCCGGCGGACGTGCTCATCCTGCCGATGACCGAGGACCTGAGCGAGGCCATCTCGCTCGCGACCGACCTTCGCGCCGCGGGCGTCAGCACGCAGATCTACACGGAAAAGAAGAAATTCAAGGCCAAGATGAACTACGCCGACAAGCTCAAGGTGCCCTACGTCTACTTCCTCGGCGAAGACGAGATCAACGCGGGCGTCGTGTCCTGCAAGGACATGCGCACCGGCGAGCAGGTGAAGCTCCCCCGCGCGGAAGCGGTGGAAAAGGCCAAGGCCTTTGTGGAGTCTGACCGCCAAAAGCCGGTCATTTGTGAAAAGTAAAAAAGTGGCAGCCCGAAAGGGCTGCTTCTTTTTTGCGCTCCCTCGGGGGAGCGGTTGCTTTCCGCGCAGAGCGCGGAGGGAAAATGCGGCGTGCGCGCCGCAGAGTCAAAGGGGATATTCTCTTTCGCGAAAGAGAATATCCCCCTTTGTCGCGTCCCCACACGGTGTGGGGACAAAGCAGCAGCCCTTTCGGGCTGCAAATCCCTCCGGACTTTGCGCGGAAACGAGCGGGCCCCTGCGGGGAGGGCGCAAAAAAAGGCAGCCTTTCGGCTGCCGATTTTTTCAGTCCACCGTGCGCATGAAGGACGTCGATCCCTTCTGGAATCTCACGTCCAGCTTCACGCGGTCCGCGCGCATATAGCTCGTGGTGTATTCATAGGTATGCCCGTTCTCGGTCGTGGTGCGGCGCTGATGGAAAAACGCCGCCGAGCCGGGCGCGCAGTGCAGAAGCTGCGCCTCGTGCGGCGCGAGCACAACGGCCTCATACGTGTCCGACGCGGAAAACGGGATGACGCCGACGTGGTAGAGCAGGCTGTAGAAGCTGTGCGTCTCCAAAAGCTCGCGCGTCAGGTTCGGGTAGATGTACTCGGGATAGTAGGACGTCTCCAAAATGAGCGGCTCGCCGTCGACGTTTCGCACGCGCGTGAAGCGATAGACCTTGACACCCGGCTCAAGGCCCATGAGCGTCACGATCTTGGGACTCGGCGTGATGACCGCGAAGTCGACCAGCGTGGACGACGGCGTTTTGCCCAGCTGGGAAATTTCCGTCGTGAACGAATACTGCACGCCCTTGCGGCGCGTGTTCGGGTCAGTGACGAACGTGCCCTTGCCGCGCTTTCGCACGACGAAGCCCTCTTCTTCGAGCGCACCGATGGCCTGGCGCACGGTGTTGCGGCTGATGTCGTAAACGCGGCAGAGCTCGGCCTCGCTCGGCAGCAGGTCGCCGACCTTGAGCGCGCCGGAGGTGATGCTGCGCTTGATGATGCCCATCAGCTGCGAGTAAAGCGGAATTTCACTGTCGAGCGACAGCGGATTTTTGAGAATCGGATTGTGCTCCATGGTGGGAACCTCCCGAGAAATACGTTTTGGAATATTCCCATCATACCACATATCTTTGAGATGTTCCAGTACTTTTTCCCGCCCGCCGCTGAAAAACCGCAAAAAAAGGAGGGGGTAGCCCCTCCTTTTTAGGAATCGCGCATTACCAGCCGGTCCCGAGCTCTGTTCCGTACCAGCGGCCGTCGCCCCTGAGCTGGATGGTGCAGCAGCGGTAGAACTCATAGGCGTCCTTAGGCGCGGCGGGGTTCTCGCATTTGACGGTGTTGCCCGCCATGGCGCTTTGCAGCGCGTTGGCGCTCTCCGCCGTGAATTCCACCCTTACGGCAAAGCAGTAGGTGTTGTCATCGATCTCGCCCGCCTTGCGCTTGGCCTGCGTGGTCTCCTCGGCGGGGTTTACCGTGACATTGAGCCATGTGAATTTATAGATGCTGCCGCTCGTCACCTCTTTCTGCGTCCCGTAATAGGCGTTCGCCCAGTTCTGCGCGGCCTCCTGCCACGAAAAGCTCTTCGACTGGGCGCGGACGTCGGAGGTGAGCATGTCGGAATACTCCGCCGTGTCGTACCACACGCGCATCAAGTCGTAAAGTGTGCGGCCATCATTGTCCACGATGCTGAAATCGCCGACCGCGCGGTAATAGCGTTCGCTTTTGCCCGACACATATTTGACGGTGTTCGTTCCCTTATAGAATATCAGGCACGTCGCCTGCGCGTTGTGCGGCCAGAGCTCGACAGAGTCCAGACCGTCGAGGTTTTTCGGCTTGTCGATGGGCTTGTATTCATAGCTGTCGAGCGCGACGGAATAGCCCGTCAAAAGGGGAGCATGGCTCCCGCTCTCGCCGCTGGCGGGGCAGAAGGCGAGAATGTCGACCGTGGCGGCATTCGACGCGAGCACAAGGTCGCTTTCAAATGTCGCTTCCTTGTCCGGCGTCTTGTTGTACCATGCGAGCATCGCGTCGAAGATCGTCGCATAGTCGCCGTAGCTGCTGACCTTGTAGTAGCGCGTATCGCCGTGCTGGTAGAGCATGAAATCCGAGCCCTCGTAGAAGGTAAAGCGCGCAGAATTGCTGAGGCTGAGGCAGAGGGCGAGGGGATTCCCGCCGCCGGGCGGAACAGCGCTGCCCGAGGGCGAGGACTCAGACGGATCGTACTCTTTATAATCGCACGTATCGAGCAGAACGGTCGGGGCGGCGTCCTTCGGATCGTGGCCGCCGACCGCCATGCCGTCGGTATTCAGACTGAGCCAGGACGCGCCGCCATTCGATGCAAGCTGAAGGTCGGTCTGAAATGCGGTATCGTCAGGCGCTGGATCGGAAGATTCGGAACCGTTGGGGGAACCATCCGTGAAAAGAATCTTTGACGTCCGGAAGCTGTTGACCATCGCCTGCAAGATGACGGCCTCGCCCTCAACGGCGCGGTCGCGGTTCCAGCCCCACTGATTCTCTTCCGTGCTGCCGTCGAACGTCCAGTGCGTTGTGACCTCGTAGCAGGTGCCGTCCGGCGCATCAAAGAGCGTGACAATTGTGTTGCTCATGCCCTCGTGCGTCACAAAGCGCCAGCCCGCGTCGGTCTTCTCGGCCTTTGCGCCGGTGCTTTCCCATTCCGCCTTCGCTTCGTCAAGGCTCTGCTCGAGCTTCTTTGCGTTGAAGTAGGAGCCGGTGTCGTAGCGGGAGTACCAGAACTCCGTCCCCGGATTGCACGCCCAGGCGGTGATCGGCGCATAGAAGTAGTAGCTGCCGTCGCCCGAAATGAGCCGCGCCTCGCACTGGTTGGCGCGGCCGTAGCCGTCCGTTGCCGCGTTCAGCAGGTTGGGAATGTACATCTTCGGCAGATCAAGCCCCGCATAGTCGATGTAGAAGTCGTGCAGGTAATACTTTTCCTCTCCGCTGTAGTTGCATCCGTTGTACCACAGCCCGTCATTGCCGGTATAGGTGCCGATGACCTGATAGCCGGTCTTCTCGCCGTAGGTGTAGCGCAGGACGGTGAGATAGTGCGTCCAGCTCTCTCTGAGGTAACCATCATCCGTCACATACTGCCCGCCCACGGGTTCGATTTCCACGCCCGCCTCGTTCGTGGGCTTCATCTCATACTGGAAGTACCACAGCTCCAGCACCGTGCCGTCGGGGGAGAGGTTGCCGAGCGAATCGGCGAACTCGAGCTGCGTCACGCGCACGTCGGCGACCGTGTCTTCGACCGCCTGAGAGCCGTAATTGCCATTTTCGGACGTGTAGTAGGTCATCGTGCCCTGCTTGAGGTCTTCCACGCACTTCGCGGCATAGTCGTCCATCGAAGCGTAGATCGGAACCGCCTTTTCTGCAAGACGGAATAGCGTGCGGAAGCAGTGCGGAGCGGTCTGCTTGCTGTCAGGATAATATCCCATTGCAAGATACAACGTGCCGTCTTTCTGCTGGAGCAGGCACAGATAATCCGTCAGGCCGTCCGGGGGAGAAGACGTCGTAAAACACCATGTGTTTGCGTTTTCACGGCGCAGTTTTGCCGCGCTCATATCGCTCTCCTGCCAGCCAGCAGGATTATCGGCGGCTTCAAAGGCGGAGCCGTCAAAATAGCGGTCAAAGTTTTCCTCGGTCATCTCAAAACTTCCCGCTGCCGTACAGTCCCATTTGTAGTGGTCGGTCCATGTGAGAGTTATGCTCTGCGCGTCCGACCGAAGCAATAACTCCGCATTCGCTGCGTTTTCACGGAAAGTATCGTCGGGCTCTACCCCTATGTATACGATATCGGCAATGGTATAGGATTTGCCGAACGGGTCGGACAACTCATTTTTATTGCCCCAGCTGACGGCGCAGCCCGCTGTGAGTGTCAGCGCCAGCACGAGGGCGACAACGCCGAGCCCGCGCTTTTTCTGCGCGCCCAGCACGTTCGTGATGCGCCGCTTCAGGCGCTCGACCGTGCCGCCGAAGCACGTCGTCGCGGGCAGCGCCCGCACGCTGGACTGCACGGCGGCGAGCAGTGTCCGGCTGTAAGCCGCGCGCTCGGGGAGTTCGAGCCCGTCGGTCGCCGCGCTGTCGCAGGCGAGCTCAATGTCCTCGTCCGCCTGACGCAGCATCAGATACACCACGGGGTTGAACCAGTGCATCGCGTTGGCCGCGAGCAGCACGAGCTTTAAGAGCATATCGCGCCGCTTCAAATGGCACAGCTCATGGCGCAGGATGTAGCGCAGCTCCTGCACGTCGTAGCGCTCGTGGGGAAGAAGCAGCCGCGGGCGAAGAAGACCTGTCACCGCGGGGGTGGAGATGGCCTCGCAGACGATCATCTCCGGCGCGCTCACGCCTAAGTCGCACGCCGTATCATAGAGCAGGGAGGCGTAGTCCGCGCGGGAGACGTCTCTCTTCCAGCGGCGCACCGTGCGGCGGAAGAGGGCGTAGGAGACACCCTGATACAGCAGGAACGCCGCCGCGCCCGCAAGATAGCCGTAGAACAGGATCGTCGTCACGGGGATGTAGCGCGTCGTCTTCTGCTCGGGATTCGTCACAGGGCGCTGGATGATCGTGTCGCGCACCTGTGCGGGGGACTGGCCGCTTTTTTCGGCCATGTCGCCAAACAGGTTGTCGGTCGATTGGATGGCTGTCTTATCCGTGCCGACAAAGAGGGTGTAGTCTTTCGGCGGCGCGGCCTGCACCGGCGCGTTTTTCACCGAAAAATCGACCGGCAGCAGCAAAAATGCCGCCAGCGCCAGCCACAGCCAGCAGCGCGTTTTCGCGCGGTAGCGCTCGCGCCAGAGGGGTTTGAGTACCAGCATCGCCAGAATGGCGAGGGAACCTAACAGGGAAGTTTTCAACAGATTCAGCAGAAATGTTTCCATGGTGCGTCCTCCTTTTTATCGCCGTTTACCGGCTCATATCGTCCAAAAACTGCCGCAGCTCGTCGATCTCGCTCTGCTCGAGCGGCTGCTCGGCGTTCAGCGCCGCGACGAAGCTGCCGAGCGACCCGCCGTAGAGCCGCTTTAAAACGCTGCGGCTCTCGAACTCCAGGTATCTATCCTTTGAGACGAGCGGCGTGTACAAATTGTTCCGCCCCTCGCGGCGGCTCGAGAGGAATCCTTTTTCGCACAGGCGAGTAAGGTAGGTGTTGACGGTGTTGGCGCTCCAGCCGTGGCTCGCGAGCGCGCCGTCGAGATCGCCGCGGCTGACCTCGCCGCCGACGGCCCAGATGGCCTGCATCACGGCAAGCTCCGCGTCGGGCAGTCTCTTCTTATCGTCCATGGGATGACCTCCTTAGATGATCTACTACATTTATCGTTGATAACTATATACTACATATGTAGTAGTTTGTCAAGCGCCTTTTATGTTCTTTTTTGTTTTGCAGCGAAAATTGCAGAAAACAGGGGAAAGACATGACGGCAAATCGTCAAAATGAAAGATACTGTTCAATTATTTGAATAAGTTCTTGCAAATCTTTCTGAAAATCGCTTGCTTTTGTGCAAAGCGCAAGGTATAATGAAGAAACCGTATGAAATCATTTGGCAATTCAATAAATAAAAATTTGAGAGGAGATCTTTATCATGGCAAAGTTCAAAGTTTACTACACCATCGAGCTCAACGAGGTGGCCACGCACATCTTCGAGTCCAACGACTTTGAAGTGAAGCTGTGCAGCCATAACGACGAGGAGACCTACGTCAAGGAGCTCGCCGAGTTCCAGCCCGACGCCATCATGTGCCGCACCGAGCCCATCACCGCCAAGATGATGGACACCTGCAAGAACCTCAAGGTCATCGGCAAGCAGGGCGCCGGCCTCGATAACATCGACATGGACCACGCCCACGCCAAGGACATCACCGTTGTCTACGCGCCTGCCGGCAACGCCAACGCCGTCGCCGAGCACGCCGTCATGCTGATGCTCATGTGCGCCAAGCGCTTCACCTATGTCGACCGTCAGTTCCGCGGCGGCAACTTCCTCGTCCGCATGGGCATGGAGCACACCTATGAGCTCGGCGGCAAGACCCTCGGTATGATCGGCTGCGGCCGTATCTCCCAGCTCGCCATGCAGAAGTGCAAGTACGGCTTCGGCATGAACGTCATCGGCTACGATCCGTACCTCACGCAGGACAAGATCGGCGATCTGTGCGAGCTGAAGGCCACCGCCAAGGAGGTCTGGGAGCAGGCCGACTTCGTGTCCGTGCATCTGCCTGTCGTTCCCTCCACCGAGCACTCCATCGGCCGTGAGCAGTTCAGCTGGATGAAGCCCACCGCTTCCTTCATCAACTGCGCGCGCGGCGCTCTGATCAAGGAGAACGAGCTTGTCGAGTGCCTGAAGGACGGCACGCTGTTCCAGGCCGGTCTCGACGTGTTCGAGCATGAGCCCATCCAGGAGTCCAGCCGCGAGCTGTTCAACCTCGACAACGTCATCATGACCCCGCACATGGCCGCCACCACCGAGCAGAGCGTTCTGAACTGCTGCACCTCCGTCGCCAACGACATCGTCGCCGTCTGCAACGGCCAGGAGCCCAAGGTCAAGGCCCAGAAGCCCAAGTTCTAAGTTATTTCTGTTTCGTAGAAACTACTTATTAAAAGGGACGCCTCGAAAGAGACGTCCCTTTTTTGCGCCCTTGGGCGCGGGGGGGCAGTCAGGCAGAGCTGCTGCTTTTTATTCCAACAGCGTGTGGAGACGCGGAAAAGGGGGCCATTGTCTCACGCGGGACAATGGCCCCCTTATCCCATGCAGTGCCAGCGGTGCTGCTTTCCCTGCGCCTTTGGGTGCAAAACGATCCCGTGGTGCAAGATATTCTTCATTCTTGTTAAATAGTTAACGAAATGAAAGAAAAAAATCAAATTTGCCCATATTTTTCGCAACTTTGCAGTTGATTTTTCATTTTTCTGTGTGTATAATCAAAATCGAAGAAAATCGGATCTCATTCCGGATTTACAAATTTTAAAGGAGAAGTCAAATGAAAGAATTGTACGTCGTCAACTGCTGCCGTACCGCTGTCGGTTCCTTCGGCGGTTCCCTGAAGAACACCCCTGCCGCTCAGCTCGGCTCCATCGTCGTGAAGGAAGCCCTCAAGCGCGCGAATGTCGCTCCCGAGAATGTCGATGAGCTGATGTTCGGCTGCATCCTGACCGCCGGTCTCGGTCAGAACGTCGCCCGTCAGGTCGGCGTGGGCGCCGGTCTCCCCTATTCCGTCCCCGCCTATACCGTCGGTATGGTCTGCGGCTCCGGTATGAAGTCCGTCATTGAGGCTGGCCGCGCCATCCTCGCCGGCGACGCCGATATCGTCGTCTGCGGCGGCACCGAGAACATGAGCGCCGCTCCTTATGCCGCTCCCGACGCCCGCTGGGGCGCCCGCATGGGCGACAAGAAGCTTGTCGACACCATGATCAAGGACGGCCTGTGGGATGCGTTCAACAACTACCACATGGGCACTACCGCCGAGAACATCTGCGATGTTTGGGGCATCACCCGCGAAGAGCTCGACGCCTTCGGCGCTGCCTCCCAGCAGAAGACCGAGGCTGCTCAGGCTGCCGGCCGTTTTGACGATGAGATCGTTCCCGTCCCCGTGAAGGTCAAGAAGGAGATCGTCGAGTTCAAGAAGGATGAGTTCCCCCGCGCCGGTTCCACCGCCGAGGGTCTTGCCAAGCTGCGCGGCGCGTTCCCCGTCGGCCCCGAGGGCGTTGAGGACGAGATCGTCCACACCTTCGAGCCCACCGGCATCCACGAAGCCGATACCAAGAAGCACGTCCAGCGCGTCACCGCCGGTAACGCCTCCGGCATCAACGACGGCGCTGCCGCCATCGTCCTCGCTTCCGGCGAGGCCGTGAAGAAGTACAACCTCAAGCCCATGGCCAAGCTCGTCAGCTGGGGCCAGGGCGGCGTCGACCCGAAGATCATGGGCGTCGGCCCCGTGCCCGCTTCTCGTCAGGCCATGCAGAAGGCCGGCCTGACCATCGACGATATCGACCTCGTCGAGGCCAACGAAGCCTTCGCGGCCCAGTCTATCGCTGTTGCCCGTGAGCTCGGCTTCGACATGAGCAAGGTCAACGTCAACGGCGGCGCGATCTCCATCGGTCACCCCGTCGGCGCTTCCGGCGCTCGTATCATCGTCACCCTGCTGCACGAAATGCTCAAGCGCGACGACGCCAAGAAGGGTCTTGCCACCCTCTGCATCGGCGGCGGCCAGGGTGTTGCCACCATCTTCGAGAAGTGCTAAAGCACCGCTAACCCCTGAAAATAAAAAGGAGACCTCGAAAGAGGTCTCCTTTTTATTTTCTCCTCTGCACGGTGCAGGGAAAAAAGCAGTGCCCCTGCCGAGACGCAAAAAGGAAGCAGCCCTTTCGGGCTGCCCCTCACGCGCGCCCTCGCGGGCGCAAGCGCCGTACAGTGCGCCGCGCTGCGATTTAACCCTCCGCCTGCGCGGCGACGATCGCCTCGTAGATCGTCTGCGGGTCGAGCTTATCATAGTCCGCGCTCGTCGCCATCGCGGCGGCGTCGACCTGCTCGGCGATGAAGTTCGTGAAGTACTCCTCGCGCACCTCGTCGGCTGCGGCGGACTTGTCGAGCGGCAGGCGGAGCAGGATGTGATAGCCGAAGCTGGATTCGACGACTTCACGCCCTCGGAAACCATGGCGCCGTAGAACACGAAGCGGCCCTGCTTCTCGCTCT
>OGII01002086.1_pt1 | contig 12282 bp, 8 predicted proteins | sample 1571701 | NCBI WGS metagenome assembly OGII01 (sample SAMEA2581950, study PRJEB24529) | metagenome | biome: Human gut stool | place: China | collected 2011
TCTTATACACGTGAACTTTACATAAAGAATCAGGTGCTGTACGTGCATCTTACTTCTGCTGCCCTTCGTCAGGAACTGATGATGGGAAGAGATTTGTTGGTACGTAATCTGAACCGGCATGTGGGGGCGCAGGTGATTACTAACATTATATTCCGGTGATATGCGTACTTGCTGTTGGCATTTTAATACATCATCTTCAATGTATCTGTGGTTTTAATCTTCAATTCCTTTAGTTCTTGTAAGGCACGTTCATAATAGATAGGAACTTCTAAATCGTTATTATTGTGCGAGTCCATACCGCTAATGGCTGTGCACCCTTCATTGGCAGCAATGTGCCAGAAATTCGGGCAGGGATAGGTGTTTAACCCATGTTCCTCATTGTATGCCTTCTGGATCTCCCGTCTACGGTTGGTCTCCTCGATAGCCAGCCTCATGGAATCCGTCATGTTGTCCGCATACATGATGACATGACCTTCGCTGTTACGTGCCGCACGTCCAATGGTCTGGATCAGGGATGTCTCCGAACGCAGAAATCCCTCCTTGTCCGCATCCAGGATCGCTACCAGCGTGATCTCCGGAATATCCAGACCTTCACGAAGCAGGTTGATACCCACCAGCACGTCAAACACATCCAGACGCATATCCCGGATGATCTCCATCCGCTCCAGCGTATCCACATCTGAGTGAAGATACCTCACCCGAATGCCCAGTTCCTTCATATAATCGGTCAGATCTTCTGCCATCCGCTTGGTCAGAGTGGTGATCAGCACCTTATGTTTTTCTTCTACTTCCTTGCGGATCTCCCCGATCAGATCATCAATCTGTCCTTCCACTGGACGCACAGACACCTCCGGATCCAGAAGACCGGTAGGCCTGATGATCTGTTCCGCTCTCAACAGCTCATGCTCCGCCTCATAGTCTCCCGGTGTTGCCGACACGAACAGCATCTGATTGATCTTACTCTCAAATTCTTCAAAATTCAATGGACGGTTATCCTTGGCAGACGGCAGACGGAATCCATAGTCCACCAGCGTGTTTTTCCGGCTCTGGTCTCCAAAATACATTCCGCGGATCTGTGGAATGGTCTTGTGGGACTCATCAATGATGATCAGAGAATCATCTGGAAAATAATCCATCAGCGTGTGCGGCGGCTGTCCCGGCTTCAGGCCTGCCAGATGTCTGGAATAATTCTCAATTCCCGAACAGAATCCCGTCTCCTTTAACATCTCGATATCAAAGTTGGTACGCTCTGCGATCCGCTGGGCTTCCAGCAGCTTGTCCTCACTCTTAAAATAACGCACCCGTTCATCCAATTCTTTTTCAATCTCCACCACTGCCCGCTTGATCTGATCTCCGGGTACTACATAGTGAGATGCCGGGAAGATCGCCACATGCTCAAGCTCTCCTTTGATCTCGCCAGTCAGTACATCGATCTCTGTGATCCGCTCGATCTCGTCTCCGAAGAATTCCACGCGAACTGCAGTATCCGTGGATGCCGCCGGAAAGATCTCCACCACATCCCCGCGGACACGGAAGGTACCACGCTTGAAATCCATCTCATTCCGGTCATACTGAATGTCGATCAGTGCCCGCAGGATCTCATCCCGATCCCGCTCCATGCCAGGCCGCAGAGATACCATCATCTTCTCAAAATTCTCCGGCTCACCCAGTCCATAGATGCAGGATACACTGGAGACGATGATCACATCCCGCCGTTCGATTAGTGCCGCCGTTGCCGACAGACGCAGCTTATCGATCTCATCATTGATAGACGAATCCTTTGCTATATAAGTATCGCTGGAAGGCACATACGCCTCCGGCTGATAATAATCGTAATACGAAACAAAATATTCCACCGCATTTTCCGGAAAGAACTCCTTCATCTCTCCATATAACTGTGCGGCCAGTGTTTTATTATGGGCGATCAGCAGCGTCGGCTTATTCAGCTTCTGAATCACATTTGCCATGGTAAATGTCTTTCCTGATCCCGTCACGCCAAGCAGCGTCTCGAACTGATTGCCCTCCTCAAATCCCTTCACCAGCTGGTCGATAGCCTGTGGCTGGTCTCCGGTCGGTTGATATTCAGATACTAATTTGAAGTGATCCATTGTCTTCTCCTGATTGATCTTTGCTTCTGTTCCTAGTATTGTTACCCACCAAGTATATCATTCAAAAGAAAAAAAGTACAGAACAAACTCGAATGTTTGTTCTGTACTTTTTCTTAATCATTCAGATTCCGTGAAGACCTGTCTTTATGAAGTTCCGTCATATAATTGTACCAGATATCCAACGGATAGGTGGCTCCCGACAGAGAGTGGGTACTGCGCGGAGAATCAAATCCTACCCACACGCCGGTGGTGTAGTAAGCTGTATATCCCACAAACCATCCATCGATATTATCGTTGGTGGTTCCGGTCTTTCCGGCGCAGGGCATATTGGTCAGTGCTTTTCCATGGGCGGTTCCGCGAGTCAGAACTCCTTCCAGAATGTTGGTCATCTCATGAGCAGCCGAAGACTGATAGACCTGCTTCTCTTCTGCTTCCGGTTTGGCGATCACATTGCCCTTACTGTCAGTGATCAGGGTGACGCAGGTTGGCTGACGGAACACCCCTTCATTTTCCAGAGTCGCGTAAGCGGAAGTCATCTCCAGACAGCTTGCACCTTTACTCAATCCACCCAGTGCAGCGGATAACACATAATCGCTGTCCTGGATCGATGAAAAATTCATATTCAACAGATACTGAAGCCCCACCTCCGGTGTCAGTTCCCGGAACAGTTTATATGCAACCGTGTTCTTGGACTGTTCCACTGCAGTCCGAAGCGATATGGCTCCGGAATAACTTCCTGCATTGGAAGGTCCATCCGGCTCCTTGGAATCGACCACCGTGGAAGAAGCCGTGTAGCCACGCTCCAATGCCGGCGTGTAGACGATCAATGGCTTGATGGAGCTTCCCGGCTGACGGAAGCTTAAATAAGCCCGGTTATAATCCGCAGACACATCATCCTGGCTGCGTCCGCCTACAATAGCAGTGACCAGACCAGTCGTGTTGTCAATGGTGACAGCTGATGCCTGCAGCGCATAGGAACCGTTGTTATTTCTCGTATTATAATCTTCCAGTTCCGTATCTACCGTCGTCTGCAGCAGTTCCTGCGCTTCCATATCAATGGAGGTATAGACCTTGTAACCATTGTTGTACAGCATATCATGACAGGTATCATAATCCTTCCCCGTCACTCCCATCAATGCTCTCGTTGCACATTCATAGATATACGTATGTGCCCATGTACGGGTGTAGGACGGGCTGTACGGATTCAGTGTGATCTTCTCATTTACTGCATCCGTATATTGCTGCTCATTGATGATCCCGTCATCCAGCATATTCTGAAGGATCAGATTCCGGCGCTCTATCGTCTTGTCCGCATGAGTCAGCGGATCATAGATACTTGGATTGTTGGGAATTGCGCATAAAAATGCCGTTTCCGACAGATCCAGGTCAGACACACTGCGGCTGAAATATTTCTGACTGGCAGCCTCGATACCATAACATCCATTGGAAAAATAAATATTATTGATGTAAAATTCCAGCAACTCGTCTTTGGAATATTCCCGTTCCATAGCATGGGCGATAAAGATCTCCTCCACTTTACGTTCCCAGCGGATGGTATGAGTCAGATAAATGTTCCTCACCAGCTGCTGTGTGATCGTACTTCCGCCCTGGGTGATCCGTCCCTTTCCAAGCAGTGAAGTCACCGCACGCACAATAGCAAATGGATCAGAACCATGATGCTTGTAAAACCTCTTATCCTCAATACTGACAAATGCCTGTTTTACCAGTTCTGGAATCTGATCAGAAGTCAGATAAATAATATTTTTATCGTTCTGCAGCAATGCGATCCGGTTGCCGTCGGAATCATAGACTTCCCCCACCTGCCCGGTCTGAAAATCACCGGCAGATGACTCCCTGGCAACGGTCTGTGCTTCCAGATACAGAGAAAATACTTTCTGTGGATATCCTGCCACAAAAAACAGTCCGATCGCACCAAGTACAATACACAATACACAGATCTGTGTCAGATGAAATACAAAACTGTTCATGTTCTTGCGGGAATGCTTCTTTGTTGTGGTCTTTTTGTGTTGGGATTTTTTATGATGTGCCTTTTTCTTTGTCTGTTTATCAGGTAAATGTTCGTTCTCCATAATCGGCCCCTTTATTATTTCTCTATTATTTTGTGATTTCATCACTCAATAATTTCGCCGTTCGTCAAGAGTGAGCAAGCGCTCTCTGACTCTCTTGCGCTCATTATTTCATATTTTGGCAGGAAGTTCAACCATGGCAGAACAAGATTTCTATACTTCTGCGGTGCAGTCTGTTATAATAAAAGCCACTTACAGACGGAGGACTGACTGTGAACTACGTGATTTCAGATATTCATGGCTGCTATGAGCAGTACATGAAATTATTAGATAAAATTCATTTTTCAGAGAGAGATACTTTATATCTGCTGGGAGATCTGGTAGACCGTGGACCTGATCCCATGGAAGTGGTCAAGGACGTGATGCGGCGAAAAAATGTGGTGACGATCATGGGCAACCATGACTACCGGGCACTGCGGATCCTGGAGCGGTTCGATATCGGCGAGACACCGAACCCACATGGAACCATCATCAATTCCGAGGATCTGCTGACCTGCAAATACTGGATCAAAGACGGCGGAAAGTCAACGGTACAGGGATTCTTAAATATGAGCCTTCATGAACGAAGTGAATTTCTGGATTATTTTCGGAAGATGCCTTCTTATCAGAAAGTGACAGCCGCAGACAAAACTTACATTCTGGTTCATGGCGGCATCCGTGATTTTGAAGAGTCGAAACCTCTGGAACAATATAAACTTCAGGACTTTATCTACGAACGGACCGATTATGAAAGACGATATTATTCCGATCCTTCCATCTATCTGGTGACCGGACACACCCCCACCCAGCTGATCCGGAAAGATATGGAAGCACTGATCTACGAAGGTGCCGGACATATCGCCGTGGACTGCGGCTGCGTCTTCGGAGGAAAACTGGCCGCCTATTGCCTGGAGACAGGAGAATGCGCGTATGTGGAGGGATATGAGAAGTAATCAAATACTCTCGAAAATTCCTCTGTCCGAGCGGCACTCCAAACTTCTCCCCAAACCTACAGCACCCCTGAACAGCAGCATAAAACTCTTGAAAACCTACAACAGCCCTGAGCGGTAGCAATAAACTGCGCTGTATGACTTGGAGCGAACAGGAAGGTTCTGTTGTACTGACTGATGCGTACACCTTAGTGTACGTAAGCAGGCAGTACAGCAGGACTTTTCTGTCCGATACACGTCATACGAGCTTTTATGCTACCACTCAGGGCTGCTATATTTTCATACGAACTTTATGCTACCACTCAAGGCTGCTATATTTTATATTTTTTTATGGAATTGGCGCCGGTTCATTACTTTCCTGTGCCGCAGCTCCACCTTGATCCTGCGCTGGTGCTGCCGTTCCAGCGGCTCCGCCGCCGGACAGTTCATATTCACTCGGCACATAGACACCGCCACTGTGACCCGTACAGGTTGCTGCCTGCAGATTGGCACTGATACCATATGCCGTATCCTGCGTTACTGCCTCTGCCACTCCCTCCTGCATTGCCGGAAGAAGCAGTTTCACCTGCGGTACCTGATTCGGGCACATGCTGGTTGCCAGAAGTCCTGTATCTGCACAGATATTTACGATCACATGATGATCACAGGTCTCTGTCGGCACGGTTCCTTCTGCAAAATATTCATTTCGCACGATACCTTCCCGACCGTCACTGTCACACAAGCCAGCCACTGCCAGTTTGCCTGATTTGGTACAAATGGTTGCCTGCACAATTCCTGAAGGTTTCTCAAAATCTTTATTTTCCAGACCTTCATGGATCCGGCTCATAACTTTCGCCCACAGCTTCTTGTGGAAGCTGGTCTCACCGGCCTTACTGCTCAGCTCATGCTTATACCCGTTGTTATCATAACCAACCCAGATACCTGCCGTGTAATACGGAGACATACCAACAAACCATACGTCACGGTTTTCAGATGTAGTACCGGATTTACCAGCAGTAGTCATATTGGTGATCTTCGCCGAACCTGAAGTTCCGCCTGCACCATTGACAACATCTTTCATACAGTCAATGAGAAGCCATGCGTTCTGCTCGGAGATGACCTGCGTCTCCTCCGGCTCGTTGTCCAGGACTACATTTCCCTCATTGTCCACAACCTTGGTGTACATTCTCGGTTTGATATAGTCACCCTTGTTGGCAATACCTGCATAAGCGGCTGTCAGTTCCAGATTGGATACACCGTTGGTGATTCCACCCAGAGCAGTTGCCTGACCATAGTCTGTATTAGAGCCCTCCAGTGACAGGCTGGTAAATCCAAACCGAAGCAGATAATCAACCGCTACCGGAGTAGTCACATCCGTAATGGTCTTAACTGCCATAATATTCATGGAACGGGTGATCGCCTCGCGAATCGTTGTCCATCCACGGTATGGAGTATTTTTATCCCAGTTCTTTACCAGTCGGCTGTCCGCACCGGAATATGCATACGGTCCATCATATAATACAGTTCCCGGTCCATAACCCAATTCCTCAAAAGCAGGCGCATAAGCTGCCACGATCTTAAAAGTAGAACCAGGGTTTCTGAGGGAATCAGATGCACGGTTCAAAGTTTTGTTCGCAGTCTTCTCTCCACGGCCTCCGATCATTGCAACCACTTCGCCAGTTGTCTGATCCATGATCACCATGGAAGCCTGTGGCTGCATGATAAAGGAACAATCTTCATAGACCTTATCATCATCTGTAATTCCAAGAGTTGCCACATAACCATCAATAGCTGCCTGTGCATCATCCTTGGAGCTGTACAGAGGTTCATAACTGCTGTCATTCTGTTTATAGTAGGAGATCATCATTTCCTGACTGTAATTGGTGGTATCTCCGTTAGGCTTCACCACAGTCATGGCCCATTCAATACCTACCTTTACATTGCTCGGGAAATTCTCTTCATTTGCAAATTCTTCATCCAGCGCTTTTTGTATACTGGGACTTTGTGTACTGTAGATCTTCAGTCCGCTGCTGTACAGCGCATTGGACGCCTGGGAATCCGTATATCCGGCTTTTTCCACCAGATCAGCCTTTACCTGATCAATCAGCTCATCTACAAAATAAGAATATACTGTGTTGGTTGTCTCTGTTGTTTCATTATTTTCCTGGATCCGTGCATATACATCATCTGCCAGTGCGTCTTCATACTCACTCTCAGAGATGTACCCCTGATCCATCATATTTTTCAGAACCAGTGCACGACGCTCTTTGTTCTTATCCGGATGCTTGATTGGGTTATATCCGCTGGGGCTCTTAGTGATCGCCGCAATAACCGCTGCTTCAGAAATATCCAGTTCACTGACACTCTTTCCAAAATACCGGTTGGCTGCTGCCTGAACACCCAGGCAGTTCTGACCCAAGTTAATGGTATTCAGATAGCTCTCCAGAATCTCCTGCTTAGACATGACCTTTTCCAGCTGGATCGCCAGATACTGCTCCTGCAGCTTTCTCTCGATCTTATCCAGCATGCCATCCTCCGACATGAAGTCAAAGACATTATTCTTCAGCAGCTGCTGGGTGATCGTACTTGCACCCTGTGTAGTTCTGAATCCGCTGACTACAAATTTGACTCCCGCACGGACCATACCCTGAATATCAATTCCATTGTGATCATAGAATCGCTCATCCTCGATGGCGATAAATGCTTCCTGCACATGCTTTGGAATATTATCCAGTTTTACATACGTACGGTTGGTTCCTTCTGCCACAAGCTCTGCCGTCTTGTTACCATCCGCATCATAGACAACGGATTTATAACCTCTTGGCAGTACACTGGCACTGGTAATGTCAGGTGCATTTTCCATAACACCTTTAATAATACCGATTCCGCCGCACAGACCGGCGACGCCCAGCGCAATGATCAGCACCAACAGTGTCTTCATAAAGACGACTCCCAGTTTCTTACCCATCTTGGTACCTTTTCCTTTGAGAGCCTTCTGTTTTCTGGAGGTGCTTTTCTTACTGTAATTCATTCGTTGGCCTCCTTTTATTCGCTCAATACTTCGATTGCCTTCTGCAGCTGGTTATCATCTGCACTTTCTGTATCTTTATCTAAAACAATATCTGGTGCAATTCCTACTTCATGAATATTATTTCCTGCCGGAGTATAATATCTGGACACAGTGATCTTAATGGCAGATCCGTCGCTTAAGGGGAACAGGCTCTGCACGATTCCTTTTCCAAATGTCTGGGTTCCGATCAGGGTTCCCACTCCATAATCTTTGATGGCACCTGCGAAGATCTCGGATGCACTGGCACTGTTTCCATTGACCAGCACAGCCATCTTTCCGTCAAAATAATGCTCCGCATCGGAATATTCTTCCTGACGATTGCCATATTTATCTTCTGTATAGACGATCAGACCTTCCGGAAGCAATTCATCCAGAATATTACAGGTCACATCCACCAGTCCGCCGCCGTTGTTGCGAAGATCGATCACAAGATCCTGCATTCCTTCTTCTTTCAACTCATCTAACGCGCTTAAGAACTGGTCATCTGTCACATCATCAAATTCTGTGATTCCAATATACCCGATGGTATTTGTAAGCATTCTGCTCTCTACTGTCGGAACTTCGATCTTTCTTCTAGTTACCGTAAGATCGATCTCCTCAGTGCCTCTCATCACACTGATATCCACAGCTGTGCCTTCTTCCCCTTTCAGATCTGTCACGACCAGAGACAGATCCTGTCCGGTTACTTCTTCCCCCTTTACCTTGTAAAGAATGTCGTCAGGCTGAAGTCCCGCTTCTTCTGCCGGGGATCCTTCAAACACCTGTACAACCGTGATGATACCGGTGGAATAGTCCTGGCTCAGCATAGCACCAATACCGCTGTAATTGCCATTGGAGCTCTCCATGAAGCTGGCATACTCATCCGGTGTATAATAGCAGGTATATATATCGCCAAGCCCTGCCATCATCCCTTTATAGATGCCGCTTTCTACATTCTCATCTGTGTAATCAAAGAGGTAGTACTGATTGATATAGTCGTTCAGTTCCTCCATCTTCTCTGTGATCTCTGCTTCATTTTCCAGACTTTTGTTCAGGCTGGTGTGTGTGAACATTTTATAGAAATAGGGCGCAGCACATCCGCCCACGCCCATCGCAACCACACACAACAGAATGCCGCAGAGCAGCCCTTTTCCAAAAGAATGCCGCTTCGGTCTTTCTTCCATCTGTTGTCTCTCCTTTTTTACTCCTCACATTCTATGTTCCAATCAGTTTACATAGCCCAACGGGTTCACATAACTTCCATTGACGATTACACCGAAATGCAGATGCGGTCCGGTTGAAAATCCTGTGGATCCCACAGCAGCGATGGTCTGCCCTTTGGAAACCACATCACCTTCTGATACATAGCGTGCAGAAGCATGCATATACACCGTTGATATCCCATTTCCATGGGATATAACCACATAATTTCCTGCTGAAGAACTATATGCTGAGGTCGTCACTCTGCCGGAAGCCGCTGCCACAATGGCAGAGCCCGATGATGCTCCAATATCGATTCCTTTATGATAGGTGGATGCTCCTGCAACCGGTGCCGTACGATTACCAAATGTACTGGTGATCCGATGACTGGCTGGACATGGCCACATGAAACCGGAGCTTCCTCCGTCTCCATCACTGGCCGCCGCTTTGGCAGCTGCCGCCGCTGCGATCTGATTCTCCACCTGTGCCAGCAGCTTTTCCTGTTCGTTCAGCTGCTTTTCATATTCGCTCTGTTCGCCGGAAGCGGAATTGATCTGCTCCTGATAGCTGTTGATCTCGGCTGTCTTGGCATCCATGGCCTTGTTGACCGCCTGCTTCTGTGCCTGCACTTCACTCAGCAGATCTTCCTGCTCCTGCTTTTCTTCCTCCAGAGCTTCCTTCTGTTCTTTTATGTCCTGCATGGTATCACTCAGCTTCTGCATCATCCGCTGATCATATTCAGACACCTGTCTTGCATATTCTACCCGATTTATCATATCTGCCATACTGTCCGCTTCCAGAAATGCAACCAGCATCGACGGATTCCCGTTTTCATACAAATAGCAGATCCGCGTTTTCATCATCTCATACTGATCCTGCGCATCCGCTTCTGCTTTTTCCAGCTCTTCTGTACGAGCTGCTATATCATCTTCCGTAGCTGCTATATCATCTTCCAGCTTTTTGATCTGGGAAGAAAGAGTATTCATCTGCCCGTCAAGCTGATTGATATATGACTGAAGATTGCTCTTACTGTTCTTCAGTTCCTTGATCTTGCTCTCTACTGTGGAAATATCAGACTTCAGTGACTTGATCTGGTCAAGCGCATTATTTCGCTTCTGTTCCAGTTCTTTTGTATAACTGTCGTCGTCTTCCTCATCTTCATCATCAGACGTGTCCGACTCTTCTGCCGCATACACACTATCAATCGCTGTGCTGACCCTGCCAGACGCAAAAGCCAGCACTGCCATGCCAAGCAGAATACCGATCGTTCTTTTTCTCATGTTCAGCCTCCGGCCTGCACTCCTCTATACCTTCAGATGTCTCTGAATGGTCACTATACTTCCAAAGAATCCAATTCCCACACCCAGTGCCATACCTACCGGAAGCAGAGTCTGGAACAGCTGCGCTGCAGGAAGAAAATCCATCACATTGCTCAGTCCTGTAAACTGGGTTCCCACATAAGTGATCAGTTTATTATACAGGAAATACAGAAGGATCAGCGGGAAGATCGCTCCCACCAGTCCGATCAAAATACCTTCAATAAGAAACGGTGCTTTGATAAAGGAATTCTTCGCTCCGATCAGTCTCATAATACCAATCTCTTCTCTTCTGACAGAGATACCGATGGCAACTGTATTATTGATCAGGAAGATCGCTACTGCCAGCAGCAGCCCGATAATTGCAACCGACACATAACTGACCAGTCTGTTGAAATCTGTCAGCATGGATGCAACCGAATCTGAACGGTTTACTTTTCTTACCTTATCCAGTGATTCAATATAGGTAACCAGATCATCCTGTTTGGAAATATCCTTCATATAGATCTCAAGGTTCGAACTGTTTGCCAGCGGGTTATCATCTACAAATGCCTCAGCAACTTCCGGATTGCCCTCAAAATATTTCTCCTGATAGCTTTTCCATGCTTCGTCCGCTGAAACATAGACAACCTCCGAGACACCGTCACGCTTGGTCAGTCCCTGCCCGATCTCCAGGATCTCATCCTCTGTGGTTCCTTCGTCAAACAGAACCGTTACTGCAACACCCTCTTCCGCTTCTCTTACAAAATGCTGAAAATTCTGTACCATACAGAAAAAGATGCCAAACATAAATATACATGCTGCCATGGTTGCCATGGAAGCCAGTGAAAATAACTTGTTTCTCCAGATATTTTTAAATCCCTGCTTAAAGCAGTATCCTATCGTATTGAATCTCATCCGATGTACCCGCTTTCTTTCTCGTCTTCCGTAATGATTCCCTTCTGCATACGGATCACTCGTTTTTTCATCGTATTAACGATTGCCTGATCATGTGTAACCACAAGCACCGTCGTACCGCGGGCATTGATCTCCTCCAGAAGCTTCATGATCTCTCTGGAGGTCTTGGGGTCAAGATTTCCGGTCGGCTCATCTGCCAGCAGGATATCCGGGCTGTTCACCAGCGCACGCGCCAGTGCCACTCTCTGCTGTTCTCCACCGGAGAGCTGTCTTGGAAATGACTTGTATTTTTCTGCCAGTCCCACCAGCGACAGCATGGCCGGAACATTTTTCTTGATCTCTTTGATCGGTGTGACAACAACTCTCTGGGCAAATGCCACATTCTCATATACATTTCTGTCTTTCAGAAGACGGAAATCCTGGAATACACATCCGATCTTTCTGCGATATTTGGGGATCGCGCGCTTTTTCATACGTCCAAGATTCACACCATTTACACGGATCATTCCGCTGGTGGGTTCCAACTCCTTCAAAAGCAGCTTGATCAGTGTTGATTTACCCGAACCGCTGTCACCTACTACAAATACAAATTCTCCCCGCTCAATATGCAGGCTGATCCCATTGATGGCGCCCACGCCATTGGGATATTCTTTCACCACGTTTTCCAGTACAATCATGGAAATCCTCCTAAGTGTCTTACTTCAGCAGCGGCATACT
>OGII01002090.1_pt1 | contig 12275 bp, 11 predicted proteins | sample 1571701 | NCBI WGS metagenome assembly OGII01 (sample SAMEA2581950, study PRJEB24529) | metagenome | biome: Human gut stool | place: China | collected 2011
AATGGCGGCCAGCTGCACCCCATCGCTGCGGCGCAGATACAGCGCCAAGGTGCACCCCGCCCACGCTGCGGGCAGGATGAACTGCAGCCGGTCCACCCCCTCGGCGTTCTGTGCGCCAAGGTGCAGCCGGTGCGGCCGGGGCACAAATTCGGTGCCGCCGCACTGCTGCTCAAGGATCTCGATCTCCATGCAAAACCTCCTTTTCTGTTTGCTGTCCCGATTGTACCGCCGGGGACGCAAAACTATCCAGTGTGTACTAAAAATGTGAAATTTTCTGTTCTTCGGCATTTTGCTAAACGGGGTTTTGGCACCGGAAATGCGAGCTTTTCTCCCCTGCCGGGACCGGGTAATTCCCCTGCAGGTTTTCCATGCAAAACCCGCGATGTGGGGCAGCTTGTTTTGGGCGCAGCTGCCGCTGCTGCGGCCTTATTCGCAGAGAAAAGAGCCGGTGCAAATGTTAAAAATTCATGAACGAATTGCCCCCAGAAAAAAGGAAAAAATCAGAAGGAAACCACCTAAAAACCAAAATATCAAAAGAAACACTGTGAAAATTGCACAAAAAATAATGTTATAAATCTAACAAAGTGCAAGACGCAAATTTGACAGATGCTTTACGGTCTGGTAAAATAACGTTTGCGCAACGAACGTTGCAGCGTTTAAATTCCATCTGGATGAAGTAAAAAGCCGTCCTGCGTACGGCACGGCATGGGCAGATGCGGCCTGTGCCGGGGCAGTTTTGTGGTCTGCCCGAAGCGGATTCCAACCTGTAATACGGTGCTCATTCTTTTTACCCGAAGAGAGCATCGTATTTGACTGTGAGACGCTTATACTCAGAGCAGCCACAGTCCGGGCGGCCGGGGTGCTGATGCAATACAGACCCGCTGCCGCGCCAAATACGACAAAGAGAGGAGTTGTCTCGTATCGCTTCCGTTAAATTGAAGAAAGCAGTTACTGCCGCAAAGCAGGCAGTATCTCCCCGTGTGCTGGCATTTTGTGTCATGGTGGTATGCCTTGTGGCTACCCTTGGCGTCACCGCTGCAAATCTGCGGCTGACCTACGTCACCGACTCCAATGGTGCACGGCAGGTCCTTCTGACCGATGCCGATGCTTCCCCCGCACAGGTCATGCACCTTTCCGGCATCCGCTCTGAGGAGGGCGATGAAGTCTACTACACCGCGTTCAGCGGCAATCTTGCCTCCCTGAACATCGAGCGCGCATTCTCCGTCAGCATCACCGCCGATGGGCAGGAGTACCCTGTAAAGCTGGTGTTCGGCACCGTAGCCGATGCACTGGAGCGCGCCGGTATCACCCTTGAAGGGGACGACTACACCGAGCCGGCGCTGGATCACGTTGTGACCGCCGGCAGCAAGATCGTGGTCCACCGCGTGGACTACGAAGAGCGGGTGGAAACTCAGGCCATCCCCTACGACACCCAGTATGTCTACACCAGCCTGTACTTCCGCAACACCGGCCGCACCACCACGGTGCAGCACGGCGCAGCCGGTCAGCAGACCGTGACCACCCGTGACCGCTATGTGGACGGCGAGCTGGAGAACAGCACCGTTGTGGATACCACCACCACGGTGGAGCCCACCGACCACGTCATCAAGACCTACGGCGCAGGCGCGCCAGTGTCCCCCCTGACCGGCGCGGACGGCACCACCAACGCCCCCACCTCTTATAGCAAGGTGCTCACCGGCAAGGCCACCGGCTACTATTCCCGTACCGGCAAGGGCTCTTCCGGTCTGGGTCTGGGCTATGGCACCGTGGCTGTGGACCCGGACGTGATCCCCTACGGCACCAAGCTCTACATCACCTCCACCGACGGCAAGTTCGTCTACGGCTATGCCGTAGCCACCGACACCGGCATCGCCGTCCAGAAGGGGCAGATCCTTGTAGACCTGTTCTACGAGACCTACGCCGAAAGCGTCATCAACGGTGCCATTCAGGTCAATGTCTACGTTGTGGGCTGAGCCGTAAACAAAACACAATAACCACGCAAAGAGACCGCTGTACAAACTGTGCAGCGGTCTCTTTTGATGTTAAGTAGAAAACTATTTTTATTTCGGGGTCGGGGAAAGTCTGTGGGCTTTCCCCGACCCCTTTCCCGTTTCCGCAACGCTTTCGCTGAAACCGTTTGTCAAATGAGCAGTTTACACGATGTTGAGCTGCAAATTTTGGATGATATGCCCACAACATACAGAGAATGCCAGAAAATTTGTGTTAATTGTATTTGTTTTTCGGACAAAAAGTCTTGCAAAACTGGTCAAAACATTTTAATATAAAAGAGTACAAAGCTGTGGAAGCCGCTTTCGGCTTCCGCACGGGGAGGAGCAGTTTATGAAACCGACCGAAGAAAAGATTCAGAGCAACACATCGGACCTGCCGGTGTACCTGTTCAAGCAGGGCAACAACTGCGAGGCTTACCGCTACTTCGGCGCACATCTGGAAACACGGGTCGGGGAATCCGGCGTTGTGTTCCGCGTATGGGCACCGCACGCCGTAGCCATCAGTGTTGTGGGCGACTTCAACAGCTGGAAGCCCGGCAGCCATCCCATGCACAAGGTGGATGGCGATTCCGTGTGGGAATTGTTCATTCCCGGCATGAAGGAATACGATGTTTATAAATATTGCGTAACCACCCGTGCAGGCGACCTTGTCTACAAGGCCGATCCCTACGCCTTCCACGCCGAGACCCGGCCGTCCAACGGCAGCAAGGTCTACGATCTGTCCGGCTTTGCATGGCACGACGCCACCTGGCAGGCCGCACAGAAAAAGGCGGACGTGATCAACGGCCCGATGAATATCTACGAGATGCATGCCGGCAGCTGGAAGATGAAGGAGGGCGGCAAGCCCTACAACTACTCCGAGCTGGCGGACGAGCTGATCCCGTACATCAAGGATATGGGCTACACCCATGTAGAGCTGCTGCCGGTGATGGAATATCCGTTTGACGGCAGCTGGGGCTATCAGGTCACCGGCTATTTTGCACCCACCAGCCGCTACGGCACCCCCAAAGATTTTATGGCCTTCGTGGATAAGATGCACGCCGCAGGCATTGGCGTCATCATGGACTGGGTGCCCGCCCACTTCCCCAAAGACCAGTTCGGCCTGTACAATTTTGACGGCGAGGCCTGCTACGAGGACCCCAACCCCAAGCGCGGCGAGCACAAGGAGTGGGGCACCATGGTGTTCGACTTCGGCCGCAGCGAGGTGCAGAGTTTCCTCATCTCCAGCGCACTGTACTGGCTGGAGCAGTACCACATCGACGGCCTGCGCGTGGACGCCGTGGCCTCCATGCTGTATCTGGACTACAACCGCAAGCAGGGTGAATGGGAGCCCAACAAGGACGGCGGCAAGGAGAATCTGGAAGCTGTCGCGTTCCTGCGCAAGCTGAACGATACCGTCCTGGGCCGCCACCCCCACAAGTACATGATCGCGGAGGAATCCACGGCCTGGCCGATGGTCACCAAGCCTGCATCGGACGGCGGCCTGGGCTTCAACTTCAAGTGGAACATGGGCTGGATGAACGACATGCTCAGCTACATGAAGACCGACCCGCTCTTCCGCGCCGGCAACCACAACAAAGTCACCTTCAGCTTCTTCTATGCCTTCAGCGAGAACTTCGTGCTGCCCATCAGCCACGACGAAGTCGTCCACGGCAAGGGGAGCCTCATCAATAAAATGCCCGGTGAGTACGAGGCCAAGTTCGCCAACCTGCGCACCTTCTTCGGCTACATGATGGCCCACCCCGGCAAGAAGCTGCTGTTCATGGGCCAGGAGTTCGGCCAGTTCGCCGAGTGGAACGAGAACAAGCAGCTGGACTGGATGCTGCTGGGCTACGACAAGCACACTGAGCTGCAGAACTACGTCAAGACCCTGAACGCCTTCTACAAAGAGCATCCGGCGTTCTGGCAGATCGATTACAGCTGGGAGGGCTTCCAGTGGATCGTGCCGGACGACTCGCAGCAGAGCGTGGTCGCCTTCCTGCGCAAGGATGCAGCTGGCAAGCAGATCCTGATCGTCTGCAACTTCAACCCCGTCCTGCGGGGGGGCTACACCCTGGGCGCACCGGTGGCGGGCACCTACAGGGAAGTGCTGAACAGCGACGACGAAGCCTTCGGCGGTTCGGGCGCGGTCCACAACAAGGCCGTCCGCACCCACAAGAAGCCGCTGCATGGCTTTGAACAGAGCATCACCATCACCCTGCCGCCCATGAGCACCCTCTACTTCGAGGTGCCCACCAAGCGCACCCGCAAGGCGGCAGACCCGGCCAAGGCCGACGAAAAGGCAGCCTCCAAAAAGACCACTGCCAAGACCGAAAAGGCCCCCAAAAAGACCACCCGCGCCACCAAGGCGAAGACGGAGAAGGCCGCGGAGGAAAAGCCCGCCAAGGCAGAGAAACCGGCCAAGGCCGCAAAACCCAGAAAGACCTCCGCAAAGGCCGAACCGGCCGAGAAGGCTGCGCCTGCGGAAAAGCCCAAGCGCACCCGCAAGACCAAAGCAGAAGCTGCCCCTGCGGCAGAAGCTGCACCGGCAAAGCCCACCCGCAAGCCCCGCGCCAAAAAGGCAGCAGAGCCCAAAGAGTGAGCCGTGCGCACAGACCATTCACATCGTTAGACCATTTCCAATTCCAAACCAACTCGGAAATGTGTAAAAGGGGAGAATAAAGCTATGGCAAAAGAAATTGTGGCAATGATCCTTGCCGGCGGACGTGGTTCGCGCTTGTATGCGCTGACACAGAAAACGGCAAAACCGGCGGTCGGTTTCGGCGGCAAATACCGCATCGTGGACTTCCCGCTGTCCAACTGCGTCAACTCCAACATTGATACCGTTGGCATCGCGACCCAGTATCAGCCCCAGAAGTTGAACGAGTACATCGGCAACGGCCAGCCCTGGGACCTCGACCGCCTGCACGGCGGTGTGCACACCCTGCCGCCGTATGAGCAGGCAAAGGGCACCGACTGGTACAAGGGCACCGCAAACGCCATCTACCAGAACATCAGCTTCATCGACAGCTATGACCCGGAGTATGTCATCATCCTGTCCGGTGACCAGATCTGCAAGCAGGACTATGCAGACTTCCTCCGCTTCCACAAGGAGAAGGGCGCAGAGTTCTCGGTCGCCGTCATGGAAGTCGATTGGAAGGAAGCTTCCCGCTTCGGCCTGATGGTCGCAGACGAGAACGACAAGATCACCGAGTTCCAGGAGAAGCCTCCGGTCCCGAAGTCCAACCTGGCTTCCATGGGCATCTACATCTTCAACTGGGATGTCCTGAAGAAGTATCTGGAAGAGGACGAGGCAGACCCCAACTCCAAGAACGACTTCGGCATGAACATCATCCCGGCCCTGCTGCGTGACGGCCGCAGGATGTATGCGTACCGCTTTGCAGGCTACTGGCGCGATGTCGGCACCATCGACAGCCTGTGGGAGGCCAACATGGAGGTCCTCGACCCGGAGAACTCCGGCATCGACATCTTCGATAAGACATGGAAGATCTACAGCCGCAACCCCGTTCTGCCGGCCCAGAAGATCGGCCCCCGCGCCGTCGTGCAGGACTCCCTCATCACGGAGGGCTGCAAGATCTACGGCAATGTCCGGCACTCGGTCCTGAGCGCAGGCGTCGTCGTGGAAGAGGGCGCTACCGTGGAAGATGCCGTTCTGATGGACGGCGTCGTGGTCAAGGCGGGCGCTGTGGTCAAGCGCTGCATTCTCGCTGAGGATGTCGTCGTGGGTGCCGGTGCAAAGATCGGCGGCGACGGCGCCATCGCACATGTGGGCACCGGCCTGACCGTTGGTGCAGGCGCGACCGTCAAAGAGGGCGCCAAAGTATTTGATTCCGTCAAGGAGGGCGAGGAAGTATGCTGAGCCAGAACAACAATGCGTTGGGTATCATTTTCCCCAACAGCTATGACACCACCGTGCCTGAACTCGTGACCGAGCGCGCGATGGCATCCATCCCGTTTGCAGGCCGTTACCGCATGGTGGACTTCGTGCTGTCCAGCATGGCGAACTGCGGCATTTCCAACGTGTCCATCGTCGTGCGCAAGAACTACCACTCCCTGATGGACCATCTGGGCACCGGCCGCGAGTGGGATATGGCCCGCCGCCACGGCGGCCTGAACATCGTGCCTCCCTTTGCAGAAAAGGGTGTGCGCATCTATTCCGGCCGCGTTGAGGCTCTGGGTTCCATCCTGAACTTCCTGGAGAACCAGAAGGAGCGCTATGTCGTCATGAGCGATGCCAACATCGCCATCAACTACGACTTCAACGCTCTGCTGGCCGCTCATCAGGCCAGCGGTGCCGATGTGACCATCGCATACCAGAAGACCGAGATCCCCGAAGGCCGCAAGAACGACAACTACACCCTGACCGTTGATGCCGACGGCCGCGTGACCGAGCTGCTGTTCAACGATTACCGCTCCGGCATCCAGAATCTGGACCTGAACATCTACGTTCTGGAGCGCGAGACCCTGATCAAGCTGGTCAAGGACGCCACCGCCCGCGGCCTGATCTACTTTGAGCGCGACATCCTGGCACACAACGTCAACATCCTGAACATCCGCGCTGTGGAGTACACCGGCTATGTGGCCCACATTTGCGATATGAAGAGCTACTTCGACGAGAACCTGAAGCTCATCGACGAGAAGAACCTGAACGCTCTGTTCCCCAAGGAGAGCCCCATCTACACCAAGATCCGCGATGACAACCCCGTCCGCTACGTCAACGGTTCCTGCGTGGAGAACTCTCTGCTGGCCGACGGCTGCGTCATCGAGGGCACGGTCGAGAACTGTGTGCTCTTCCGCGGCGTCAAGGTCAAGAAGGGTGCGGTCGTCAAGAACTGCGTCCTGATGCAGGACACCATCGTGGAAGCCGATGCGCAGCTGGAGTGCGTCGTCACCGACAAGAACGTCCGTGTGACCGCTGGCAAGAAGCTGTCCGGCACCGAGAGCTTCCCTGTTTACGTGCAGAAGAACCACATGGTCTGATGCGCTTCCTTTGATTTTTTCACAGGGGCGGCTCCCTCCCCGGTAGCCCCTCTCGGAAAGAGGGGCGGGGGCAGCTTTGCCCCCGCCCACTCTTTGTTTCAACCGCTTTTCTGAAAGGAGCGATCTTATGAAAATCCTCTATGCTGCTTCGGAAGCAACTCCCTTTGCGAAATCCGGCGGTCTGGCCGATGTTGCAGGCTCTCTGCCCAAGGCTCTGGTCAAGGACGGTGTGGACGCCCGCGTTATCATGCCGCTGTACGGCGACCTGAAGATGCGCGACCAGCTGGAATACGTCACCAACTACTCGGTGCCGGTGGGCTGGCGCAGCCAGTACTGCGGCCTGTTCAAGGCCGAAGTGAACGGCGTGACCTACTACTTCCTGGACAACGAGTATTACTTCCGCCGCCGTGGTCTGTACGGCTTCTACGATGACGGCGAGCGCTTTGCCTTCTTCTCCCGCGCCGTGCTGGAGACCCTGTTCTACATCGACTTCACCCCGGACATCATCAACTGCAACGACTGGCAGACCGCGCTGGTGCCCGTTTACCTGAATCTGTACTACCGTCATCTGGACAAGTTCAACCGGATCAAGACCATCTTCACCATCCACAACATCGCCTATCAGGGCAAGTACGGCACCGACATTCTGGAGGACACCTGCGGCATCGGCCGCCGCGACCAGCACATCGTCGAGTACGATGGCTGCGCCAACTTCATGAAGGGTGCCTTCGAGACGGCCGACAAGATCACCACCGTCAGCCCCACCTATGCGCAGGAGATCCTGGACCCCTGGTTCAGCTACGGTCTGGATGCCCTGCTGCGCGAGAAGCAGTATAAGCTGTGCGGCATCCTGAACGGCATCGACATGGAGGCGAATGATCCCGCCACCGACCCGAAGATCCCCTTCAACTACGACATCACCAACTTTGAAGAGGGCAAGGCAAAGTGCAAGGAAGCATTGCAGGACAAGTTCGGCCTGCACAAGGACGGCAGCCCTGTCTTCGCCATGGTCAGCCGCATGGTCGGCATGAAGGGCTTCGACCTGGTGCAGAGCATCGCCGACGGTCTGGTGGACCGCGGCATCGAGCTGGTCATCCTGGGCAGCGGCGAGAGCCAGTATGAGAACTTCTTCTCCGAGCTGTGCGCCCGCCACCCCGGCCGCGTTGGCACCTACATCGGCTTCGAGCCGGCACTGTCGCAGGAGATCTACGCCGGTGCAGACGTCTTCATCATGCCGTCCAAGAGCGAGCCCTGCGGTCTGGCCCAGATGGTCGCCTGCCGTTACGGCACACCTCCCATCGTCCGCGAGACCGGCGGCCTGCGTGACTCCATCCACGACTGCACCCTCGGCGAGGGCAACGGCTTCACCTTTGCGGGCTACAGCGCCCACGAGCTGTATGACGCCTGCTGCCGTGCACAGGACCGTTACTACAACAAGGAGGACTGGCACAACCTCGTCAAGCACGACATGGAATGCGACTTCAGCTGGGACCTCTCGGCCAAGAGCTATGAGGGTCTGTACAACGAGACCGCAAACCTCTGGTAAATTCGACCAATTCCATACACTCCAGCCCTGCCGGGCCTCTGTACTGCACAGGGGCCCGGCGGGTCTTTTTGCTGTCAAGTGGCAGACTGAACAAAGACGCCGTCACTTTTTTGTGGAGGATGCAATGAACGGCGGACAAAAATCCACCAGGGGAGGACAGTTGTGAAGTAAGTGTAAACGAACTATGAAGTTTTCACAGAATTTGGTGGAGAATTGATTGAAAAAACCGACGGTTTGAATTATACTATCCCTATGAGGGTCTTGCATGGAAAAGATCCTTTGCGAAAGAGCCGCCGCATGGGGTGCCTGCGGCGGGCAGACCAGAAGGAGGAACGCCGTTGAAGGGCTTATACAAAGCACTGGAGGATATCGTGTGGCTGACGCAGCTGGGCTTGTCCATGCTGCTGCCGCTGCTGCTCTGTCTGGGCGGCTGCTGGTGGGCAGTGAACCGCTGGGGCTGGCCGGAGTGGGTGTATCTTCCGGGCGTTTTTCTGGGGCTGGCCGCAGGGGCACAAAATTTCTGGGTCTTTGCCAGGGAGCGGATGGAACGCGCCAAAAAGGAGAAGACTTCTCGTGTCGGCTTCAATTCGCATCAATGAACGTTGGAGGGTTTGCTATGAAATTGCAGCCGGAGTCCAAAAAGGAACTGCTGCGCATCGCCTGCGGCACCGCCATCTGCACGGCGGCCATGTGGGTGCTCTTTGCAGCGCTGCACCTTGTGGGCTGGGTCCGGTTCGACTACACGGTCGTGCTGGGCGGTCTGGTGGGTGCAGCCGTCGCCATCGCAAACTTTGCGGGCATCTGCTTCGTGGTGCAGAAGATCATCGACGAGCAGGATGAAAAGCGCCGCAAAGCCAAACTACAGCTTTCCCACAACAGCCGGATGCTGCTGCAGGCCGTCTGGGTCATCGTGGCCATCGCCGCGCCCTGCTTCCAGCCGTTTGCCAGTGTCCTGCCGCTGTTTTTCCCGCGGATCACCATTTATTACCTGCAAATAACGGGCAAGTACAAGCCCCTTGCGCAGGCCGCCTCCGCACAGGACGTCTCGGTGGAAGACGAACCGGTGCAGGCCGCCGCGCAGGCCGAAGCTCCCGGCGAAAAAGGGGGTGAAACCTAACAAATGGAACTGAACGGCGCAAAGATCCTGTATACCATCCATACGGATATCCCCATTCTGGGCGATTTCAAGATCACCCAGACCCTTGTGAGTACCTGGATCGTGATGGCGCTGCTGACGGCGCTGGCCTTCTGGCTGGGGCATGACCTGAAACTGGAAAATGTCTCCAAGCGGCAGGCCGCCGCCGAGTTCATCGTGGAACGGCTCGATCAGTTCGTGCACGAAAACATGGGCACACACTTTGACCGGTATATCCCGCTGGTCGGCGCGATCTTCGCGCTGAGCATCGGGTGCAACCTGATCAGCGTGGTGGGCCTGTGGAGCCCCACGGCCGACCTCAACACCGAGGCTGCGTGGGCCATCGTCGTCTTCGTCCTCATCATGTACTACAAGATCACGACGAACGGCATCCTCTCGTATCTGAAGGGCCTGCTCGACCCCATCTTCATCATGGCACCCATCAACGTCCTGTCGGAGCTTTCGACCCCCGTCAGCATGGCGTTCCGTCACTTTGGCAACATCCTGTCCGGCACAGTCATCTCCACCCTGCTGTACTGGGCGCTGGCAAGCCTGAGCCATGTCGTATTCGGCTGGCTGCCCGGCTTCCTGAGCCAGATCCAGCTGTTCCAGATCGGCATCCCGGCCTTTACGGGCCTGTATTTCGACTGGTTCGGCGGCTGCATCCAGGCATTCATCTTCTGTACCCTGACCACCATTTTCATCAAACGTGCTGCCGGTGAAGACTGAGCCGGCATCCCCCAAAAACAATTTTTCAGGAGGACACTATTATGACTGACTTTCAACTTCTGGCTCGTGGTATCGCTCTGGCAGGCTGCGGCATCGGCGCAGGCCTGGCACTGATCGCAGGTATCGGCCCTGGTATCGGCGAAGGCAACGCCGCCGCTGCGGCTTGTGAGGCCGTTGGCCGCCAGCCCGAATGCAAGAGCGACGTCACCAGCACCCTGATCCTGGGCGTTGCACTGTCTGAGACGACCGGTATCTACGGCTTCGTCACCGGCCTGCTGCTGATCTTCCTCGCACCCGGCATGTTCATGAACTATCTGGGCTGAGCACTCCCCGAACAATAAGAAACGAAAGGGGAGACGCTTATGCAACTTTATCAGGCATTGATCACGCTGGATGGCTGGACCTTTCTGGCCCAGATCTGCAACCTGATGATCCAGCTGGTGATCTTCAAAAAGCTGCTGCTGAACCCGGTCAAAAAGGTCATCGCCGAGCGCAAGGCCAAGGCCGACAGCCAGATCGCGGACGCCCAGAAGCTCCGCACCGAGGCCGAGGCCATGAAGGCGGAGTATGAGCAGAACCTGCAGAATGCCCGCAACGAGGCCAACCAGATCGTGGCGTCGGCACAGAAGACCGCCGCAGCCCGCAGCGAAGAGCTGCTGGGTGAGGCCCGCGCCCAGGCCGCTGCCCTGAAGCAGAAGGCCGAGGCCGACATTGCGCAGGAGCGCAAGAAGGCTGTCAACGAGGTCAAGGACGAGATCGGCGGTATGGCGATGGAGATCGCCTCCAAGGTGGTCGAGCGCGAGATCAAAGAGGCTGACCATCAGGACCTGATCGACGAATTTATCAAAAACGTGGGTGAAGCATCATGACCGAGACTGCAAGGATGTACGGCGGAAGCCTGTACGACCTGGCCGCGGAGGAAGGGCTGGACGAGCGCATTCTGGGCGAACTGGATGGCGTGACCGCCCTGCTGAACGGGGACGCCGAGTATCTGCATCTGCTCAGCATCCCCAGCATCCCCAAGAAAGAGCGCTGTGCGCTGTTGGACGAAGCCTTCCGCGGGCAGGTCCACCTCTATGTGCTCAACTTTATGAAGCTGCTGTGCGAGAAGGGCGCGCTGCGGGAGCTGCCGGGCTGCGCCCGGGCTTACCGTCTGCGCTACAATGAGGCCCATGGCATTCTGGAGGCTACCGCTGTTTCCGCTGTGCCTCTCACGGCAGAGCAGACCGGGCGCCTGCACGAAAAGCTGGAAAAAGTCACCGGCAGGCACATCGACCTCAAAACGAAGGTCGAGCCTGCTGTGCTGGGCGGCATCCGGCTGGACATCGAAGGCACCGAGCTGGACGGCACGGTCCGCAGCCGCCTTGCCCAGATACGCCATCGCCTCAAAACTGAACTTACGGAGGATTAAATGATGAAAAAGAACCTGAATGTGGACGCTATGATCCTGGACCTGCGCAATGTGCAGGAGGATTTTCTTGACCGCTATGAGCAGATCAAGCTGGACGGGATGGAGAAGGACTCGCCGTCATCAGTTACACCCTGTGTCAGATCCGGTACAGTGAACTCGGTGTCTGTGGTGTCATACGGTTCATACTTTGCAGAGAATGTCTTGGTTGCATTTGCAGTACCCAGGATGGTGTTGTCCATGAACCAGCCTACCCAGCGATCCAGAACCTTTTCCAGAGCTTCGCTCAGCTTCAGACCAGTGTCGCCAACCATCGGGTCATTTGCATTGTCAGACTTCACAACATAGTACAGTTCAGCCAGACGCTGTACAGCCCATACCTGGTTACCGATCCAGTGGTTCGAACCTGGGTCAGCATAAACCGGGTGTTCTACATAAACCATCTTGTTGAATTCAGCAGTACCAGAT
>OGII01002103.1_pt1 | contig 12233 bp, 10 predicted proteins | sample 1571701 | NCBI WGS metagenome assembly OGII01 (sample SAMEA2581950, study PRJEB24529) | metagenome | biome: Human gut stool | place: China | collected 2011
GGCGCGCACGCCGCTCCCCCTCCCGCGCTCGCGCGGGAAAATCAGGGCACCCCTTTGGAAAAGGGTGTAAAAAAGACCCGCCACGACATGGCAGGTCTTTTTCTGAACTAATTAGTAATAACGCTTGTTGCGGTTCTTACGGGCGGCCTCGCTCTTCTTGCGGCGCTTGACACTGGGGCTCTCATAGCACTCTCTCTTGCGGACCTCCGCCACGATACCGGCCTTGGCGCAGCTTCTCTTGAAGCGCTTGAGCGCGCTGTCGAGAGATTCGCCTTCCTTGACGTGGATCTCGGACATTTATGTTTTCCCTCCCTCCGATACACCCGGCTTGATCCTGGGCGCTCTTTAAGAGTCATTCACATGACTAACGGTGGTATTATATGAGAAAAATCACGGCTTGTCAATAATCTTTCCTCATATTTTTGAAAAAATCCGAAATTCCGCTCAGCAGGGCTTCACGATCAGGTTGACGAGCTTGTTCTTGACGTGAATGACCTTGACGATCTGCATGCCGGCGATGGCCTTGGCGACCTTCTCGCTCGCCTTCGCCGCTTCGACAACAGTATTCTGATCGCTGTCCACGGGGACGATGATCGTGCCCTTGAACTTGCCGCTGACCTGAACGGCCATCTCAACGGAGGAGGCGACGGTCTTGCTCTCGTCATACTCCGGCCACGCGCACTGCATCGCCATCTTGCCCTCGTACTTGGCGGCAAATCCCTTCTGCTCCCACAGCTCTTCGACCATGTGGGGCGCGAACGGAGAGAGCATGAGCAGCAGCGCTTCAAAGTCGCCGCGGCTGAGGCCGTTCGAATAGAACTCGTTGACCATGGCCATGAGGGCGGCGATGGCAGTGTTCATCTTCAGCGTGTCAATATCGTCCGTGACCTTCTTGATGGTCTTGTGGACGATGGGCGCGTTCTTTTCGGAAACGCCATCTTCCTCCGTCACCTGATCGGCGAGGTTCCACACGCGGTCTAAGAAGCGCTTGCAGCCCTTGACGGCATCGTCCGACCAGGTGGCGACCTTTTCAAAATCGCCGATGAACATGATATAAAGGCGCATCGTGTCCGCGCCGTAAGCCTTGACGACATCATCGGGGTTGACGACGTTGCCGAGGGACTTGCTCATCTTGACCGCCGGGCGCAGCGCCTGATTGCCGTACTTGGCGATCAGCGCGTCCTTCTCCTCCTGCGTGGAGACGTTGCCGACGTAGTGCGGGTTCTGGCCGAGGATCATGCCGTGGCTCGTGCGCTTGGCATAGGGCTCCTTCGTGTGGACAACGCCGATGTCGTAGAGGAACTTGTGCCAGAAGCGGGAGTAGAGAAGGTGCAGCGTGGTGTGCTCCATGCCGCCGTTATACCAGTCCACAGGGCCCCAGTACTGCTCCGCCTCGTGAGAGACAGGCTCATGGTCGTTGTGCGGATCCATATAGCGCAGGAAGTACCACGAAGAACCCGCCCACTGGGGCATGGTGTCGGTCTCGCGCTTGGCGTCGCACCCGCACTTGGGGCACTTGGTATTGACCCAGTCGGTCATCTTGGAGAGCGGGCTCTCGCCGTCGTCGGTCAGCTCGTAGCTGTCCACCTGCGGCAGGACGAGCGGCAGCTCCTCTTCGGGCACGGGCACCCAGCCGCACTTCGGGCAGTTGACGAGGGGGATGGGCTCACCCCAGTAGCGCTGGCGGGAGAAGACCCAGTCGCGCAGCTTGTAGTTGACCTTTTCATGGCCCCATCCCTGCTCGACGGCGTACTTCTTCATCGCGGGGATAGCCTCCTTGACGGTCATACCGTTTAAGAAGCCGGAGTTGACCATGATGCCGGTGTCATCCTTGAGCGTGAAGGCCTCCTTCGTGATGTCGCCGCCCTCGACGACCTCAACGATGGGCAGGCCGAACGCCTTGGCGAAGTCCCAGTCGCGCTGGTCGTGGCCCGGAACGCCCATGACGATGCCGGTGCCGTAGCCCATCAAAACGTAGTCCGAAACAAACATCGGCACAACCTTGCCGGTCGCGGGGTTGATGACTTCAATGCCGTCGAGGCGAACGCCGGTCTTATCCTTGTTGAGCTCGCCGCGCTCAAAGTCGCTCTTGCGGGCGGCGGCAGCCTGATATGCCTCGACCTCGTCCCAGTTCTTGATGATGCCCTTCCACTTCTTGAGCAGCGGGTGCTCGGGAGAGATGACCGTGTACGTCACGCCGAACAGCGTATCGACACGGGTGGTGTAAACGGTGATATCATCCTCGGTGTTGGTCTTGAACGTGACCTCGGTACCGGTGGAGCGGCCGATCCAGTTGCGCTGCTGCGTCTTCACGCGCTCGATATAGTCGACGTCGTCGAGATCGTCGATGAGGCGGTCGGCATACTTCGTGATGCGCAGCATCCACTGGCTCTTTTCCTTGCGGATAACGGGTGCGCCGCAGCGCTCGCACACGCCCTCGACGACCTCTTCGTTGGCCAGCACACACTTGCAGCTCGTGCACCAGTTGACGGGCATTGTCGTCTTGTAGGCAAGGTCGTGCTTGAACAGCTGGAGGAATATCCACTGCGTCCACTTATAATACTGCGGGTCGGTCGTGTCGATCACGCGGTCCCAGTCGAAGCCGTAGCCGAGCATCTTGAGCTGACGGGTGAAGTTCTTGATGTTCTGCTGCGTGACGATGGCGGGATGGATGTGGTTCTTGATGGCAAAGTTCTCCGTCGGCAGGCCGAAGGCGTCAAAGCCGATGGGGTTCAAGACATTGTAGCCCTGCATGCGCTTTTTGCGGCAGATGATGTCCATCGCCGTGAACGGGCGCGGGTGGCCGACGTGCAGACCCGCGGCAGAGGGGTACGGGAATTCGATCAGGCCGTAGAACTTGGGGCGCTTGTCCCCCGTCACGGCGGCGTAGGGCTTTACCTGCTCCCACTTGTCCTGCCATTTTTTCTCAATGGCTGCGAAATCGTACTTCATGGATCTTCTCCTTTATGTGAAATAGTATTTTGACGCGAAAAAAAGTCCCTGACCGTTTTTCAAACGGTCAGGGACGTAACGAACACATTACGCGATACCACCCTGATTCAGCGCACGGTTTCCCGTGAGCCCTCAGCGGCTTCATAGCCTTGCCCGTAACGGGGGCGACCGTTCCGCCCTTTCAGGCGGACTGCTCGGGAGTGAGTCATCCACGCGCATTCTCCCACCGGCTCGCACCGACCGCCGGCTCTCTTCAGGTGAAAATCACGCGTCTTTTTGCTCCGTCATCGCGTTTTGCATAAATTCAGCATGACCATTTTAGGCGTTTTGTCCCGCCTTGTCAAGCGTTATTTTTCCTCGGCGTGGGGCAGGATGGCGCTCAGGTCGACTTCCTCGCCGTCGGCCCACAGGTGCTCGAGGGAATAGAACTTGCGCGCCTCGTCGTTGAAGACATGGACGACGACGCAGCCGTAGTCGAGCAGGACCCACGTGCCGCCGCGGTAGCCCTCGCGGTGCAGCGGCTCCTCGCCCTTTTCGGTCAGTTCCTTTTCCACCGCGTCGCACAGCGCGTTGATCTGCGTGTTGGACGTACCGGTGCAGATGACAAAGTACTCCGCGAGCGTCGTGATCTTGTCGATGCGAATGAGTCTGATCTCCTTACCCTTTTTGCTGTCGAGTGCCTTGACGGCGATCTCGGCCAATTCTCTGGAAGGTAACATAGGGGTCTCCTTTTCTTATTTTGAGTTTTTGATCTTTTTTATTCTTTTACGTTACGGACGCAGCCAATCAGGCATCTCGTCGCTGCCGCTTGTTCCGCTGTCGCCGGTATTGCTGCCGTCACCCGTGCTGGGGTCGGTCGTTCCGGTATCACCGGTGTCGGGCGTGGTGGGCTCGCTTGGCGTGGTCGTACCGCTGTTATCGCCAGTGTTTCCGGGATCAACGGTCGTACCGCCGCTGTTGTCACCGGTATTGCCGGGGTCGACCGTCGTGCCGCTGTTGTCGCCGGTATTGCCGGGATCGGTGGCCGTACCCGGGTCGGTCGTCGTGCCGCTGTCCCCTGTGCCGGTCTGCGAGCCGGAGGAGGACTGGTGATTCTGCGGCTTGGCCGCCTTGCTGTCTTCCACATGGCCCGTGGACGAGGACACCGAGCCGTCCGAATTGACGGACATGATGTCAAGATCGCTCATCGTGAACTTCTCGACAAAGGGGCTGAGTTCATTGTTCACAAGGTCCAAAAGCTCCTGCGCGTTCGGCACAACATAGGAAAGCGGCTCGCCGATGGAGCGGCTGTAGATGTATTTACCGGTATTCGGCATGGTGACGAAATTCACATCGTCGACCTTGAGCCCGCCCATCACGGCTTGCGAGCCGAACCAGAGCATTTCCTCAAATGTGAGGTCGGAGGTGACATTATTCTTCACCACGCGGGCAAATTCGCCGATCTTTGTCACGTTCTTGAGCTGCAAAAGCTGCTCGATCATCGCTTTCAGAAGTCCCTGCTGCGTCTTGATGCGGCCAATGTCCCCATCAAGATAACCACGTCTCTTCCTTGTCACCGGGTCCTTATTGTCGTGGCGGTAGCGCAGCACCTGCATAGCGTCCTCGCCCGAGAGCTTGCGGTAGCCCTTGGCCTGATGGATATACAGGTCCTGATAGGGGTCGTCGTAGTTCATGTCGCGCGGCACATCGTAGTAAACGCCGCCCATGGCATCCACGATCGCGCCGACCGCGTCCCATTCGATAATAACCTGATAATCCGGCTCGAAGCCGACGAGCTGGGAAACCTCCTTATAGAGCGCCTTGATGCCCTTCTCGCCCGCGCCGTAGTAGTTGTAGACGGAGTTGATCTTTTTAATGTCCCAGGGGACGTTGACCATCGTGTCACGCGGGATAGACATGACCGTCGCCTTCTGGTTCGTCACGTCGTAGCTTGCGAGCAGCATCGTGTCGGTGTTGCCGCCGCCGCCCGTGTCGCGCCCGAGGACGAGCACGGTGTAGAAATCCTTGCTCTTTCGCTCGCCATCCGCGCGCGGACGCACGCCGTCGCCATAGTCGATCTCGTCAATCTGCTCACTATTGTTATTCTTGCTGTCAGTGTCCTTGCTCGGCAGCTCCGGCGCGCGGATTTTCAGCAGATAGCTGCCGCCGGCAACCACACCGCACAGCAGCGCGATGAGCAGCACCTTGGCAAAGAGCCTCCCTGGGTGGGAAAAGGTCTCCTTGACCTGCTCCCAGGCCTCGTCGCAGTTGCGCTCGAAAAAGCCCTCTTTCCGGTGCGTGTGCCGCCCCTCGTAATAGGGGTCTTCCCTGTCTCTCTCGTAAATCTCTCTTTGATCACTCATGGGTATGTCCTCTCAAATACTCCAGCGCTTGCAGCGTGTTGTGGTGAACGGGGTTGCCCATCTGCTCCATTTCCTCCACGGTCATGGCAAGGCCCATTTCAAGGCCCTTGTCCAGATCCTCCCACACGACCTTGCGGAGGTCCTCCACGCCGTCGAAGTCGCGGTTCGGCTCGATGTAATCGGCAAGGTAGATGACCTTTTCAAGTAACGTCATATTTGCCTTGCCCGTCGTGTGCCACAGGATCGCGTTGTAAATCTCGTCGTCCGCGCCGTACATGTCGCGCGCGAGCGCCGCGCCGGTCTTGGCGTGCAGCAGCTTGAGCGCCTTTTTCTCCAGCTCGTCGAGTTCGATGTGGTAGTGCTCGCACATCGCGAGCTGCTCTTCCATCGAAAGACGCTTGGTCGAGTCATGCAGAAGCGCCGCAAAGCGCGCCTTTTCGACGTCTGCGCCGTACTTTTCCGCGAGCGCCTGGGCCGTCTGCTCGGTGCCGAGCACGTGCGGGATGCGCTTGGCCTTGAGGTAGGAGAGCGCGATGGGTCTCAGGTCCTCTAAGGTTAGACGTTTTAAATCGAGATTTGTTCCATAAAGATGCTTGCGGTAAATATATCCCAGCACCGCGGGGGCCAGAAGCCCATCCGTCTCCCTCTTCGGGATGCGCGCGCGCAGCTCCGTCGACGAGACGTCGACAAGGTTCGGCAGCGTCATCGTCACGACGCGGCTGCCCGGAAAGCGCTGGCCGAGGTACTTGCGCTGCGGGGCGAAAAGCTCCTCGCCATCCTTTTCCGTGCGGCCAAAGGCGCACAGGCCCGCATACCGCACGATCTCGTCCGGCTTGTACCAGTACTGGAACGTCAAGAACATGTCCGTCCCCATCAGAAGCCACAGCTCATCGTCGGGATGCTCCTCATGCAGAATGCGCAACGTGTCCGCGGTGTAGCTCTTGCCGCCGCGCGCGATCTCCATGTCGGAGACCGTGACCTTTACGCCCGTGTCGAGCGCGATCTGCTCGCCCATCAGGCGCGTCATCGCAAGGCGGTCGTCCGCCCCTGCCGCGTCGGCGGAGAGCATCTTGTGCGGCGGGATACCCGCCGGGATGAGCAGGAGCTCGTCGAGCCCCAGATATTTTGCCGCGCTCTCGGCCGCGGCCATATGACCCAGATGCGGCGGGTTGAAGCTGCCGCCGTAAATTCCGATCTTCAAGTTTGTTCGACCTCTTTTTCTCTTTTACACGGTCTTCTTCGCTGCCTTGGGCAGCACGATCTTGTCCTTCTTGTCCTTTTTGTGCGAGGGGCGGTAGAGCACGAATTTCGTGCCGATGACCTGCACCTGCTCGCTGCGCGTCAAGGCGCTCAGCTCGTCGCACGCCTCGCGCGCGGTGAGCATGCTGTTTTCAAGCACGCGGCACTTGATGAGCTCACGCGCCTCCAGCGCGTCGTTCGCCTGCTTGACGAGGTTGTCGCCGATGCCGTCCTTGCCGATGTGGACGATCACGTCGAGGTCATTGGAAAGGCTGCGCAGATACGCGCGCTGTTTGCTGCTTAATTCCATAGTATTTCCTTATCCTTTTTATTGATGTTCCGCAAGATAATTCCTGAGCGTTTCCTTGAATGCCCGCAGTGCCTTGCCGCGGTGCGAGATCTCCGCCTTTTCTTCTGCCGAAAGCTGTGCAAAGGTCTTTCGCTTGTCAGGCACGAAGAACACGGGATCGTAGCCGAAGCCGTTTTCGCCCATCGGCGCGAACGCGATCGTGCCCTCGACCTCGCCGTCGTCCTGCAAGACGTCGCCGTTAGGGAACGCGCAGGTGATCGTCGTGTGGAAGTGGGCGCGGCGGTCGGCCTGACCGTGCATCATCTGCAAAAGCAGGCGGTAGCGGCCGGTGTCATCCAGCCCCTCGCCGCCAAAGCGCGCGCTGTACACGCCGGGGCCGCCGTTCAGCGCGTCGACGCACAGACCCGAATCGTCCGCGATGGCGGGGAGCTTCGTCGCCTCCATGACGGCCTTGGCCTTGAGAAGCGAATTCTCGGCAAAGGTCTCGCCCGTCTCCTCCACCTCGATCTTTACGCCGAGGTCGGCCTCCGACACGACCTCCACGCCGAGCTCGCCCAGAATGGCGCTCATTTCCTTCAATTTCTTGGGGTTCTGCGTTGCTAAAACAAATTTCATCGTCAAACCTCCCACGGGTCTTTTTCCCGTCTTTTTCTGCTCTTTTCTTCGCGCTTTTCTTCCTCGCGCTGCGCCTTGCGCTCTTCGCGCTGCGCGCTCATCTTTTCCTGCCATGCCGTGAACTTTTTGTCGAGCTTATCGAGCGGCCACTCGATCTCCGGCACGGGCACGATGACCACCTTGCAGCTCTCACAGTAACGGGCGGGCGTGTAATAATCTCCTAACAGCCCCGCTCTGCCAAGACAGACCTGTTCCTTCTCGTCGCCAAATCCGTCTTTGAGCATGCCGTCCTCACCTCTTGGACACCAGTAAATATCACGCAAGACAGGGATGGCTCCGTCTCGCATTTCCTTTCCGCAATAGGGGCAAACAGAAGTGATTTCCATATTCGTCTCCTTATTGTCTCGCAGGTTTATGATTTTCCCATCAGATGAGCGCCTTGACGTATTCCTCCGCGTTGAACGGCTGGAGATCGTCGATGCCCTCGCCGAGGCCGACGTACTTCACCGGCACGCCGAGCTCCTGCGCAATGGCCACGCAGATGCCGCCCTTGGCCGTGCCGTCGAGCTTCGTTAAGATGATGCCGGTGAGCCCCGCCGTCTCGCGGAAGACCTTCGCCTGCTGAAGACCGTTCTGCCCCGTCGTCGCGTCGAGCACCAAAAGCGTTTCCTTCGCGGCGTCCGGCGTCTCGCGGTCGATGATCTTGCGGAGCTTCGAGAGCTCGTTCATGAGGTTCACCTTGTTGTGAAGTCTGCCCGCCGTGTCGCAGAGGACGACGTCGACACCTCTCGCCTTCGCCGCGGCGAGCGAGTCGAACAGCACCGCGCCGGGATCCGCGCCTTCGACCGAGCGGACGATCTCGCACTCGGCGCGGTTTGCCCAGATCTCGAGCTGGTCTGCCGCCGCCGCGCGGAACGTGTCCGCCGCGCATAAAAGCACGCGCTTGCCCTCGCCCTTCAGGCGGTGGGCGATCTTGCCGATGGACGTGGTCTTGCCCACGCCGTTCACGCCGATGACCAGCACGACGCTCGGCTTGGTCGACAGGTCAAGCGCGGTGTCGCCCACGTTCAGCTTTTCGATGAGGATCTCGCGCAGCGCCTGCTTCACATCGTCGCCGCGCTGGATGCTCTTCTGGTACACGACGTCGCGCAGCTTTTTCACCGCGTCGTGCGCGACCGTCGCGCCGAGGTCGGCCATAATGAGGCTGTCCTCAAGCTCGTCATAGAATTCGTCGTCAATGGTCTCCCACACGATGGTGTCGAACCACGCCTTTTTGATCTTTGCAAAAATACCCATTTGTTTCTCCTCGCGCTTTATTCCTTAATGTTGAGTTCCTTCGCCATGTCGTTCATATTGATCGTCAGCACCTTGCTCACGCCGCGCTCCTGCATCGTGACGCCGTAAAGAACGTCCGCTGCCTCCATCGTGCCGCGGCGGTGCGTGATGACGATAAACTGCGTTTTGCTCGTGATGCGGCGCATGTAATTGGCCACGCGCACCACGTTCGGCTCGTCGAGCGCCGCCTCGATCTCATCCATGACGCAGAACGGCGTCGGATGAACCTTCAGGATGGCGAAGTACAGCGCGATGGCGACGAACGCCTTTTCGCCGCCCGAGAGCAGCGTGATCGTCTTGAGCGCCTTGCCCGGCGGCTGAACCTTGATCTCGATGCCGCAGGAGAGCACGTCGTTCTCGTCCTCGAGCTCGAGCGTGGCCTTGCCGCCGCCGAACAGCTCCAAAAACGTCTCCTGGAAGCTCTCGCGGATCAGCGCGAACTGTTCTTTAAAGATGACGGTCATCTCGCTTGTGATGCTGTCGATCACGCCGACAAGCTCACCCTTCGCCTTTTCCACATCGTCGCGCTGGGTCGTGAGGTAAGTGTAGCGCGTATTCACGCGCTCGAATTCCTCGATCGCGCCGACGTTGACCGCGCCAAGGCCGCTGATGGCGCGCTTGAGCTCGCCGATGCGGCGGCTCGCCTTGGCGACACTCTCGAGCTCGATGCGCTGCTCCTGCGCGGCGGAGTGCGACAGCTCGTAGTTTTCCCACAGCTTGTCGAGGATCTGCTGCTCCTCCATCGCGCTCGTCGCGCGCTTCTGTTCAAGCTTGCTGACGCTGCGCTCGACGTTGAGCACGTTTTCGTTGAGCTCGCGGCCGCGGCGGTCGCTCTGGCTGCGCTCGGCTTCAAGTGCGAGTTTCGCTTTGGAAAGCGCTTCGAGCTCGGCGCGCTTTTCCGTCATTTTGCCGCTCAGCGCGGCGATCTCAGTCTCATGTGTGCCGATCTCGCGCTGCGACTGCTCGCTCGCGGCCCTGTACTGCTCGATGAGCGCTTTTCTGCTCTGCTCGTCGCCCTGCATCTGGGCGCGCAGGCCCTCCAAGCTCGCGAGCGACTTCTCCGTCGTCTCGCGCTCGGCGGCATAGCCTGCGAGTACGCTCTTTTTCTCGGCGATCTCGTCGCCGAGGCGCGAGGTCGAACGCAGCAGCTCGCTCTGGCCGGAAAGGCTCTTTTCCGCCTGTGCACGCAGCTCGCCCGCTTCCTTCTCCTGCGAAAGCGCGAGCGCTTCCTTTTCCTCCGCCACGCGCTTCACTTCGCCGCGGCGGCGCGCGATGGTCTCGCGCTCGGTATCCAAACTCTCAAGCCGCTCGCGCAGCGACGAGAGCAATAAGTCATAATGATTTTTATCGCCCTGCAATTTGAGCACGGCGTCCTCCGCCGCGCGCTGCTGGCCCTGTGCGACCTCCAGCTCGTAGCGCGCTTTGGCAAGCTCGCGCTTGGCGTCCTCGGCGGCCTTGGCAGCAAGGTCGAGCTTTTCGGCAAGGCTGCCGCGCCGCGCCGTCAGCTCGCGCAGCTCGCCTGCGCGGCTCAGAATGCCTGCGCTGCGAGAGATCGAGCCGCCCGTCATCGAGCCGCCGCGGTTCAAAACCTGGCCGTCGAGCGTCACGATGCGGAACGCGTTCGAAAACCGGCGCGAGATCGTGATGCCGCAGTCAAGGTCCTCGACCACGACCGTGCGGCCGAGCAGATTCTTGAAAATGCCGTCGTATTCGCGGTCGTATTCCACCAGCTCGCTCGCAAGGCCGACGTAGCCGTACTCGTTCTGCACGCGCGCATCGCGCAACGCTTCGCCGCGGATCGACGAGAGCGGCAGGAACGTCGCGCGTCCGCCGTCGCGCTGTTTTAAGAGTTGGATGGCGCTCTTCGCGTCCTCCTCGCGCTCAACGACGATGTTCTGCAAGCCCGCGCCGAGCGCGATCTCGATCGCGACGGCGTATTTTTTGCCGACCTTCATCAGGTTGGCGACCGGCCCGCGCACACCGCGCAGCGCCTTGCGCTCCGACGCCTGCATGACCGTGCGCACCGCCTTGTTGAAGCCCTCGTACTCCTTTTCCATCTCGCCGAGCAGGCGGATGCGGGAGTCTAAGTTGTTCATCTCCATCGTGAGGGAAACGTGCTGCTCGCCCGTCTCCTTCTCGCGCTCGACGCGCCCCTGCATCTTCATCGTGTGGCCGGCGATGATGTTGCGGATGGCGTCGGCTTCCTCCTGCGCACTTTCGAGCGCGCGGCGGTTCTCCGCAGCGCTTTTGCGCGTTTCGGAAAGCTGGGCCTCCCCGCTCTCCTGCTCGGCGGCAATGGCGCTCTCGCGCTCGTCCATTTCCGAAAGCGTCGAGCGCAGGGCCGCGACCTCGGCGCGGCTGTCCGCCGCGGCGGACAGGGCGAGCGCCTCGCGCCCGCGCAGGGTCTCGGTCAGCTCAAGGTTTGCCCGGGTGACAGGCGAAAGCCGCATGAACTGGGCTTCGTTGTAAGTAATGACGGTCTTTAACCGCTCCACACCCTTGATCTGGGTATCGTGCAGGTATTCCAGCAGCGCAGCCATGGCAAAGCGCACAAGGCCCTCGGCGACCATGCCGGTGGTCTGCGGCCAGTCGCGGCCAAACTGTTCTTCCAGTGCAGAAGCCACCAGCCCCGGCGCATAGCGCTCGTCCTCGACCAGTTCCACCGAGCAGCTCATGTTCTTTTTGATGTAGGCGGTCACCTCGCGGCAGTCCAGCAGGCCGGGGTTCAGCAGCACCTCGCTGGGGTGGTAGCGGCACAGCTCGGTAATGACCGCCGGGGCGATCTTATCCGCCGTCAGTTCGGTGATATGCGCCGTACCGGTGGAAACGTCCGCAAAGCACAGGCCCGCCTTTTTGCCCTTGAGGTACAGGCTGGCAATGTAGTTGTTGCGGTCGTCCTGCAGCATGCTGCTTTCAATGACCGTACCGGGGGTGACCACCCGGATGATGTCCCGCTTGACAAGGCCTTTCGCCTTGGCGGGGTCCTCTACCTGCTCACAGATGGCCACCTTATAGCCCTTAGCGATCAGGCGCGCCACATAGCCCTCGTAGCTGTGGAAGGGCACGCCGCACATAGGGGCGCGCTCCGCAAGGCCGCACTGCTTGCCGGTAAGGGTAAGATCCAGCTCCCGGGACGCCGTGACGGCATCGTCGAAGAACATCTCGTAAAAATCGCCGATGCGGTAAAAAAGAATTTCGTCCTTGTGTTGATTTTTGATTTCAAGATACTGCTGCATCATGGGCGAAAGCTCTGCCATGGTTTTTCCTCTTTCCCTTGTATGGTTCCGTCAGCCGGTTTGCGGGCTGTAACCGCCGGTGCAAACAAAACGCGGTCTGTGTTGCACAGCCGCGTTCCGGTCAAAAAAAGTTTGCTCAGTGGCAGCCGCCGCAGGTGGAGCAGCTGCCGGTGCAGGAGGCAGAAGGCTCCTGCACGGTCATGG